>LKMJ01003958.1_pt1 | contig 13864 bp, 15 predicted proteins | sample 643391 | NCBI WGS metagenome assembly LKMJ01 (sample SAMN04112250, study PRJNA286221) | soda lake metagenome | biome: soda lake; feature: Kulunda Steppe; material: water; isolation source: sample PL-Br10 brine of Picturesque Lake | place: Russia: Kulunda steppe | collected 2010-07
ACCGTGCCCAGCAGCAGGTTACCCACCAGGTCCATGACCACGGCCGGGTCCACATCCCGCATCAGGCCGGAGGCCTGAAGCTGCTGGTAGAACGCCAGCCATTTCTCGCGCTCTGTTTCCTGGTAGACGAAATACAGGGGTTTGGACTGATTACGAAATTCCGCCCGTTCCTGAACGAACAACTCGACAACGGTGGGGTTATGGTCGAAGTACTCGAAATAGCAGTGGACGATGCGCCGGATCACCTCACGGGGATCTTCCAGCGACTCGATGCCCGCCAGGACGTAGCTGCGCAGCCCTTCGATGGCCTGTTCGACACTGGCCAGAAAAACCGCCTCTTTGTTACAGAAGATCCGGTAAACAGTCCCCTTGCCGACACCCGCCTTTTCAGCGATACGGTCCACATCAGCGCACCGATAGCCGCACTCGGCAAAGACCAGCATGGCGGCGTCCAGAATCTCCTGACGACGCTGCTCCGGTGGCTTGTGGGTACGCGCTGCTTTAGGGGATGGCGAGGGCATGGCAACACTTTTTCAGAAACGGACTGACCAGTCCGTCCGGATTCTAATCGCGCCACTGTTCCGACGCAAGCTCAATGACGCAACCTACGTATAATCATCGCCAGTGGTTTTCCCTGTATTGCGTTTGGCTCCGAAGGGTATGTCAGCACCAGGGCAGCCCCCTGATGGAATGCTACAATGCGCGCTCACTCATCAAAGACGACGCTCATGAACCCGGATCTTCCCAGCAGTTTCAGCGATCGCTTCAGTGGCATGGAGCGGCTTTACGGTGAAGCCACAGCCCGCGCCTTCGGCCGTGCCCATGTGGCGGTGGTCGGGCTCGGCGGGGTTGGTTCCTGGGCGGCAGAGTCGCTGGCGCGCAGTGGCGTGGGCGCCATTACCCTGATTGATCTGGATGAGGTCTGCATCAGCAACACCAACCGCCAGCTCCATGCACTGAAAGGCAGCTACGGCCGGCCCAAGGTGGAGGTGATGGCCGAGCGGCTGCGGGCCATCAACCCGGCCTGTGAGGTGACGCCGGTCATGCAGTTTGTCACCACCGCCAATGTGGCCACCCTGATTGATGGGCGCTTTGACGCGGTGGTGGATGCCATCGACAGTGTCCGGCACAAGGCCGCGCTGCTGGCCCACTGCCGCCGGAACAAGCTCTGGGTGATCTGTGCCGGCGGCGCCGGCGGGCAGACCGATCCCACCCAGATACAGGTGGCGGATCTCAGCCGCACCACCCAGGACCCACTGCTGGCCAAGGTGCGCAACCTGCTGCGCCGGGAGTACGGCTTTTCCCGCAATGCGAAACGCCGCTTCAGTATTCCGGCCATCTATTCCACGGAGCAACTGACCTACCCCAGCAGCGATGGCGGTGTCTGTCATGAAAAACCCGGCGATGGCCCCACGCGACTGGACTGCGCCACGGGCTTCGGCGCCGCCAGTTTTGTAACAGGCACCTTCGGCTTCATCGCCACGGCACGGGTATTGGAGCGGCTTCAGCGACAGGAGAAGAAATGAAGGCACTTGAGACGGCACTGGCATCCGAAGCCATCGGCACGGTCCGGGATCGCCGCCCGGTGGGCGGGGGAAGCATCAATGATGCCTGGCAGCTGACACTGGAGAACGATCGAGTCCTGTTTGCCAAGACCCATGGGGCGCCGCCGTCCGGTTTCTTTGAAGCGGAGGCGGCCGGGCTGCGGGCGCTGTCGGCCACCAGGACCATCCGCGTGCCACAGGTGGTGCTGGTGAGCGATCAGGCACTGGTGCTGGAATGGCTCGATGGCGAACGCGGTAAAGACTACTGGGAGCGCTTCGGTCGGGAACTGGCCGCACTTCACAGCCACAGCAGTGATGCCTTCGGCTTCGAACAGGACAACTTCTGCGGCCTGACACCCCAGTCCAATCCTGCCATGGTGGATGGCTTCGTGTTCTTCGCCGAGGCCCGCCTGCTGCCTCAGGGGGAAATGGCGCGTAATGACGGCAAGCTGGGGCGTGAGGATCTGCGCCAGCTCGAATGGCTGTGCTCACGGCTGGATCGCTGGATTCCGAAGCAGCCACCGAGCCTGATCCATGGCGATCTCTGGGGCGGCAATGCCCACACCGGCCCGCAGGGCGAGCCAGTGCTGGTGGACCCGGCCACCCATTACGGCTGGGCGGAGGCGGAGCTGGCCATGACCACGATGTTCGGGCGTTTCCCGGAGTCTTTCTACCGTGCCTATCTGGCAAACAGTCCTGTTGAGCCCGATTGGGAGGAGCGCGCCGCGCTGTACAACCTCTATCACGAGCTCAACCACCTGAACCTCTTCGGTGGCCCCTACGCCGGCGCGGTACGACGCACGCTCAAGCGCTTCAGCGGCTGAGCGGCCCCGTCACGGCTGCAGGATGAGCTTGCCACGGACGTGGCCGCCCTCCTGACGGCGATGGGCGGCCGCCGCATCCCCCAGGGGATAGGCCGCCGAGACGTGAAGCGTCACATCGCCCCGGCCCAGCAGCGCGAGAATCTCTTCAAGCTGGTCCGTGTCCGGCTCCACCACATAGCCTCCGGCCTGAAGACCACGGGCCTGTGCTTCGCTGGTGATCGCCTCTGCGGTCACGGTGGGCACCGTCACCAGCTTGCCGTGCTCACTGAGCGTACTGAGTGCGGCCTTACCGGCTTCACCGCCGACCAGATCCAGCACCGCATCCAGGCCATAGCAGACGTCATGGACGTCCTCGGCCTCATAATTGACCACATCGTCAGCACCAATCTGGTGCAGAAAATCTTCATTGGCACCGGACCCCGTGGCAATCACATGGGCCCCATGCTGGCGGGCAAACTGCACCGCGAAGTGCCCCACACCACCGGCCCCACCCAGAATCAGCACTTTCTGGTCCGGCTGCAGGGCGAGATGGGTGAACAGCCCCTGCCAGGCCGTCAGTGCCGCCAGCGGTACGCCGCCGAGCTCCTCCAGTGGCACTTCCTCCGGCGCCGCGCAGAGGCAATCAGCGGCTGCAAGCGCCTTGTCCGCATATCCGCCCCCGGCCCGCGGAAAACCAATCATGCCGACCACCGCATCGCCCACCTGCCAGCGCTCAACACCATGCCCCAGGGCGTCGACGGTGCCCGCCACCTCAAAGCCGGGCGTCCAGGGCAGCCGATCGCGGATGGCGTTGGCCACAAAGCCCAGTCCCTGACGGGTCTTGAAATCAATGGGATTGATGCCGGCACTGGCCACAGCCACGCGCACCTCGCCGTGACCGGGAACAGGTTCCTCCGCCTCTTCCAGCTTCAGCACTCCGGCATCACCGAATTCCGGTACGATTACTCTGCGCATGACCTGCTCCTTCCTGGCTTTGGGCACCGTCACTGATCGTGACTGGCTTTTTTCAGCAGTTCCGCCATCGGCGGCGGAACCCGGGTGGGTTTCTGGGTACTGGTATCAATGCACACGTGGCGGGATTCCGCCTCGATCAGGGTGCGGCCATCCGAGGGGCGCACCAGCTGGAAGCGCCGACCGGAGCGCAGCTTACCATCAAATTCCACAAGCCAGGTCCCCAGAATAAGCTCATCGCCGGCAAAAGCCGCCGCCTTATAGTCAATCTCAGTGCGGACAATGGCCATGGCCCGGCCGAGCTCTTCCTGCAGCGACCAGGTCAGGCCCACGGATTCGATGTGGGCCCAGCTGATGTCTTCCAGCCACTGGACGTAGATGACGTTGTTGGCGTGCCCCAGCCGGTCCAGATCCTCGTCCCGGACACGGATGGTCATGGTGAAGGGCTCGGGAAGTAGCCACTGCCAGTGCGTCACTGTGCCTCCTGTTGCAGAGCCTGCAGGGCCCGGTCACGATCCAGGCGTCCGATTCGGTCATTGTAGAGCGAGCCAAAGTGCAGCGCACCCTGGCGCGGTTTAACAGAGGTGATCATGCGCAGATGCTCACCGCTCGGGTCATGAAGACTGCCCAGCAGATGCCCCTGCTCGTCATAGGCCAGCACCAGCCCGTAGGGCTCCGGCTGGGGCTGCATCCACTGGGGCAGTTTGGCCACCAGGCTCTTGAGCCATGGGTATGGATGGAGCCCATCCACATTGGAAAGCCGCTTTGTCGGTATGGCAACCCAGAACAGCCCATCCTCATCCCGTGCAACGTTATCCGGGAAGCCGGGCAGGTTGTCGGCAAATACCTCAGCCTCCCCGGCACGCTCACCATCGAGCCAGTAGCGCTGGATCCGGTAGCGCCAGGTTTCGTTGACCAGCACGAAGGATTCATCCGCTGACAGGGCAATGCCATTGGCGAAATGCAGATCCTCCATCAGGGTTTCCGTCTCGTCCGTTTCCGGGTCATAGCGCAGCAGGCGGCCGTGGGGACGGCCCTCCAGCATATCCAGCCGGTACTCCGGCTGATTGAAGCGGTCGCTGGCGTCGGAGAAATAGATACGCCCGTCGCGGGCAATGTCCAGATCGTCGGTAAAGGCAAAGGGCACACCGTCCGACTCGGTGGTCAGCACCTCAATCGTGCCATCCGGTGACACCGAAAGCAGCCCCTTCCAGGCATCGGCAACAATCAGATTGCCCTCAGCGTCGAATTCCATGCCCAGAGGCCGCCCGCCGGTGTCGGCGAATGTCTCAACGTTGTCATCGGCGTCAATGCGCACGATGGTGCCATCGTCCAGCCCGCCGTAGACGCGCCCCTGCTCGTCCACCTCAGTATCCTCGGGCCCGACGATACGCCCCTGCCCCAGCAGCTGCGCCTCCAGAAGCACCTCGTTGGGGGCCAGGGCGCCGGTCATTCCAGGGGGCTCGGGCGGATCCCAGCTCACCGGGTCAATGGGCGAAGGCCAGGCAATGAACCCGACCACCAGCACCACGAGTGCCACCACAATCCCTTTGATCACTGCGCTCATACCAATCCCTCTTTATTGTTTTTGTCCATCGCACCCTGGTGCCATCAGGAAGTCAGGAAACGCTCACACACACGGGCGAACAGATCCGGTTTTTCCGCGTGCAGCCAGTGTCCCGCCTCTGGGATCACCCGCAACTGCACATTCGGGAAAAGGCGCTCCACCACGTCCCGATGGGACTCCTGAATATAGTCCGATTTCTCACCGCGAATGAACAGGGTGGGCCCTTCAAAGCGCCCCTGAGCGGGCTGTGCCCCAACGATCTGCTCGTAACCGGCCAGAATACCGGCAACGTTCATCCGCCAGCTGAAACCACCGCTCTCCCGGGGAACCAGATTGGTCAGCAGAAACTGGCGGACACCCGGCGTGTCAATCCAGTGGGCGAGTTCGCCGTCCGCCTCCCGACGCGAGCGCACTGAGCCCGGGTCAAACCGCTGCAGTGCCTCACGGATGCTGTCATGATGGGCATCGTAGGCCACCGGTGCGATGTCGGCCACAATCAGCCGCTCGATCCGCCGGGGCTGCTCCAGTGCCAGCTCCATCGCTACCTTACCGCCCATGGAGTGCCCCAGCACGCTGGCCTGTTCCAGCCCGGCCCTGTCCATATAGGCCAGAACATCCGCCGCCATTTCAGGGTAGCCCATGCTGTCGGTGTGGGGCGAACGCCCGTGATTGCGCATGTCCAGGCTGTGCAGTTCAAAGGCGTGCTCGAGTCTCCGGCGGATACCCCCCAGATTGTCTCCCGCGCCAAAGAGCCCGTGCAGAAGAATCAACGCCGGGCCTTCCCCCCTGACGCTGGCAGCTAGTTCAACAGTCTCCATAGATGAGGCCCCTGGCCCTGCGGCAAAAGGATACGAGGGTGCTCATGATGCCAGCCCCCCCTGAAAAATAACAGTTGGCGAACATTGAGCCACCCACTTACACTGAAAAACAATCCGGGAGGAGGCCCTGCGCCTTCCGATACAGCAAGAGTGGTTACTATGGCAGCAGCACCCCAGCATGATGAGCGACGGCACCTGCAGCGTTTTCCTGCTGCAGAGCTGAAGGTACGTCTGAGGACCGGCCGTGGCTGGATCCGCAGAGGCGACCGCGTACCCGCCCATGATTTCACACGCGCCGGCATGGGCGTGACCACCCCGAAGGTTCTCAAGCCCGGCCAGAAAGTGGAACTGGATCTGGTTCTGAAACTCGACCGTGGCGAAATTGTCCAGAACGGGGTGGCTGCAACGGTTCATAACAAACGCAGCGAGGGCAATCTTTTCCGCTATGGGCTGGCTTTCGACTTCACCGCCAACCGACGCATGAAATCACTGCACACACAGGCACGACTCGGACGCATGGAGGGGATTCTGGATCGCATAGAAAAACTCCGGGCGAGAACCCGGAGTGGCGAGGAGCTGATGGCATCCCACCAGCACCCGGATCACAGCGGCAGCTGAGGCCGCTGCCGGCCTGATATCAGTTACCGAAATAAATGCTGTTGAGATAGGCGGAAAGCGCTTTCAGATTGTCGCGTTCCTGTTCCGTGCGCGGCACACAGATTTCGAGGTTCATTTCCTGATCCATACAGTAAAGCTCCTTAGGGTCTTGCGGTCACTTGTGGCTTCAGCGTTTACTTGTCGCTGTTCTGAGTGTGATAGTACCTCTGCGGTGTCCGCACCGCTTGACCGCGGAAACCATCCTTTTGACAGCCGGTAACATTATGGTGACACAGCCCCCGCAGGACGCCACTCCCGACGCCGATGCCCCGACGGTCAGCGCCTCCTCCACACTGGCGCTGAGTGAGCACCTGATCCGGCGGGATGAAGCCAACACGGAGTCCATCGAGCGGATTCTGGACATGGAGGTGGCGTCACTGCGCGATCCCGACTGCCGCGTGCCGGTGACCGCCCACATTGAACTCTGGCGTTTTGCCATTGAGCACACCGGGGATGAGGCGCTGGGACTGCGCCTGGGTGAGATTGTGGATCCGGATCGCATGGGACTGATGGGCCACATCATCTTCAACAGCGATACCGTGGCCGAAGCGCTGCATCAGTATGTGAGACTGCAACGGCTGGTCAACGAAGCGGTGCACCTGTATCACACCCGTGAAGGCGATGAGGTCCGTGTGGTCTGGCAGGTTCCGGATCCCACCCTGTACTGCATTGCCGATATGGACCGCACCCTGTCCGCCGCCTTCACCCGCGCCCGGCACTTCATCCACCCGCAGCTGGCCATCAACTACCTGACCCTGGCCCATGAAAAACCCGATTACCGGGCCCACTATGAGCGTATCTTCCAGTGTCCGATCTACTTTGGCGCTGGCGAAACGAGTCTGGCCTTTCCAGCGCGCTATCTGGACAAGCCGCTTCCCCACAGCAACCCCTACGTGTATTCGGCCCTGCAGACCCATGTGAACCGCCTTATGCGCCAGCTGCGCGCACGCCGCAGCACAGTGGACAGGGTCCGGCGCATCATCAGCCGCCAACTGCCGCGCACACCGGATGTGGACCGGGTAGCGGAAACACTGAACATGAGTCGCCAGACGCTCTACCGCAAACTCAAAAAGGAAGGGGAAAGCTTCCAGCACCTTGCCGAGGGCGTGCGCCGCGAGCGGGCCCTGCGTTATGTGGCAGAAGGCGAGTACGGACTGACGGAAGTGGCCTTCCTTCTGGGCTTTTCAGAGCTGAGCGCCTTCAGCCGCGCCTTCAAAAGATGGACCGGGGAGACTCCGGGGCACTATCGGTCGCGTTACCGGTGACGCGACCGGCGCAGGCATTCACCCTGCATCGACCTGCAGGGACAGGCGATTGACCAGCCGCTGGAGCTGGGCACGCACATGGAGACCGGCCTGCTCCACCCGCTGGTGAGCGTCAGCACCGTCAAGCTCTGACGCTGAAAGCGGCGTCTCCATGAGCTGACAGGCCATGCCCAGCTGGGGCACACGACCGCTCAGCACCCAGGGCATACTGACCACGCCCGTCTGGCTCAGTGTCTGGCGCAGTCGCCGGGGAAGCAGGGTAGTCATCGGGGTCAGCGCGTCAGGCACTGGCAGGGTCTGGGCCAGGTTCTCACTGCCGGTGTGCGCCACCAGCAGAATCGGCACCTCCGCCCTGGCGGCCACCTCAATGAACCGATTGCTCAGAAACGGCTGCACGTCGATGCCGTTGCCGACATTGCACAGCTCCCCCTCGGGCATGATGCAGCAGTCGTTGAACGGCCCCTCTGTCAGGCGCACCACCAGATCCTCCACATCCAGCTCCCGGGAGGACTGGGTGAACACTGAGGCCAGATCGCGCACGCCGGGCAGACGGTGAAAACCACGCCAGGTCACACCAAAGGGTGCCCGCTCACCACCACCGGCCATTACCACGGACTGCAGGAAGGCGGTCAGCGCGGGAGCCGGCCCCAGGGCCGGCCCGTGATTCATGATGACCAGAAGACGCGGGTGGCCGGCCAGAACAGCGGGGAGCTCCCCCATTCCGGGCCCATCAACCCGCTGCTGGAACAGCACGGGCGCCAGACGGTCAGCCAGAGGTGACAGATCGTTGTAGGTGCGGGGCATCTCGGTGACTTACTCCATGAAAACTCGATCAGGCAGTGACGGGCACCACCCCCTCGATAACCGGTTTGACCAGCGGCAGCGGAATATCCGGATGCCGGTGCACCTGCACATCCGCCATGTCGAACCCGGCCTGCTCAAAGCAGCGGCGGGTATCACGGTTCAACTGGCAGCCACAGGCCATACGTGACCACAGAGGATTCAGCCGCTGCTGCCAGCGCGCCAGACCCGGCTCCCGGGCGCTGACGTGCTCAAAGAAAATCAGCTGCCCGCCGGGTCGCAGGACCCGGCGCATTTCCCGGGCCGCCCGCGCCGGTTCGCCAATGGTGCAGAACACCAGAAACGCCACCACGGCATCAAAGTGTCCATCCGGCCAGGGCAGCGATTCGGCGTCCCCCTGGAGCAGCTTCGTGGGGGGTGCCTCCGGGATCTGCTCCAGCCGTTTGCGGCACTGCGCCAACAGCGCCGCTGATGGTTCAAGACCAACCAGCTCCGTGACCTCCGGAGTATAGTAGCGCAGACTGGAACCGGAGCCGATACCCAACTCCAGCACCCGCCCCCGGGCCTGTCGCAGCAGTTCCGCCCGCACGCCCGTCAACGCCCTGTCCGCCATGCTCAGCATCGGCGAGAAAACCCAGCGTTCATACAGAGGTGAAATCCATGCCATGATACGGCCCTGTTTCGTGGTCCAAACAAAGTGCCACCCAGCATAGCGCAGAACAGGAAATATCGTATGCCCCCTATTCCCCAGCTGCCGCCTCTGACGCTGTTCATCATCGGCGTCTACCTGCTGGCGTTCTACTGCATCTGGCGCATCCTGCTCAGTTACCGCTCCTCCCAGGGGGCACTGACCTGGATTCTGGCCCTGCTGGCCTTCCCCTTCATTGCCCTGATCGCCTACTTCCTCATCGGTCGCCCCCGCCTGCAGGGCTATTCGCTGGCGCGGCAGGTCAACGACCGTTACTTCAGCCAACTGGTCGGGGATCTGCGCCGCAACGAATCGCCGGTAACCAGCCAGTCCCCGGACAACGCCCCGGAACTGCAGGCGATGGTCGCCCTGACCCGCCTGCCCTTCTCCACCGGCAACCACTGTGAGCTGCTCAAAAACGGGCAACGCACTTTCGAATCCCTTTTCGAGGCCATCGCGCAGGCGGAACACTACATCCTGCTGACTTTCTACATCGTCCGTCACGATGGCGTGGGCCAGCGCCTGCGTGAAGCCCTTGAAGCGAAGCTGGCGGAGGGGGTGCGGGTCTATTTCATCTACGACGACATCGGCAGCGCCCTGCTGTCGTACCGCTACCTGCGTGCCCTGCGCCGGGCCGGCGCCCAGGTGGTGCCCTTCAGCTGGGGCCGGGGCTGGCGCTATTTTGAACTCAACTTCCGCAACCACCGCAAGCTGCTGGTCTGTGACGGGCGCACCGGCTTTCTGGGGGGCATCAACCTCGGGGATGAGTACATGGGGCCACCGGCCTCAGAATGGCGCGACACCCACTGCCGCATTGAAGGCCCTGCGGTGATGGCATTGCAGCTGACCTTCATGGAGGACTGGTTCTGGGCCACCGGCGAGCGCCCTCCACTGAAGTGGCAACCCCATTACCCGGCAGGGCCACCCGGCAGCGGGGACGCCGCACTGATCCTCCCCACAGGGCCGGCGGATGAACTGGACACAGGGGCACTGTATTTTCTCAACTGCATCCAGGGCGCGCGTTACCGGCTCTGGATTGCCAGCCCCTATTTCGTACCCGGAGGTACCATCCTCAGCGCCCTGCAGCTTGCCGCTCTGCGCGGTGTGGATGTGCGCATCATCATTCCTGACAAAGCGGACAACTGGCTGATTGGTCTGGCCGCCTACTCCTACCTGGTGCAGGCCGACCGCACGGGGATTGGCATCTATCGCTACCAGCCCGGCTTCATGCACCAGAAGGTGGCCCTGGTGGACGACCGCTATGCCGCCGTCGGCACCACCAACCTGGACAACCGTTCCATGACGCTGAACTTTGAGATCATGGCGCTGGTTGCCTCCCCACGCTTCGTTCAGGAAGTGGAAATCATGCTGCGTGATGACCTGCGCCACTGCCAGCGCCTGAACGCCGTGGATTACCAGAACCGCTCGGTGTTCTTCCGACTGGCATCGCGCTCGGCACGCCTGGTGGGCCCTCTGCTATAGTGGGGGAAACCAGCGCGAGGAGAAGCCGTCATGGATCATAACGCCTACCGCACCCGGCTTCAGAGCAGCCTTGAACACAGCGAGGCCTTCTTTCCCGCTGAAGAATTCGACAGACGCCGCAGCCGGGTGCGCAAGGCCATGTCCGCCCGGGGGCTGGACGCGCTGCTGCTGACCAACCCGGCCGAGATCAACTACCTGACCGGCTACACCACCTTTGAAGTATCGGTGCACACAGCACTGGTCTTCCGCCATGATCACTGCCTGCTTCAGGTCCCCTCAATCGAGACCGGACCGGCCGTCACTACCGCCCAGGTCGATGAGATCATCGGCTATCGCTGGGAAGCCATCCAGAACGTCACTGACCCGATTGCCGAGGCTCTGTCCGGCTGCACCCGCATCGGCTTCGACCCCTGGAGTGGTTCACTGCGCCCCGGCGTGCTGGATGCCCTGAGGCAGCGGCTTGGGGCCGAATGCTTCGAGGAAGCCGCCAGCCTCATGGCCGATGTGCGCCTGGTCAAGACCGATGCCGAACTGCAGTGCCTGCGTGAGAGCGCCCGGATGACCCAGAGTGGCCTTGAGGCAGGGATCAAGGCCATCAAACCGGGCGCCACTGAAAACGACGTGGCGGCTGCCGGCTCACGTGCCCTGCTTGGTGCCGGAAGTGAGTTCATGAGCCTGCAGCCCATCGTGGTGAGCGGCCCGCGCAGCAGCGTCATTCACCTCAACCACCAGAACCGCAGGATTGAACCCGGCGACTCGGTTTTCCTTGAATTCGGAGCCGTCAGCCGCCGCTATACCGCACCCATGATGCGCACGGCCGTGGCCGGCGAGCCCAGTGACGACATGATACGGATGCGCGACAGCTGCCGGGCCATTCACGATGCACTCATCAGCGCCATGAAACCGGGCAACCGCTTCGATGATGCCGCCCGGGCCGCGGAGCAGGCCCTGGCGCCCGTGGCGGACGAGGTGTTCTTCTCCGGTGTGTTCGGCTATGCCGTCGGAACCACCTTCCCGCCCAGCTGGGTTGAGGGCACCGGCTTCATCGCCCGGGGAGAGCAGCGGCGGTTCGAGTCCGGCATGGTCTTTCATCTGCCGCTGTGCCTGCGCATCCCCGGACGGTGGGGGATGGGCATGAGCAATACCGTGGTGGTCGGCGACACAGGCTCTGCCCCGCTGACCCACAATGACTGGCAGCTGCCGGCCTGCTACTGAGCGAGGTAACCATGCGCGTAATGATCATAGGGGCCGGCGTCGTCGGCGTCACCACCGCCTGGGTGCTGGCCCGCCGCGGCCATGAGGTCGAGGTTGTGGACAGTCTGGACGGCCCCGCCCAGGAAACCAGCCGCGCCAATGCCGGGCAGCGTTCCTACGGACACGTTTCCCCCTGGGCCGCGCCCGATATGATCGGCGTTGGGCTCAGGGGGCTGCTGAGCCGCTACGGACCGCTGAAGGTGGGCTTTCCGCCTTCGATGCGCACAATCGGCTTTCTGGCACGCACCGCCCGCTATTCCTGGACACCCGGCGTCTACGAGCGCAACAACACCGCCATGCTGCGCCTGGCCGCCTTCAGCCGTGAAGCCTTTCTGCGCATTGAGCGCGAAGCCTCACCGGATTTCGACGGCGACCATCTGGGCCTGCTCGAAGTCACCAACGACCCCAGCGGTGATGGTGGCCTCAAGGCCAAAGCGGCCGCACTGGCCGAGCTGGGCATAGAGCACGAATGGCTCACCCCGGAAAACGTCACCCATCAGGAGCCCAGCCTGGCCGGGCGCTCCCTGACCCGTGCGCTGCTCATCCCCGGTGACGGCACGGGGGATTGCCATGCCTTCACGCGGTCGCTGAGCCGCAGCTGTGCAGAGCTGGGCGTGCGCTTTCGTTACAACACCGAAGTCAGCGGCTGGGCGCTTGAGGGCGCCAGCGTTGAGGGCGTTCACCTCCGCCACGCCGACCACAGTGTGGACACCGCCAATCCGGATCGCATTGTACTCTGCGCCGGATGCCAGTCCCGCAGCCTGGCCTGGCGACTGGGCCTTCGACTGCCCATCTACCCGGTCAAGGGTTACTCCCTCACCGCGCCTGTCCAGGATCCGGAGCGCGCACCGCGCTCAACCCTGGTGGACCTGGACCACAAGGTCGCCATCACGCGCCTCGGTGATCACATGCGTGTGACGGGGTTTGCCGAGCTGAACGGGTTCAATCGGGGCATGCCGAAAACACGTCTGGAAGTACTGCGTGAGGCGGTCAACAGCTGCTACCCCGGCGCCGCGGACTTCACCAATGCCGAGCCCTGGACGGGGTTCCGCCCCATGCTGCCCGACGGCCCTCCGGCCCTGGGCCAGACTCGCCTGGACAACCTCTTCATCAACAGCGGGCACGGCACCTTCGGCTGGACTCTCTCAGCGGGTTGTGCGGAAATCATGGGTCAACTGATGGATGGCCAACCGCCGGCGGTGGATCTGTCGGCCTTTCAGCCGGAGCGGTTTGGATAACAGGCAGGGGGACACAGCAGACCGGGCAGTCTGAGCCGCCCGGCCGCAGCAAAGGCGTTTACGCCTTCTTCAGCACTTCTTCGGCATACTCGTAGTTCGCCAGGTTGTCCAGATAGTTCATGATGTAGTCCGGACGGCGATTACGGAAATCCAGATAATAGCTGTGCTCCCACACGTCCAGCGCCAGCAGCACTTCACCTTCACCGGTTGCCAGCGGGTTGACCGCGTTGGGCGACTTGGTGACCTTCAGCTTGCCGTCACCGCCCAGCACCAGCCAGGCCCAGCCGGAACCGAACTGACCGACTGCCGCTGCCTTGAACTCTTCCTTGAAGGAATCGACGGAACCGAAGTCCTCTTTGATCTTCTTCTCAACTTCACCCGGCATCTTGCCGCCATTGGGAGAGAGGTTCTGCCAGAACAGGATGTGGTTCCAGTGCTGACCGGCGTTGTTGAACACCTTCTGCATGTCGTCGCGGCCATAGGAGAGCTTGACGATCTCTTCCAGTGACTTGCCCTGCAGGTTCGGATCCTGCTCAACGAAACCGTTCAGCGTGGTGACGTAGGTGTTGTGATGCTTGCCATGGTGCAATTCGAGGGTTTCCTGACACATGCCCTTCTCGGCAAGCGCGTTGTAGGAATAGGGGAGATTGGGAAGTTCAAAAGCCATGTTGTTTCCTCCTTAACACCGTATTTGAGTAGGGATCATTCCCTTACCGCGACAACGTTAACACAACTGGTAACGATGCCATGAGCCGTTGTGCCTTTGATCAATATC
>LKMJ01003959.1_pt1 | contig 13863 bp, 15 predicted proteins | sample 643391 | NCBI WGS metagenome assembly LKMJ01 (sample SAMN04112250, study PRJNA286221) | soda lake metagenome | biome: soda lake; feature: Kulunda Steppe; material: water; isolation source: sample PL-Br10 brine of Picturesque Lake | place: Russia: Kulunda steppe | collected 2010-07
CCGAAGGAACGCCTGTGGAGACTGCGCTCCCTACGGGAACCACGGTGGTTCCTGCAAAGCGCGTCATGGAAGCAGGAAGCCCCACCCTCAGCGAGCGCCTCAGCGCGAGCAGGGTGGGGTAGTTCACTAGTTGACGTTTTATATTCACATCTCTAACACTCAATTAACATGTCGGAGAAAGGTATCATACGTCGGATCAAACCTCAAGATGTTGATGGCGCAATGGAAGTGATTGGTGAACACCTTTTTGATTACTATACAAATGAACGCCGACCAGTAATAGAAGATGCAGCTGATCAGTCAATTCAAAACTCTGAAGGGTTTGTGACGGAAGTAAACGAAACTATAGCTGGCTGTATGATTTACACACTTCATAAGAAAAGAGAAAAGCTCAGTAACCAATTTTCAAGACCAATTCCTTGCTCTACGACTGGATCTTTTGCCATTATCAGATATGCCTATCTGAGAAGCGAATATATCGGTCAGGGATTTGGAAAAAGGATGTTACAGTATGTTTTAGATGCGATCAAAAACGAAACTGACTCAAAAGAAGTGTATGTTGAAGCGTGGCACAGACCTGATACGCCTGATATGAGGCCGTTACTGCAAAAGTATGATTTTGAAATGGTGTTCGGTGGTGAAGATTATTGGACTCACAAAGAATATACTGGACGAAATGTTTCCTGTTCAGAATGCAACATTCCAACTTTTGCGTGTGCCTGTGGCGGAGGTATTTATAGATTGGTCATCTGACATTTTTCTTCCTCACATTAGGTGTACAAGCGGTCAAGGCGACTTCTCCGGGGGTTGGGCACCGGGGTGAGTTCACAATCTACAGGCGGAGCAGGCCGAGTGCCTCGGTGCTTGACCCCGAGGCGGTTCACTTTCACCACTTCTTGTTGTATTCCTCAAAGATAGTTTATAGTTTCAGTGTGTAGTTTCAGTGTATGGGTAGTGATTATGAAAAGTTTTCAGATGACTCACCGCCGTGGTTAATTTGGTTGAATGACGCTCTCCATATGATGTTACCATTTGTTTTAGTCGTTCTCATCGTTTACTTATTCATCCGTTTTTTCACTAGTTTTTACCATCCAGTACTTACATTCACTGAACGATTTGTGTTAGGCTATTTTGTCATTGAACTTATTGTAGCTTTTATTCTGTATAACAGCAAGAAAAAATTTTTAAAAGATAAATGGTTTCATATTCTCCTCGTGTTGCCTATGTTCGCTGTATTCAGAGTAGTTGGGCGTGTGTTTCAAGTATTCCGTGGTGGTGCAGTAGCTCTTGAAGGTGTTAGGGCATTACAAATATTTGAGGCAGGTATGATGCATCAACTCTTCGGGGGATACAGAATCACTCGGTTGAGCATTTACTTAGCTGAGATTCAAAAAGGTCTTCACGCCATTGTTGATTTACCAAAAGTTATAGGGAAAAAGAAGATAAAATGGTTAGTTGGCGTAGGTGGGATCGGATTCTTTGAACGATATCTGTTTGAGGATGACAAGAAAGAAATCAGTAAAGATGGCGACGAGGAAAAAGATGAAGAGAATTGAACTGAACGTATTATTTAATCGTTTAATTCAGCTTTTTCAATTGCTTTTTTCCATGATCCAAAACGCGTTTGATATGGTGAAACTGAATAGTTGCCGTGATGTCTCATTTCTGTTATAGACGGTGTATGTCCAAGTTCGTCTGCAACTCGGTTGAGTTCCTCGATAAGCATATCCGTTGGGATACGTCCAGTAATAGCATTTTGAATTGTTTCATCATCAAATCCTGCAGCATCTAAAGCATCCCTCCACGATCCAAATCTGCTTCGATATAGAGAAGATCTATATTCTCCTTTTTCGTCCATTTCTTTTGTTCTGGGCGGGCGGTTTAATTGTTCACTCAACCGCTGTAACTCTTCAATCAAGGTTTCATCGTCGACTGATTCAGAGGACGAATCAGTTTTATTCTCGACATCAATTGAAGCGGCTTCAAGTGCATTTTCCCACGTGCCAAACCGCGAAGCGTATGTTCCATATGAGTGAGATCCGTGTTCAGCAACTTCTGCTGTTGTTGGTTTTCCTTCAACCTTCTCTGCGACATCTTGTAGTTCATCAATTAACTCCTGCTTGGTAACTCTTGTCTGGTTCCCACCCTTTTTGTTCATATCATCAGGAGTGAATCCGGCTGCTTCAATCACATTTTTCCACCGTCCGAATAATTTAGTCCCCGTGACTGCAGAGTACTCCCCGTGTTCTTTCATTTCGGTACTCGTTGGTGGATGACCAATTTCTTCAGCCACTCTTTTCACTTCTTCAATATAATCTTCTTCAGTGATGCGCTGTTTTACATTTGGTTTGAGCCCTGCAGCACGAACGGCTGCATTCCACGTCCCAAAGCGTCGTCGAAACACGTTGGGAGACACATCCCCATAAGCAGACATTTCTTTCGTTGTCGGTGTGCGACCAAGTTCATCTGCAAGTCTTTGAATCTCTGCAAGGTATTCTTTATCTGTTTCTGTCCTTGGTTCTGGCGTATAATCCGTTGAGAGATTTGCTTCTTTGAGTGCTGAATCCCACGTTCCGAACACCATTTTTACACCTGATGTAGAAATAGTACCTTCTTCTTCTACATCTGCAGGTGACGGAGACCGTCCAAGTTCATCTGCAAGACGTTGTAATTCGGAGATAATCTTTACTTGATGTTTCTCGCTTTGCTCAGTCAACCACGCATCCCTATCAATCCCTGCTGCGGTGAGAACTTCTTCCCACGACCCAAACCGTTTTTTATACGTTGTAGGTGAGTATTTACCTTCCCTGCGAACATCAGTCATCGTTGGAGGTTTGCCGATGCGGTGATACATATCTTTGAGTGACTCAATGAGTTCGTCAGTAGGTATTTCTTCACTTGCACCTCCAACTGGTGGGATTTCATCTGGGTTGAGTCCTGCAGCCTCGACAGCATCATGCCACGAGTCAAATGAAGACATATACGTCGTATAAGAGTACTTTCCAATATCTTCTATTTCTCCTGTTGTTGGCGGTCGGTTGAGTTCTTTATCCAACCGTCGTATTTCATCGAGGAGTTCTTCCTCTGTTATTTTATACCTCCCTTGGTTTCGCCCTTGTTTTGCCATATCAGAGAAGGAGTCCCTATCATTATAATACTTCTCTTTTCTCTTTACAGTATTTCAAGGCGAAAACCCCACGACTTCAGTCGTGTGGAGGAGGTCAAAAGAGACAAAGGAGAATATCCGAGGACGTGACACTGATTCGATTAAACATGAAACAGTCGGTGAATGGCTAATAACGCTTAAAATGGTATAGTCTGTACAAGTGTATAGTGAGTAGTACTGGTACAGAAAACACATTGAGTGTTGAAGAAGAAGAAAAACGGATTGATAATGCGTTAGAACTAGAAGAAACAATTCGTGAAACCCATCAGCGGTTCAATAAGAAAAAAGAATATATTGGTGGCGATTCTGCCGTTGTGACAGGGGTAAAACTAACCGGAAAAACAATTGATTCAAGTAATATTTCCGGATTGGATGTCCACGGAGATCCTGGTGATGTACCTCAAAAAATAGATGTTCAATACGTCAGTCCTGATGGTAGTCATTGGCGTACCACATTTGATTTCCCCCAGAATAGTGAAGATCCATTCTTTCGTCTCCTTGATCACATTAATATCCCCCGTGACAAACCAAGTGAGTTGATACAATCCGAAATACCGGTGACGTATACTGAAGATAAATGGAAAGTTCACGTGCCGCCTAAAACCACCTTGAGAACTAAATTAGTATACAAATGGAACAGGTTTCTATTAAATCGTGGATGGATTGTTCACAGTGAGCAATCAAGATACAATAGATTATCTCTGAAAAGGTCTGGGGTAAAAGCCTCTATCGGTGGTCTACTACTTTACCTTTTGATTGCTGTTGCAGTTAATTTTGCAACTCCAATACCATTGGGTCTATTTCTGGTTTTGGTTCCAGCAATTATTGTAATGATTGATATATTTTCTCATAGTAATACTCAGTATTTACAGGAGCCAGAAAGAATCAAAGAGTGGTGAATGAACCCACAGTTATACGGAGATAAGATTCAATTTTTTGAGTTCAACGCAGGATACCAATGACCCGCTGCAGTCTGCAATACCATTTACATAGCTTGGCTGATTAACTTTATACTAATGAACGAGGAACTGGTTCTTCACCGTGACCACTGGTTAATTGACGAGTGGTTAGAGATGGTAAAAGACATTGCCACTTCGTTCCCGGTGCGTGAACGAGAGGTAAACACAATTTGGAACGAAGTCCAAAACGGCGAAAATGTTGAATTTCGTGTTGTCGAGGATCCAAATCACGTCGTTGCCATTGACAATGAGTATGATGTTACGTGTCACGGTTGGAATAAGCAACTCGCAGTGTACTCAGTTGTACGAGCAAGATTGCTACTTGAGTACCCTCCAGAACATGTAGAAGATGTTGAACAGTTCAGGAAACAACTACGGGAAAGAAATGATGATTATCACCCACCACATTGGGAACGACAAATACTCACGAAGGATGAGGGAGAATATACAGAATCATTTGTAATCACCCATTTAGAAAAACGAAACAAGGCAGTTCCTGTAGAATGGTATGGGTTAACTGATGAGGAACAACTAGTCTATATTCGGTATCGGGGAGGAACTCTGAAAGTGTACGTGGGTATGTATCCAGATCAAAAACTCGCGTATCGTAAAGCAGTTGCCAAATTCCCTGATTCACGGTTGTCAACCTCTGAAATGTTCCGTGAACTTCCTCCTTGGATTGGATACCTGAAGTCTCTCGGTAATCTTCCTGAAGATGTTGATGAAGAATTAAGTAACGTATTGTTAGAGCAAATGTTCGACTTTGGAAAGGAAGAAGACTTGGAAAAATATATGAAAGACAATTGAGTTTTTTCAGGACTGAACTCGATAAACTCTTCTTTGGTTCTTCTTGGCAGATATAGGTATTTTTAAATACTACTACTATAAAGTCTAAATGTAGTAGTAAAATGGTCACTGAAACAATCACGTACGAAGATACGACAACCGGAGAAACGCACGATTACACCGTTGAAAAGTGGATAGAATGTGAACACTGCGGAAACGTCTGGCAGTCAGGGTCAGACTTACCACGCCCAAGCTGTTCTCGGTGTAGTCGACGTACTGATCGACAGTACGTTTATCGATACTCGTTTTTCAGCAAACAAACCTGTTGGTTAGAAGAACGCATCGCTGTTGAAGACCTGTACGAAGCAGTTGAAGAACTCTTTCAAGATACAGAGCATTTGGAATGGGAGTTGTACTTTGACCAGTACGGTAAATTAGTCGCGTCTACGGAAGACACAGAGTATTCTGTTCCGGTAGAAATGTTTTCCAACCATATGCAAGTAGATGAAGAAAGACTCAATCAAACAGCCCCTTCTGATACCGAAAGCATTCTCGACGGGTTGCATTCACCTGACGGGGAAGGGCTCCCTACCTTGGACAGGTCATCTCTTACGCCTATTGAAGAGGTTGAAAGAAGTTCTACTCACTGGCCAACCAGAGCACCATTAACAGTCGAACCGTACGCAGAATCAATGCGGAGGTACGCTCGCCGTCTTGAATTACTTGTAGAAAACGGATGGGAACTTGTCGAATCGAATGGTGAATACATCTACTTTGAAAAAGATACTATAGAAAATCGTAGTGATTTCGAAGTAACTGACGAACTCACGTAGGTCTGAACCTATCCGGTTTTGATGGATTTGACATCTTCTTCGACGTGAACGTGGAGGAAGTCACAATTGCTTTGCTGTGTATCTGATAGCAGATATTTCGCCTCTGACTGCAACTTCAGCAATAAACTCAAACAGTGTTTCTATATCTTCTCTGTCTATCCTGATAGGAATGTCTGGTTCTGTTGGATCCTTTTTACATAGTTTTATTGCTGGTTTTCCTGATGGATCGAGGGCGAAGCTAATCCATTTCGTACTGTATGTCCCTCCTCCAAGATCTCGACTTGTTATTTCTTTCTACTCATCAAAACCATCAGCACGCTCTGCATTTGTGTACCTGATGTCAATTTCTAAAGCAAAGTCTACCAATTGTTTCAAATCGGTTCTTTTGTCAAGTCTTACACCGATATCAGCATCCTCGAACTGAGAACCTGATTTTCGAAACTGTAGAACTTGACCACCATCGGGAGTTTCCAGCAATGCTACTTCACCATAACTCCCGAGAGAAGAAGTCACCACTTCATTCCATCCCTCCGTTGATTCCTGTTTTTCTGCCTCAGAACGTTTGGCGTTGATACGACCGAGTAACCAATGCCATCGTATTTCTCGATGTTGAACAGCTGTAAACCTAATTCCCTCTTTCGGAAGTGGAACTGTCATCATTACTGGTTCTTTTTTCCTTTCAGTTACTACATCTGGATAATTCTCTGTGTAATCCGCGTGTTCAATTGCAGCTGGCCAAAGTGGGATGATATGGTCAATATCTACATCTTTCCCTCTGAAGTGATACTCTTCAAGCCAAAGGACGCTATACCCATTCGCCAGGTAGTATCTCGTTGTCTGTTCTCTATCTTTTGACGTGTTTTTATATTGGACTTCAACTGCAATCCCTTTACCTAATGGATCATCTGGGGTGGGGAAGTTGACGATCACATCAGCTTGCTTGTCTCCGATGCCTACTTCAATATCAACTTCTGCATTAGGATATTCTGCTTGTAATTTTGAGGCTGCAATTGCTTTCATCTCCAAATGCTGTTTTGACTCACCAGAACAGTCACTGTTTCCGTCAACGTGAACAAAGTGCTTTGCAACAAATACATCATTCTCACGGTAGTGTGCGTTTCTGACTGTCATAGCAGAATTACAGACCGGACAAGTCACAGAATCATCAGCAGTAACGGTAACTGGTGTAACTAAACTTCCACTATTTTTCTCTGCGATAAACGGCATTCAAGTATTGTTAAGTCCCTGATATGTATTCTCTTGACGGGTTTAATCGTCTCTTTGAACGACAAGAGAAACTTCACAGAATAATCAAGCGGACGACACGGAGATCGACCCCGGAGCAGTTGACGTTAGGTTAATCGAAAGGTTACTTCTCTTTTTGTTTTTCCCGAATAATTTCAAAATTATCTGTTCCTTCAGTAGCTGTGTAAGTGAAGATAGGATCTTCTGCTTCGTTTAGAGTCCGATGTAGTGGGGCAATGGCGATAGAAACACCGTTACCTTCCACGACACCGAATGGAATCGCTTCATAAAATGTGTATTCGTTCTCATTAAAGTGCCCCCCTCCAGAAATTATTCGGACGGCTGCACGGACGTAGTCACTTCGGAAACAGAATTGGCAGGCTTCTTCACTATCTCTTGCATCTCCAACTGGGCCTTCCAAAATTGGTGATTCATTCCTTCCGTGAGTTGCATTTGCAAATTCATCATCCCAGTTAGAATAGGTTGAGGGAATCTCGTGAGTTTTAATGAGTCGTTCATCCAGATATTCATCAAACCCGTCAGCAAGTATTCCTAGTGTTCTTGGTCGGATATCTATTTTTCCGTGGATACTTTGACCGTGAAGTGGGTATAATGTGAGACCGTTCGTTGTATGGGGAACAAGTCGAAGGTCAACATCTGTTGGGAGAGATTCAAGTGTCTCTCGTATTTGTTCGTCTTCTGAACTATCCGCTGTTACCATTTTGTTATCCACTCATATGGCCGGCCGTAATTTAACCGTTCTGTATGTCTCCATCTGTCGATTTCAATTAATAACGTATGAAGAAATGTCCGCTGCACAAATTGTTCAATAAACGTGAGTATTAAGTTCGAGGAAGGTACATAGTTTTTGTAGTGACGAAGGAACAATCTGTTGAGAAACACGTATCCGCCGCATCGGAAAGATGGGATGGGGCTAAAATAGTCAACAGAACTACTGATGTTATCGTCAGGCAAGATGGTGTACGGTTAGAAAGGGGGAAACCAAAGTTTGAAATTGACTTTTCTGAGTGGAAAGGGGCTCAAAAAAGTGTACTTGCAGCACAAACAACTAAGAGTGTACTATCCACTCACGGATATCAAGTTTTCTATGCCCCGAAAAGAAAGGGTTTGAGAGATCCAAGGCGTCTCATAGTTGTTATTACCAGTTCGTCTGATCCCGTTGAGTGACTTCTTCCACGACTTCAGTCGGGATTTTCCTCGCTGTTTCTGTATGAATTATCAACGGTTTGAAAAATAGCTCCAAGCAAAACCCATTTTCCTACTCTCCCCGAAAGAAGTGATGAACAGTCGAATGGACACAACTGGAAGAGTGTTGGATTTATTCTGTGGAGCCGGTGGTTTCTCTCTAGGCTTTGAACGTAAGGGATTCCACGTGGTTGTAGGAGTCGATCAAGACCCTGATTTTCTTGCCACGTTTAACCGGAATCATACAGATAGCATAGCCATCCAAGCAGATCTGCTCGAAACGAGTCCTGAAGAGTTCTTTCAATTGGAAGACTCTCCAGACCCAACTGAAATCGATGTGATAATCGGAGGGCCACCGTGCAAAGGATTTTCTATTGCAGGTGAACGCCGAGAAGGAGATGAAAGAGACACACTTGTATCACGTTTCATCGACTACGTTGTGTACGTCGAGCCTGAGTATGCCGTTATGGAAAATGTTACTGGGATTAAAACGAAGAAAACACCCGCAGGCGATCCGTACATCGAAATGGTTCGTCGAAGATTCGGAAAAGCTGGGTATGTGCATCACGAAAGAACACTCAACGCAGCTGACTACGGAGTGCCACAAAGCAGGGAGCGGGTAATCGTTGTTTCCCACAAACCAGAGTATACATTCTCTTATCCACAACCGCTAGTAAATAGTCACCAGTCAGCAGGTGAAGCACTCTCAACAATCCCTGATGATGCGCCAAATCATAAAGATACAGTAACTGATCACGGAGAAGAAATGGTTGAACAACTCTCCGACCTTAGCTTCGGTGAGAGTCTTTACGAAGGTTATTCAGACAGTTGGAAGCGGATTGATCCTGATAAACCTGCACCCACAATCAAAGAAAATCACGGTGCCCCATTTGTCCATCCACACAAACCACGAGTCGGAACCGTTCGAGAGTGTGCAAAGTTGCAGAGTTTCCCTGATTCGTTTGTATTTGAGGGTTCAAAATCAAAGCAGTTGAAACAGGTGGGCAATGCAGTCCCTCCAAAACTTGCAGAAGCGATTGCTGGAAAAGTTGCATCACACCTCACAGGAGAAGAAACTGCGAGTGATTCTTCTTCAGTAACTAGTTACCAATCTACATTTGGAGAATTTGGGACTCCCGGTTAATCGACGATTCTGGATGCCAATAACGGTTCAATATCTCCGATGTAAAAGTCAAGTACCAATCCATCAATGGATAGTATAAGTCTTCGATTTCCGTTTTCAAGTACTTCGACATCATCCATCTCTCGTAGTTTTTCTTCATAAAGAGTGAAATCAGTTACAACGCCATATTTCAAAGGTTTAATTGGACAGTAATACCCCGGGAGAAAAGTACGAAGTCGTTCAACTTCTGCTTCGAATTTAATAGCTTCTGGGACAAGCCAACATTCTACTTTGTCACCTGTTTCAGCCTCAATTTTGTTTTCTTCTTGATATATTGAATGGAGCAGATCCACGGCGACGGAAGAAACAGTTTGTATTTGTTCCATATCGAATAGAGCTCCGTTAACATCATTGGGGATATTTTCAACACTAGGGTCAGACGGAGATGTCACATCACCAAATACAGTCATTGTATCTGCATACCTGTCGAAAAACTTATTTTTACACTCAGAATCAGCATAATTGAGACCAAACGCAATTGTTTCGATAAGGTCAAAATAAGCTTCTCCGAATACGTGGAAATCGTCTGACTCTATACCAGTAATAGAATCAATTAACTCCTTGGTGAGTTCCCATTTTTCATAAGTATCGTCAGTGGTGAATACTGTTTCCATATCCATAGAAATAATATCGGCGTATATCTCTGCATTCTCAGTAAAAGTCACACTGCCTCCCCACCATTCTGGTAACGACTCGATTTCGAGTTCCGAAATAGGATCTGGTAACATTTCTATCACTACTTCATTCAACCAGTCAAAAAGTACGTCCAATTCCTTCTGTGACATACTTTCCCCATTATCTACAAGGGCTAACTCACCATAATCAGTTAATACGTAATCATACCCACGAAAACTGAAAGTGGTTAAATCTGTATCTCCCTCATATTCATTCCCTTCGAAATCATCGTGTTTGTTCAATAATTTAACCACTTCATCAATCGTGAGCAGTGGATGCGGGCTATAAATATCATAATAACCGAACCCGCCGATTGACTTTTTACGAGCAACTTGTTCCGGTTTGGTTCCATGAAATAACTTGGATAAAGTATCAGGATTACGAATATCTGATGTATAATATTCAAAATAGTACATATCCTCAACTGCAGAAACATCCACTGAAACACGAATAACATCGTTTGGTTCAACATCATCATTCAATTTTGACGGTGTTGGACTGTCATACCGTTCCCAAGAATCACGATCGAACGTATATTCGAACTGAATTTGTTGTTTTTCTGCATCAAAATCATATGGATAGTCCTCAAGTGCGGTTGCAACATCACCTAATCCTGCATTTGTGTACATATCGACACCGACGCAATTACACTCTACAAATGGTCTCGGCAAACCCATCAAATTACTTATGAATCACGTAAATAAAACAATAAACCATTTTACAGCGGAAACAGCGCGAACGCTCACGACTTCAGTCGTGGGAGAAGTCAGGTGAACTACCTCGGGGTCAAGCCCCGGGGCGCGTTCTCTTTGTATTGTTTAAATTAGTGAGTTCAGCTAGCTTTCTCTCAGTTCTGTGCCTGTGGTGCCTCAGCATTAACGAACTGACTTACCCAGTCATTTCGGGCCTCGATTTCTCTTCGTCCTCGACGAGTGAGGCTGTAAGAATTGGTTCGGCGGTCTATCTCTCCTTTTTCGATCAGCCCTTTCTCGACCAGGGTGTCAAGATTTGGGTAAAGACGCCCGTGATGAATCTCAGAATCGTAGTATTTTTCGAGTTCTTTTTTCAGGGCAAGGCCGTGTGGCTCGTCACTTCCTGCGATGATGTACAAGAGGTCGCGTTGGAATCCAGTCAAGTCGTGCATTGCAATACAATGTTACAGTTTGAAGATATAAAAATATTTGGATTATTTTTTGGGTATACAAGAACAAGTGTCCTACCCGTGATTGCCTCATACGAAGGTGGTGACATCCTCGCCCGGCGTGAGCGCCGGGATTCTCTCGCTGCTAAAAGATAGTCATCTTAAACAGCAGCGATGAAACGAAATTATTTAGTCAAATTATGACTAAATTCGGTAAATGGGATTAATAGATACATTTCGTAGTCTTCTCGGGATACGGACGACAGTTGAAGCTACTTCTGAAGCGAACTCAGAAGATCTGTTCGGAATGAGTACCGCGTACATAACAATGGAGGCTGAAATCGGTTATGAGCCAGTTTATGAGGCTGGACTGTGCTTTTCTGAGTTTGATAGTCATAAATTCAACCAGTTAGTTGAAGAAGCACGGGAAATAGCAGAAGTCGGAGATAATGGTTCTATAGCCTCTAGAACTACAGACAATCATGGATACCAATGGATAGTTGTTCAAGACAATGACTATGAAGAACTGATCACGGCAGTTTACTCTGTTGCAGACGAGTTTATCGAACGACAATACGGTTCCCGGTTGCTTGCTGCTGTATTCGCATTTGAAAAAGAAGAAAACACATCATATTGGATATATTCGTTCAAACGTGGATCATTTTATCCGTTTACCCCGGTTGGTAAGAATAATAGAGACAATACTGAAGAGTTTAAACTTCAGTCAATTCTTGACGGTGAACTCAACGTGGAAGAAGATGAGCAGTACTGGTACCCAATGTGGCCACCAACTCCCGGGACTCACCCGTGGGGAGAACTTTAAGAGTTGAATAACAAAACGCGTTAATTGATTGTAACGTTTGTAACGTTCATCTGGGGCTCTCGTATCGGAACATCGTAATCTCCGACTTCTTCTTCTCCGTTTTCAAGTCTCTCAAGATGTTCGAGAATCCCGTTATGATGTCCTGCACCGATGACTGCCACAACATCATGACCGTTCTCACTAATTTTGTGCAGTCTGTGAGCCATTGACCGGTCGCGCTGGTCAATCATTATTTCAGTTACTTCTGGAGCAATTTTACGCATATGCGCTGTGAGATCATCAATATCATCTCCACTCTCAATACTCCCCATATTTTCCATCATCTCTTTTTGCGCTTCCTGCACTTTGGCAACGTCTTCTTCATCGAGTTCTTTTGCCCGTCGATAGAACTTCGGGATATCCATCAGAGACACATTTTCTGAAAGGTCTGTAATTGTTTCAGTGACATCGTCATCAATGAGAGCGACAGAAGTATCGAGTTCAGCTGCTGTACGAACACCAGCCTCCATATCGATTGTTTGAACGTCAAGACTTGGGTTATTATCTGCCATTCTCTGTTGGAGTTTGCTGAACGCAAGATAGATACGCCCTGCCATTCCTGGTATTTCACTTGCAATATCTTCAGGTTCAATGTCATCGCCACTATCGAGACGACGGTAACGGTACGTCCCAAGCTCAATGCCGACTACATCTGGTTCTTCGTCACGAATCGTTTCGACGACCCGTTGGTAGTGGGTCGGTGAGTAGTGAACACTCGGAATGAGTGTAATTTCACCCTTTTCGTTAGTCATCCAAACGTACATTGACGTTGATAAGGTTTAAACTCACCTTTTCGTTCAGTGTATACATCTGGAAGACCTATACGCTCCGACAATTTAAACCGGAATAACCCTTGTTCTTACCTGTTGTGCCAGAATTTACTTATTCCGATGTATATCCAACATCGCTGCCAGAAATAATCGAAACCAACCGTCTTCGCCTTCAGTCAATCACTCCTGATTCAATCACCCCAAAAGAATTGTACGACTTAATTACTAAGGGGGATGATGTCAAAGAGACGACTCAGTACGTTACATTCAGTCAATACGATACGATAAAAGACGCTGAACAGTATGTGAAACAGTCATATGAAGACTGGAAAAATGGAGAAAAAGCGGTGTACATTATCACAGTGAAAGAAATGGGGGTATATGCGGGAACGACATCGTTCACGCCTCGGTGGCACAAAAAAGATGCGACATTTGGTATTTGGCTTCGAAAACGCTACTGGGGGAACGGTTACTCACCTGAAAGAGGCGAAGCTTTTCTTGAACTGGCATTCAATGAACTCGGGTTAGAGTTCGTTGAGGTGTGTGCTGCTACTGGTAATAAAAACTCACACAGGGCAATCAAAAAATATATCATTAATAACGGGGGAAAGAACGAAGGGCTTCTTCGGCACTATATTGTCTCTGAAGACGGTGAAGTATTCGATGTTGAACGTTACACGATAAATCGAGACGAATGGAACGGACGATAACGGTTTTAATGTCTGCATCAGCAATTAATATGTAGTGACTGACAATACACCAGTTGAGTATTCTTCTATTCGTATCCTGCTTGATCGAAGTATCTGCACACGTATAGACGTGTTAAATGATGAAATTCAGAGATTTAGTGTCCCAGAGTTTTGCCTCCACGATTCTATCGTGACAGGTGCGCTTGCTAGTATTGGAATGAAAGATATGTATGTTGGGAGGGAACCAGACCGCATCCTTATTGAAGAAACTGTAGAGGCTATTAGTTCCTATTCATCTCCCACTGTCGAAAAAGAATGCCTCCGTACTTTCGTACTTCCGTGGGGGAA
>LKMJ01003960.1_pt1 | contig 13863 bp, 14 predicted proteins | sample 643391 | NCBI WGS metagenome assembly LKMJ01 (sample SAMN04112250, study PRJNA286221) | soda lake metagenome | biome: soda lake; feature: Kulunda Steppe; material: water; isolation source: sample PL-Br10 brine of Picturesque Lake | place: Russia: Kulunda steppe | collected 2010-07
CTGGGGCACCATGTCCCTGCATGCTTTTGTGTCTGGGGCACCATGTCCCTGCATGCTTTTGTGTCTGGGGCACCATGTCCCTGCATGCTTTTGTGTCTGGGGCACCGTGTCCCTGCATGCTTTTGTGTCTGGGGCACCGTGTCCCTGCATGCTTTTGCCTGGTCAGGAGCATTGACAGAGCAAGCAAACAGAACCTTGGGGTCTGTGCGTATGTGCTGGCCGCTCCAAATTACTGCAATCATCTTGTGTTTTGCTGAGCTGAGTAGCACGATGCAGCACAAAGCTTGTGGTTCAGCACACTCAAAGCAGCTGCTGTCAAACTCGGTCAAGTCGCGCAGTGTCGGAGGGGGTGTGCTCCGCAATACAGCGCCGAAAGGCTGTGCAGCGCCTGGACAGCCCTCAGACTCACGTGTCAACACGTACTACAGCAGGGAGCTTGTGCAGGCCGCGCCCGGACAGCGCATGTGCAGGAGGGGGGTAGTACTCAATCACATCACACTGCGCAAGCCAAGTTGCGAGATAAAGGGTGATCTGGGCAGGCTCAGTGCAGTTCAGTTGCTCAGAAGGTGCAGCAGCAAACACAAGTGCAGCACAGTGCAACGCCAGAATGCAGTGGCATACATATTCAAATGGGTAGCTAAATTGCATTGCCACAAACATAATGTGTACACTTCCATGTACAGGATCATGCCTAAATACATACGGTCATGATAGTGGGAGGAGTGGCACGCACCCTTTGCAGCACATCCATCATTACAGCCTTTGACCAAGGCCACACATTGATGGGCCGGTAGGCGGAGTCTAATACCAGGGCCCTATTCTGCCGGGAAGTCTTGGACAATGGGCCTGCAGGACGGTTGATAATTGGTGGTGGATGAGATGATGATGATGATGATGGTGGTGGCGATTATAATGGTGGTGATGATGATGGCGGTGGTGGTGGTGATGATGATGATGATGATGATGGTGATAATGGTGATGATGATGGTAATGATGATGATGATGATGATGATGATGATGGTGGTGATGATGATGGTGATGATGATGATGATGATGGTGGTGATGATGATGATGATGATGCTGAGGGCAACGCATCAATTTTGGGCGAACTGTGTGAGGAGGGAGCTTTGTCATACAAATTCAGAACACAAATTCAGTTCTTTGTATTGGCACATAGGGTGGGTGGAGGGGAGCACGGAGTACTTCTGCAAGACCAAGGAGCAATTGGAGGTTCTTTGAGGTGAGTGAGGTTAGATTCTTCATACAGTCATTGGGTCATTGAGGCTCCATGAGCTCAAATGCACCAGCTTAAACTTTCAGGCTGCAAGGGCTGGGTGGCTCTGGGTGTATCAGCTCACATGGCAGGCCGCATCAACTCACACGGCAGGCCGCAGAATGTCTTGGTAAGGGAGCTCGATAAGCCCCTGCACTTTGCAAGGGTTTCCTTACTCCATCAGTTTGGTTCTGGCTTGCACAAACTATTTCCTTTTAAATAGGGATGGATGTGTCGGTGTGCGTGTACCAGGGGCAAGCGGCACGTGGCCAAGTAGGCATATGCACAGAAAAGTGCAGCTGGCATGGCGCACTCTGACCCTTTTGAGGAGAGGGCCCCAAAAGAGGAGGGCATGGGTGGCGCGGCGCGCATTCCAGTGCGCCTCACCAGCTGGCACAATGTTGTTGCCAGCCTTGCTGGCGGCCTTGGCATCCTCTTTCAGCACCTCCTCCATCAAGGACTTCCGGACGCTGGTGCTCAGTGTGGCCGCCCCGTTGCCGCCGCCCGCCCCCTTCCGGGCCTTGGTGCCAGCAGACCCGCCAGACCTGGACTTCCTGCAAGTGGAGTTTTTTAAGGAGATGAAGCTCAGGGCGAGTGAGCTGGGCATGCCGCAGCACGCCTGCTTGACTGCTGCTGTGGAGTGGTTCAGGCTTTGCTCTGGTGCGAATTGCAAGGCTACAGCCTTGGTATTGACGTCCCCGTTCATGCTTGCCTGTCCAGTGTGGGGTTTCAGGCCCACAAGGAAGCGGCTTATCTAGCCGCCACGCTGGAATATTGGTGCCATTCAGTATGACACAGGATATAGATTGCAGATTGCAGCCGAACAAGATCTACTAGGCCAAAAGCAGCTTGCTTCCCTACCTCCGATTTTGTTCACTTGTGCGCAACAGTGTGGAATGGCAGCTGCTGTAAGGATCGGGACCCTTTCTATTGCTCCCAGGCTGATGCACAATGAGCCTCTACAAGGAGCATCTCTAGGCTGATGCTCAAGGAACCTCTGCAAGGAGCATCTCTAATGGCGGTGACCTGACAAAGCCAGCCCTGCCTGTCCCTACTCAAATTTCACAAGCTAACCTGCTAGCTATATTGCACTGCACACTCACTTGACCTGGCACACCATCACGTGCCGCCGCTTCCGGAAACAGCCGCCTAGGGGCATCCGCCGCCCCAGCCGCACTGGCGATGACATCAGACCATGCAATGCACAGGCACCCCTGTTTAAAGGCGCTCCTTGAGAGGTTGCTGGCGGAACCCTGTGGTGTGCCAAGACGAGCCGGGAGGAGCGTGTGGGCAAACGAGTGGCTACTGCGGCGCTAGCGATGAGCGTCTTAGACCTGCGCCAAGTACGGAAGATAAGAATTGGTGCTGGAGGTGGTGAGCTGCGTGAGGGGTTGGCGCTGGCCTTAATAACTTCACCATGACCACCTGCGCTCTAGGCAGCTCGAGGGCATGCTATGTGAACACAAATTTGACCCATTCTCCACTTTTACATAATAATGCAAGGTCAAAGACAGTGCTACATACATGTACGTCCTGCTGGTATTGTTTAGAATTCTCTCTAGTGTAGTGGGTCACTACATTGTTTGTGACGCCATTTGTGCGAGTGGGCTAGCTCTCAAGTGCATGCGTGCGGTGATGTTACTGGATTCCCTTGAATCAAGATTAGTATGTGCATGCAAAGGTGTGGAGTGCACTCTCCCAACCAGAAGTACATATGGCAAAAATGTAGCACAGTGCACCAGACATTTCAGTGAGTCAAGATCCCACATCTGCTTGAGCGCAATGGTGTGGTTTCCATCCCCATCCCCACTCCCCATTCTGAGATGTCAATGAAGGATCATGACCCAGAGTCGCGGACCCATGAGTGCACCAGCTTCTGGGGCGTCACTGACCTCGCGGATACTAGCATCTCTTTGCGGACTTGAATGGACTGATATCTCAGGGGCGTCGATCCACGAGTACAAGATTGTCAGGCCTCTCTCTTCCGAGGCGAGGGCATGCTTGCTTCCTCAATAGAAAAGGGGCCTGTCGAAGAATACGTGCAGCTATCTAAATTGTTAAAAATGAAATTACGACTACGATTTCGTTGAGTAAACACGAACGTAATGGCAGGGACCTAAGATATTAGGAAACCCTAGATATTGTTTGTTTGTCATCGTCTGGTCCTGCTTAGCTCTTTGGATGTCATTTTGTTCCTGTGTTAATTTTGATATGAAAATGGACGCGTTGACTGGTGTGGGTCAGTGCAGATGGGGACATCCAGGCCATGAATGGGAACCCTACGGCTGGGAAGGTTTGCACTCTAGGTTTGCACTGGGAACACCAGTGCGTGGCCTGCGCTGCCAGGCAGTCCCCAGCTGTCAAATTCGCACAATTGCAGTAGCTTGCATCAAAATGACACTTGCGTAACAACACCACTAAGTGACGTTGCATGCTATCCTCATTGGAGATTGGAGTGATGTGGACAAGTTTAGAAACTACCAGAGGGGCAAAAAAGACCCGACATGGGTACGCTCTTTTAAATTTTCTTAAGTGTGAGCCCCATGATTGGAACCTTTAAAGCTCACCACTTTTATGTAGACCCATCCAGGGTAATCAAAACCCCTGAAAGCTGCCGATCATGGGGCTCATGCCTCATCGCAAATGAGTCATCGGCCACGGCATGAATTCTACTTTTGACTCCCAAATCCCCGCACCATACCACGGACTGCGCCAAACTTAGTTAGTGCCATGGCGTTCTTTTAACAAACATCGTTGCAAAATAAATTGAATGGGAAGGCGCAGTGGTCGGTGAGATGTGCATTTTCACCAAAAAGTCCATGGGTTAAAAACTAAACCCCTTCATACCTTTTCTTCAGCATCCAGGTTCATCTTGAATCATTAAGGAAGTACATATAGGTGGTATTGTAGGTGAAATCGGCTCAGGTTGAGTCATCCTTTTTGCCCCAAATGTAGCCAAGTGCCTTGCTGTGCAAAAACGGCACGTTGTGTAACAAAAATAACGTGCCAGAACTTTTGGCCTGACACCTCCTCTGTTTTAAGTACTTTTGTAGATTTAGCCTCAACGCACATTCAATTCAATTGAGATAATTAAGAATACATAAAGGCTGAAGCAGAGTAAAGCACATGACTTTGAATTTCAGAACTTTGGGTTGAACCCACCTGCACTGAAACCCACAGATGACCCTCTTGGACTCTTCCTTGTTTGACAGTGGGTGTTTGCCTGGTGCTTGCACCAGCTGTAAACCTCTCCCTTGATCGCGCCAATAGGGATTCCTGCTGGCATGGTCTTTTCTTTCTTTTTCAAAAGTAATCGATTGGGCAAATGATGTTCTACAACAGATCTGTAATAGAGGTCACCCAGGGCCCCACCACACGCTAGACGCAGGTGTTCATGCCTTGCAGCCTGCAGTTTCCCTTGCTCCAGCTCCAACCTCTGCACTACCAGCTGTAGTCTGCATCCCTGCCCCTTTATTGAGCCGATGAGGAGATTTTGCGAGCCATCTGAGACGTGTGGAGTTCTCTCTTTGGTAAGGAGGAAAATGGACATTGCTAAGATACTCACGCAGCTGCTGCACTGTATAAGACGACTTTTTTAAATGTTCATTCCCTATTCCTTTTTGCCAGGCTTTTTCCTGTTGATAAAGCTTACCTTTGGCTACAGGCTGAGAGATTTCATGAGCCAATCAGACGCCAATGGACTGGGTTTGCCTGTGCATGTGTGCTACATTGCTGCGCCCAAGGTTTCAAAACACCACCTTGCTTCTTGTGCCACTATTTATGTGCATTTGTTCCAGGCCTGACTGGCTTCAGCTAAGCTTCCCTCACTCAGCAGATACAGCTATTTGTGAGATAAAAACAACAATGTGCAATTTGTGAGATATAAACAACAATTTACGAATGAAAAGGTCACTTCTTCTCAGAATCTTATCATAAGCTAGCCTAATCTTTTGCATCCCTTGCCTACTGGGCAATCATCTGGTCAGTAACCAGGCTATGAAAGTCTGTCACACCAAGTTAGTACAGTGCCAGATTGAATGGTTTGTGCTTCACGAAACTATGAATTTGGTTGGCTTATTTCATTTTTGATGGCATTACAGCTATAACTCTATTTGAGCACGTTAATTCTGGACTCACATTATTGCCATTTTGCACCTAGAACAACCTTGTAAGATGAAACCCATGGAGAAGCCTCAGCCCTTTGGGGGCAACAGGCGTGGCTGTGCTATCCAATCCAAACTGTCAAGTCCAGTGTGACTATGTCCACCAGCAGCAGCAAGCAGCGCTGGCCTTGCCTCTCTGCAGGCTAAACAGGGGAGAGAGAACGTGTAGGGAAGGATGAGGCAATCAGAGATTTCACAGTCTCTTCACTGGCAAGCTGTTGTCCGCTTAATATACACTGCCGCAGTACGCAACAGAACAGTCCACACACTAAATTTGCTCAAAAACCGTTTTCTTATTACGCTGAGTTCTTATTTGAGAGTTCTTATTACATTGAGCCTTGTGGGAGGCTCTATTTTTACCTCACACACTTTGAATTACCTTAAAGAGCTCGGCCTTGATACACAAATTTCCCATAAGACTACCCTCTAGTTGCATGCTCATTCTGTGCTCTATGCACACAAATTGACAACTACTAGAAGCGCTCTTGAAAATCTAGTGGCTCTCACGGTCTTGGTCTGGAGCAGGGGGCGGCTTGTCACCCTTCAGATCCTCACTAATTCTTCCTTTTCCCTGGTGGAGGAGACTCATGGATCTTTGGGCCAATGTGTCTCGTTTTCCTGATGTATTACAGTACATCTAGTAGGGAGTGGGTTCACTGCCTACGCAGTTTTCCTTTTCTTTTCTTTTCTGAGCCCTGCTGTTGGGGCCAATGGAATTTGCATCGGAGACACGAGAGCTTTTCATTTTGACAACAGATGTGAATTTGTTCCTCTTGAAGCACTGCTTCAAGAGTCTGGCACACGTACAAATCATTTCTTTTTCTCTCTGAGACTATGGATTTTTTTGTCTGGCTTGCAGTGCCTAGCAAGCCCGGCAGTCAACCCATCTGGCTGAAGGTCTAAACCCATTGTAATTTGCTCTAAGTGATCTCTGCAGAGGTCTCTTCCTTCGCCCTGGACTTGCCCTTGCGTGCTTGTAGACTCGCCTTGCATGAAGAGTCTATTTTTAAGTGAACTTGCCCATTTGAGCGCCTCCTGGTTTGACTCTAGAGTTTGCTTGCTTTTCACCAAAACCTGTGCCTTACAGACTCTACCTTTCTTCTGATATGAGCGCCTTTCTAGATTTGATTCAGATTGTAGGCTTTCAAGTTTTAGGTTTTAGCTAAGCTGCCCGTGGGTACAGCCATGTAACCCAACCTAACCTTCACATATAATGGAGAGTGAATTTGCACGTGCCCGTTGTGGTGAGTGAATCGGCAAGCATGACCTCAGGCTGAGGCTCATTTGTTAAGGGTATATCATGGTCATGCTACGAGTCTGTTTGGTTTGCAGCAGTCTCTCAACTGGACAGATCTTTAATTTCCTCTCTCAGCAGCTCAACAAAATGTTGCCAACTAATTTGAGGCATAATAAATTGCTCTATGGCTGGCAACATGCCACAGATTAATCAGCCTAAGAATCAGGCTGGCAGCTAACTCCAGAATTTGGGCCCAAACTTGCGCATCATCTGGCTTTGATCACACCAGATCAATTCCTTCTTGACAGACAGCATTGTCGGTGAGCTGGTGTTGCTCTGCAAAGTTAACAAGATTTTGCTGATTCACCCTCGGAGGAATGCAGGACCGTTTGTTGATGATTGTATCAGTGAATAGCTCATGGCCACCATGTCTGCCCCTCAAGGGTCGCTCCATTGACACCGCTCTAGCCTGCGACCAATCCAACCTGACTGGCTTTACACTTTGCGGCACAAACAGCAAGGCTGACTGGCGTGCCAGACAAGCAGTGGGCACCAGATGCCTATGCACCCAGTGCTCCACCTGCACCCGCCTCTTGCTCTCCTCTGCTGGGGCCTGGAAGCAAGGTCCAACATCAATGTTTTTGACAGCAGTAGTTTAGCGCAAAATGGCGGTGACGCTGGTGCTGGTGCTGCTGGTGCTGCTGCTGGTGGCTTTCCTTTTTTGCTTTTGTTCATGGCGTTAACAAGTACAGGATTAAGAGAGGTGGGGCTTTGCAGCTAGATGCATGGATGGTGTAACCTAGTGCACCACCTCCTCAAACACTGCCAGGGTCTCTATACTGTCTGTACCAGGGAAGAACAAGAACGCTTGAGCTTCTACTAGCCTCCACTTTGCAGTGCCCAACTGCAACCCAGGCCCAAGCACACTCTCGCCCCCCTTGCCTGCATCTGCAACAGCAACATCCTCCCCCCCCTCCTGCGCAACCCCACTTTCGCTCCTCCTCCGCCGCCTCCTCCTGCGCTTGCTGCTCCTGCTGCCTCCCCTTCCAGCTTGGCCCTGCTCTTGCCCGCTGCCGCCGCCTCCTGGCCCCCCTGCCGCGCCCAAGCAGCCCCCTGGTGGCCCACCACCCACAGGTCGCAGCCCAAGCAATGCACAAGTGTCACGCACGAGCGCGGGATACCCGCAAGACAGGTAGATCAGGCGCCGTGGGGCCAAGAATGGGCTTCCTGGGGCGTGCCCCCCAACCCCAGCGGCAGCAGGCCTATCCGGCGGGGGCCTCGGCCAATCACAGCGCACAAGCGCTTGCAGCAAGGGTGCCTCCAGGCCCTGCGTCGTGGGCGTGGGGCAGAGGCGGGCACGTGCGATCAAATGCAGGCAGCTTCCGCGTGCTAAGCGCACGAGCGCCTGCAGCAGGGACGACCTCAGGGCCTGCGCTGCGGATGTTGGGCAAGGACAGGGATGGGCAAACAAGGCTGTGTGTTTACCCCTGCCAGGTCTCCCTGCAGCGCAGCTGACCCTAGACTTGCGTGTGCGCAAGGCAAAGGCAGGGACCATGGAGGCCAAGCTCCAAAGGGTGGATGAGGGCAGGCCATTGTCCGGGCTCTTGGTTGGCAGCAATGTCCATGCAGAATTCACCTGACCCGCGCGATGCAGTCACAATCCATTATAGGGTAGGCCACTGAACTCATCCAGACTCTGGCAAGCCCGGGACCGCCAACGTCAGATTTTGATGTCCATGGGTGTCCATGGATGGAAGTTGGCTTGCGCTCACCCTCCTAGACAGTGTACAGAGAGCATGAACTGCTGGTTTCCGCACAGTCTGCTCAGCCGCCTTCCAGAGCAAGCACGTAGCTGCAGGGTAGATATGGGGCCACCCAGCCCCGCTGCCAGCCGCCAGAGAGGTGGCTCAGCAGGGGCAGGTGACCCCGCGGATGCAGGTGGCTAAGCAGGGGGAGGTGGACCACCAGGAACAGGTGGCACAGCAGGGGCAGGTCGACCACCTGGAGCAGATGGCTCCATGGCAGCAGGTGGCTTAGCAGGGGCCAGCAGCGGCGGCCTAGCCCAAGAGCTCTGGACTCAGTAATGGGTAGCATGTTGCAAGCGAGCATGGTGGGCGGCGCAATTGAACCCTGCAGCGGCCGTGCTCTAGCATGGTATGCGTGCGCACGCGCGCAGCACCCACATGCACACACCCACCCTCCCACCCACACATGTCCACACAAATCCATGCGCATACACACATCCATGCATACTGAAACACATGAACTCATGGACGCACCTTACGGGGGGGATCCACAATCACCACGTCAGCGCCCTGCAGGAACGCATCTGGCTGTGAGCCAGCGGCGGCTACGATGTACTCGATGCTTGAGGGCTTCGGGCAGGCGGCCCCTGCAGGTGAGGCATTTGCGCCGTGCCGCTCTAGCGGCTGGGAAGACAGCATTCTGCTGTCCTGCTGTCCTGGTATCCTGCTGTCCTGCTGTCCTGGTATCCTGCTGTCCTGCTGTCCTGCAGTCCTGCAGTCCTGCTGTCCTGCAGTCCTGCTGTCCTGCTGTTCTGCTGTCCTGCTGTCCTGATCCCCGCGCTGCTCTGCTATCCTGGTCCCGCTGTCCTGGTCCTGCTCCTGGGGCTGGGACGGCAGTGTCCAGCTTTCCTGCTCTCCTGCTGTCCTGTTGTCTTGGTCCCTGCGCTGATAAGGCCCATGGCTGTAGTGCTGCGGCTGCAGTGATACGCCCCCAAGGGCTGTGCCAGGCTGGCGGTCCCGCCCCCAGTTCTCCAGCAGCCGCGCAGCGGATACTTTGAACAGTGGCTCGCCATTGGGGTTGACCTCCACACACCTGCACGGCAGGGGAGCACCCGCTAGAGGACCTGTCTGGCAATAGACGTCACCTGCAGGCTGCGTGGTGTTGCACCAACATTTGAGGCTGTGTACTCTGCAGGGCATACACCCACCCTGGGTGGCACACAGTGCGTCAGAGCGCACGCGCAAGGGCTTCTGTGTTGTTACATGGCAGGCCACAGCCTTAAACAGCACTTGAGGTGCCGCGAAGAGTGCTCATTACCTTAAGGATTGTAAGCAAGGAAAGGAATCGCTTGGTCTTGCAGGTGTTGTCGGGTGTCTTGATCTTTTGGAGGCTGATTTCCCCAGAAGAGAGAGTCCAATAGCACCAACACCTGCACGTGGGCATTTGAGAATGCTCAGAGTTCAGAGACTTGAGCTAAGGTGAAGGCGCATTCATAGAACACAAGAACACAGATCCAGCAGAGCATCCGAATGGAATGTGCATGATTCCCTCTCTCATTGGTACCACACAACCCTTTTCTTTGCATGCAGCAGCGGCGGCAAGAATATAGCATTGCTGAGGGACTGCAATCTATCATGTGTAGTTGCATCGGCGCACCTTGATGCAGCATGCTCATGCAGGATAAGAAGTTGCCTTCTCACCTGCATGCAGCTCAACTATGTGCTTTGTAGCTGGGGGCACTGCAGCAGCGATTGCTGCCAAGGCTGACTGAAAAGCCCCATAATTAGCTTGTACAAAGGAGCCTGCAGAATCAGCACACACAGGCCAGGTAAAATTGACTTTAAAACAAGCTACTTGTCTTAAAACAAGCGAGCTACGAACAAGCAACCAGCATGGCAAGACACTTGTTGCAAAACGCAGCCCTCATTCAACACATCTGATTGGATCAATTAATCTTTTAAAGCCTGGGATGGCTTCACAGCATCTTGAATAAAATCATAGCCATTCATAAGCATACGCCAAAATAAGCATGACTAGAGTACAACACTCTGATCGTGCAGATTGCGTGAGGAATGCCATACATTTCTACTCTGCCCCTGTTGCTTCTCACCTGGACCGATTGAAACAGGGGTGCCCCGCCAAAGCTGCCACACATTATCAGATCCTGCCACATGCTCCCATCTGTTGAAGGAAGCACAGATATTGGGTAAGGAGGATGCGTGGAGGGGCCAGCACATTCTGCATCTTATGAATCACACAAAGCTGCATGATTTGCCTGCAAGTCTATCGCTTATTAATTCACGGAACCAAGGACTCAAACTCGTTCTCGGTGGCTTGAATGAAGAGCAAGGGAATGTTCAGTGGGCGGACCATGCTGCTTGAGTTTGGGGAGTACAGGATACATGCCAAGGGCATCTGTTAGGCAATGGTAGACGCGCCTTGCGAGATAGGAGCTCAAGCGTGCATGCACAAACTCGAAGAGTTGCTCTGTTTCAGGATTCAACCCTAAAAAGTGTAGGGTGTGCGGCCACCGTACAGTACCTAGGGCCAAAAACTGTGTTGTTTGCAGCTGGCTGGTAATTGATGGCAACTGAGTGGATGAGTGCAGCATCGTTGTGTTGTGACTCGAGCTGTGCTTCAGTGCCCCCAAGGCCTGCGTGCACCATACATGCACAGCGCGCATTGCTACAGATCATCATTGAGGCAAAATCACGGGGTTGCATGTGGCAAGGCTGCTTGGCGCCAATAGAAAGCCATGCAAGCTCCCGCTTTGATGAGTGAGGTAGGAGCTCATGTTTGCAATTCCAGCATGCTGATCCCTCTCTTTTAAGTCTGTTTGTGCCAACACTGAGTACACCGTGCCCGACCCATACCACGCATCCATATGGGTGTGGACCCCTGGGTATGGATGGTGCGTCTGAGCAACCAGTCACTCAGAGGAATGATCAGGCATGTGGAGCAGGCTAGACTCAGCATAACGGCTGCATTTTCTTTGGAAGCATCCCTGGCCAGCATGTTGCTCAGGCCAGATGGTGCCCAGTCATATAATCTAGAGGGTGCTAATAGACTCTTCTATCACCTGCGCAATGCCAGAGCGCCTCAGCCATATCCCGGCCTTTATCAGCGACAGGGCTCGCACTGTCTGCGGCATTCCAAACCAGGACAACCTGAGACGCATGGCCATGGCATAAGGGCTCATTGGGGCGCAGCATAGGGTAGGCACAGAGTATGGCACACATTAAAGTGACTTGCTACTGACAAGTTGTTAGGCACAGGATATGGCACACATTAAAGTGACTTGCTACTGACAAGTTGTGACAAGGCAGGGCGCACATGGAGCCCAAACATCCCTGGTTATCCCTACCATCCTCTGCCTTCCATAAACAACCATTAGGGCATGAAGTGAGGCAAACAGCAGAGACCAGGGGCGAGTGTGGGAGTTCCAGCTTGGGAGATTGAGCATAGGAGTCCCAGCATGGGAGACTTAGCATGGGAATGGGGACGTCATCCCAAGGGGCAGCGTACTGCGCGCGAAGGCCTCTGCCTTTCTCCCAAAATGCACCTTGCATCCTGGGCCGCGTAATGAACTTGCAGTGCAAGGCTTGCACAAATGCTGCTGCATATCAAGTGCGGATGCCGGCAAACCAACCACCTGCCAAACCCAAACAAGCTTATCACGATGCACCAGTGCCATCAGGGCCTCCTACAATTCCCACAGCGCATCCGTTTGATGTCGGGAACCATCAACCATACAATGCGCGCAGCTCCCACAAAGCAGCTGGACGACACATGCACACCTGGACCAATGCATTGGGGTCTTCCTCAGCAGGAGGGTGGTGCCCCACAAGGTCGCTGGACACGGCCGTGAGCTGGATGTACCTGCAAAGCATGGGATTGAGCCACACGCCCCTTCCTTTGATATTAAGCTCCCTGAAGACATGGGATCAAGCCACGCGCCCCTTCCTTTGATCTTAAGCTCCATAAAGACATGGAATTGAGCCACGCGCCCCTTCCTTTAATATCAAGCTTCCTTTACGCATGGGATTAAGTCACACGCCTCTTCCTTAAATCTCAAACAATGCCCCCTCCTTGTGACGCTCGCCTTGATAATCCATCGAATGTGATTTGCATCATATCAGGCGTTACAATGCATAAGAGGTCGAGGACCTCGTCAGCTTGGCTCAGCCCTGGGAAGGGGACCTGACTCTGCCTCCCATGCATGGAAAGGCAATTGAGATCAGTACACCACAAGTATTGGACTAGCACATGACCTGTAACAAGCCGGCCCGGCACTGATGGCTGCTGTTCCTGAGGCCAACTCAAGGTTAAAAGAAATCAAACTGTGTTATCATGCAGGTGCACGTTGACGTATTGTAGGGGAAGGTGCTTGCTGCAGGCACATACAACAAGCATGTTGCCATTTTTGGACACCAACCTTAGCTGCCCTGCTCCAGTTTCCTCATCATAAGGCTCAATAGCTTGTGCCTTTATAACCTGTGTATGCACACCATTGTGAGGTCTGGCACATCACTGGGAGATGTGAAGGAGGGGCGGGGTGCGTGAGATGCTGTCAAGTCATGTCTGCAGAGGACTTGAACCACAAGCACAGCATTCCAAGGCATTGCCATTATACTCCTCCCTTTGCTTCATTTGTGTGAAAGTGCAGCAACAATGATTGAGGTGCCTGACAAGCTTGCAAGCAGCATGGCTTTTTTGCTGCTGGGTGGCTTGCAGGCTTTGAGGAGCGGCAGAAGGGCAAATAAATCGAGCTGCTTGTTTGTGCACTTTTAAGCGCGTCATGACTGACTCTGCAATGTCGGACCTCCCACTGAGTAACATGCTTGATCAGGCAACTCCTTGTGTGAATGAGCACATGAGCATTTACTTGCCACATAGCCTAGCCAGCTGAAACAGCTTATCACCAGCAGCGCTCAGACGCTTGAGCTGAGAACTCCACATGCATTTCCACGCCATCTAAAGCCCATGCACACAGCAGTATGCATGTGTGCACTGCTCGCGTCTTCTAAAGCAACAAGGATTCCTCACTTTCCTTCTGCTTCCACTACCATACCAATCTAGCAGCATGCGCTTGTATTAGCTCAACGTTGAGTTCTGCAGGCTTACCTGCTCCACAACTTCAACGACCTGGTTGATACGAGGGTGGTGAATGGGGCAGCCTGGGATGGGGACCACATCATGACTGCCTTCCCTGAATAGGCCTGCATGACCGTGGGCATACCCAAAAATCCAGCTCGCAAAACGCTTACTTGAGGTGCAGCTCCACGCACAAAGAAGGTCCAAGGTGTCTTTAGCCAGGGTTGGTGGCCCAGAGAGCAGAGGCTGCAAATCTTATGCGCGGATTGCATTAAGGTAGGGAGCGCAAGGGTAAGCTTTTACCCCCCACGTTCTCTCTCTCTCTCTCTCTCTCTCTCTCTCTCTCTCTC
>LKMJ01003961.1_pt1 | contig 13861 bp, 12 predicted proteins | sample 643391 | NCBI WGS metagenome assembly LKMJ01 (sample SAMN04112250, study PRJNA286221) | soda lake metagenome | biome: soda lake; feature: Kulunda Steppe; material: water; isolation source: sample PL-Br10 brine of Picturesque Lake | place: Russia: Kulunda steppe | collected 2010-07
GTGTGGTGTTGCTGCATGCCTTGGCCGTGTGGTGTTGCTGCATGCCTTGGCCGTGTGGTGTCGCTGCATGCCTGGGCTGTGAGCTACGGCAATGCGCACCACCCACCGTTGAACTTGCGCGGCCTGCTCTCAGCACCATCCCTTTTTGCCAGCTGGTCCGAACGGCGAGCCTGCTGCTGCTGCTGCTGCTGCAGGCGCTCCTTCTTTGAGAGGTATTGCTGCTTCCCTCGCTCCGCCTGCTCCTTGGCCTTCTTCGCCAGTGGGCTGGACAGCCTGAAGGGGACGAGCGCACGGTGCGTTTGCGTGTTGTGCGCGCATGTGTGTGTGCGTGCGTGCATGTGTGTGTGTGCGTCTTCAAGTGCTTGTCTGTGTATGCATCTGCCTGTGTCTTAGTGGGTGGGCTTGCGGTGTGTGCGCATGCATTGCTGTACTTGTGCTTGCATGTGCGTGCATTCGTGCCCAAACTCTTGTGTGCACACTCGCCCAAAAAAGCGGGCATGCGCATGCATCCACAGCATGCATCCACAGCAGTTCCACTTTTGGCTACGTGCTCCTGCCAAGCCCACTATGCACACCATGAGCTGCACCACGAGGCACCATTGCTCTAAGGTAGTCTTGTGGTGCCTCCTGTAGCCAAGCATCCTTGCGTGGCTCTGTGCAGTCACACCCCCCACCCCTTGAGCGCTTGCAGAGGTGCCTCTCAACTTCCACCTGCACGCAATCAGACCTTGCACCTGAAAGTGCACCCGCCCGCACAGCACCTGCCCCCCTCTCACTTCCTCCTCCTCCTCCTCCTGCCTTGTCACTTTCCCCCTGCACTGCCTCCTCCTCCTCCCTTGCCAGCTGCACAAGAAAACACATCATGCCCACCTCACTACCTCCTCCTCCCTCTGCAGCCACGCATTTTAAACCCATCTCACTGCCTACCCAGACACAAATTTCGCACCCACCTCGCTGCCTCCCCCGCTCTTCCCGACTACACACAAAAACACACACACTCCACGTCTACGTGACCGCAACTTCTTTCCCCGGACACGCACACATACACATGCACACATACACATATACACACAAAAAAGGGCACCTGTGCCCACCTGACCGCGTCCTCCTTCCCCGGCCACACATCCACGTCCTCGTGTGGCCGCCGCTTGCCCCGCTCCCTCTCCAAGGCCTCCTCATTGCCCCGCTCCCTCTCCAAGGCCTCCTCATTGCCCGCTCCTCGCTCCCTGCCCTGCCAGCCCTCAGGGCCCACACCCTGCAGCCCCTCCTCGTCCCCACTCACTCCCCCCAACAAGCCCAGGCCCTCACTCGGTAACCCAGTGGCAGCCCCATCCCGCCGCTTCTTGCGCCGCTTGCTGCAGGCAAGCAGGGCCCCCCTTTCGGGGCCCGCCCCTCGCCATGCCCCCCCCTCCGCCCCGACCAGCGTCGCACCGATGCCCCCCCCTGCGCTCCTGGCGCCGGCGTAGTCCTGCGCGACCTGGCTGCCCCTCTGCACGGCACGGCACAGCGCAGCGCAGCACGGCACAGCCCCGTCTGCAGTCCATGGCGTGTGGGGTGGCAGGAAAGTGAAATTGGGAGTGGGGATGGGGCCATGTCAGGCAGAGGGGTGAGAATGCTGAGTGAGCACAATGCGCCATATGCAAGGCGTGTGAGTGAGCATGATGTCATGGTTCATGCCTGGCACAGGGGGGAGCAATGCGTGTGATGTGTGCATGAGCCCCAACCACAGGCAATGTCTAGTGTCGAGCGGATACTGTGCGGCCTGTGTGACAGCCGGCACGCAGGCAGCCGCACGCGCTGCTGATGGGTGCGCAGCGCTGAGCCGTGCGCAGGGCGCCTCTTGAGCGCCTTGCGCCGCCTGACCCTGGCCCTATCTGCTGGCACGCGCGCTGATCGGGGGCTCACTCATTGGAGTACCCTCCTGTAAGCATACGTATCGGAGCCACCCCCTTTGAGCACATGTTGCAGTGGCCCTCCAAAGCCCCAACCCAAAACACAGCGTGCCGCAGGCATGCCCCTCGACCCCGGCCTCACCCACCTTCACGCCGCCCGCCAGCTGCGCATTGCCGGGACCGCTGCCCGGGCTGGTGGCGATGGAGAAGGGCAGCTTGCGGGGGGTGGCAGTGCGCGGGCTGCCTGCATGAGCGGCCCCACCCATGCCCACGCCTGACGCGCGCGCAGCTCCCGGGCCAGCGTCCATGGGCGTGCCACTCACTACGGCTACTGCTGCTGCCGGACCTGGGAAGGAGACACCAGGGTCCGCAGCGGGAAGGGCGGCGCAAGGGGGTGGGGAGGCGGTGGTGTGGGGTGGGCTGGCTGGGGAGGGGTTCTCTGGGCTGTCATCGGTCAGGGAGCAGCCAAAGATGGCTGCAGCCAGGTCGGTCGGGGAGACGCAAGGGTCTGCGTAGGAGTCGGGCACATCGGGCATGCCCTGCTGGGTTGGCGTGCTGTGCTGCTCACCACAGTACTGCTGCTGCTGCTGGAGCTGCTGCTGGCGGTGCACAGGCTCACTGCCCACCAGCTGCTGTCTTGGCCGGGGGGCCTCCCTCTTCCCCCCCTTATGCCGCCACGCTTCCCCCCCACCCTGCCCCCCTTCAGCCCCTCCTTGCCGCCGCGCACGCGCATGCTTCAGCACTTCTTCCCCCTCCCCCTCCCCCTCCCCCTGTGGGATCCCTTGCTTCAACAGGCCACGCCCCTCCCAGCACACTGCCTGCTCCACCATCTCCTTCTCTTCACCCTCACTGCACACCCCCCCTTCCGCCTCATCCTCGTGCGCACCTGGCTGCCTGCATGCCTCCACTGCCCCCCCCCTGCTGCCCATGCGTCGCCGGGCGTAGCGCGCCTCCACCGCGCGCATCCGCATGGCTGCATGGGGGCTGGGCTGCGTGATGTCAGAGTCGTCGGCGTCACTGCTAGTGCAGTGCCAGCTGGAGCCCGCGGCGGCCGCCTGCATGCGGTCGTGGCTCAGCTCCACCTGCTGCTCCTCCTGTGCGCGCTGCTGCTGCGGCTGCCGCCGCTGCTCCTTGGCGCCGTGCTGCTGCTGCTGCTGCTGCTGCTGCTGCTGCTGGGGCTGCTCCTCAGGAACATGCTGCTGCTGGGGCTGGGGCTGCTGCTGGGACTCTGAACCGCCATGCAGCGGCTGCAGCTCCTCCGTCTCCTGCAGCTGCTCTTCATCCCCCAGGCTCTGGCTGCAAGGCTCAGGTTCCTGCTGCTGCTGCTGCTGCTGCTGCCCAAGTGCTTGCGCCGCTTCCTGGCCTGGTGGCAGGGCCACCAGAGCCCCATGTCCTTCCCGCGCCTCACGTCCGTGCAACGCCTCGTACAATTGCCGCGCCTCACATCCCCGCTGCTGCACATCCGTCCCGGGGGGGGCATGCCAGCCTGCGGCGCCTGCACCACCACAAGCAAATCATAGCCCCCTGCGTCACAACCAGCCCCTGAGCACGACATGAATCTGCCCAGGGAAGGTAGCTCCAGCTGGTGCACCTCCAATCAGGAGCGGCAGGTTGGCCAGGTGCACCCTCAAGTAGGAGCAGCAGGTTGGCCACGTGCACCCTCACGCAGCAGCATCTCCACCTGGTGCACCTCCAATCAGGAGCAGCAGGTTGGCCATGTGCACCCTCAAGCAGGAGCGGCAGGTTGGCCTCGTGCACCCTCACGCAGCAGCATCTCCACCTGGTGCACCTCCAATCAGGAGCAGCAGGTTGGCCATGTGCCCCCTCAAGCAGGAGCGACAGCGTAAATGGGGAGTAGACGTCTTAATCATGCAAGGTCCTGCCCTGTCTGTTGCGCGCTGGGAAACAGCCGCACAACAACGCTTCAACAACCGCACGCCATTTCTGCCAAGTCCAGCAAGCCCTGCTCAGTGGCCGGGCAACAAAGCTCTCTGGCTGGCATCAGCAAGGACTCTGCGATTCCCCTGCTGCATGGCTGCACCAAGATTGCCCACATGGAGCTTGCTGTGATTGCAGGGATGCATGTCTCTGCCCTACAGAGGGTGCACCTAAAACGCAAACAGGATTTTGCAGCAAGAGCAGCGCATGGATTTTCATTGAGATGGGGGGTACACAGAGCACATTCAACAAATTATGAGTAGCTCTGACAGAAGCGCACACAGTCCTTGGCAGCAGCAAGCGCATGGACAGCCATGTTCAATGTATGCGCACCCACAGGTCATCTGCCGTGCACACATTGAGCCCATAGCCCTGAGTGCTGTACCCAGCATGCCACAGCGCACAGGGCACAGACACACACACGCACACAAACACACACCTTGCGGATTGGGGGGCCCCTGCGGCTCCGACTCCAGGCCTGCTGCAAACAAAAGCTGGAGCTCAAGCGCACTGCGTTGCTGTTCTTGCTGCTGCTGCTGCTGCTGGGGCCGCCTGCGCTTTGGTGTGCGCCGCGGGGAGGGCCTGCTGTGCTGCTCTGGCGGCTGCTCCGGAGGCGTCCGTTTCCTGTGCTGCTTCTGCTGCTGGGAGGGGGGCGGCACCCGTTGCTCCTGATGCTTCCTCGGACATGTCTGCTTCCCGCGCTGCTGCTGCTGCTGCTGCTGGTCCACCTGCAGGTCCTGCAGCTCCTGGTGCTGCTGCTGCTGCTGCTGCCAGGCACCAGCTTGCCCTGTGAGCAGCGGCTCCTCAGACCTCTGCTGCATTCCCCTCCAGCGCTTCAGCCGCTCCGCCCGCCCACCTGCATGCTGGCTGCCACCTGGCCGCCCATTCAATTGTGGCTGCATGCCTCTATGCTCCTTGCTGAGTGCGGCTCCGCTGGATGGCTCGCCCCTGCTGCTGCTGCTGGGCTGCAGCAGCAATGGCTGCTGCTGCTGCTGCTCTAGCTGCTGCAGGAGGGGGAGCTGAGGGGCTGGCTCTGCACCATGGGGCAGGGTGATCATGGGCTGCAGGGCTTGCTCAGGCAAGGAGGGCGGCAGAGGGAGGCAGGTGCCTGCACGAGGGCTGCTGCTGGCGCCAAGGAGAGGCGCGCGCCTGGCGGTAGCAGCAGTAACGGCAGCAATTGACAGCGGCCGCAAGGGCCGAGGCGAAGCGTGCGCTGCACCGGCTACTGCTGATGGCAGTGCAGCTGCTGGTGCTGCTGCCTCTGCCTCTGCTGAGGCGCATGCCCCATGCCCAACGCCAAGCTGCGCAGTAACCAGTGGCTGTAGCGCCGTCAAAGCTGCCGCTGATGCTGCTGGCACTGCTGGCGCTGCTGGGGCGGCGACGGCGGCAGCATTGGCCTCAAGAAAGGGGGCTGCAGCAGGCTCTGTTGGTGTTGCTGGCAGCGGCAGCAAGGACGGTGCGCTTGCACCAAGCAGGTCCAAGCCCTGCTGCTGCTGCTGCTGCTGCTGCCACTGCTGCCGTGCTGCCACAGGCGGGTCATGGCCCCCTAGCAGCCCTGCTGCCGGGTACTCCGTCTCCGGCACCACCACCACCCCTGGGGCCAGAGCTGCCTGGCACTCTGCGCCTGGCGGCGGCGCCCTCTCCCCAGCACGAGCCACGCACTCTGCGGCCGGCGCCGCCCCCGGCCACGGCAGTGCCTCGTACAGCGTGGCGGGCACCATGGAGCGCTGCGGCAGGAGGGAGCCGTGCTGGATGTCCGACTGCACAGGGCTTGGCTGCTGTGAGTACCACAGCTCGGCCTGCAGTGCATGGGGGTGACCTGGGACGGCGCCCACCACTGTGCGTGCACCCTCTGCCAAGCTCACACCCTCTCCTGCTGGGGCCTGTCCTGCAACCTCGCCCCCCCCTGCACTTGCGCCCTCGGCAACGTGCGCGCACTCTGCTGCGCCACCTGCGGGCGGTGGTAGTGCAGCAGCGGTGCCTGGGGTAGCAACTTTCCCCCCAAGCACAGAAGGGGCAGCTCTTGAGTTTGGAGGCTCTGCAAATGACAGGTCCAGCGGCCTGAGCAAACCAAGGGGCGGCGGCTGTAGTGCTAGCGCTTGCTCCCGCTGCTGCTGCTGCCGCTGTTGATCTGCATGCATGTGGGTGCAAACAGGACCCGCATCAGGTGCGTGCCCTGCTGAGGGTGGGGGCACCTGCTCTACGGCTGCTGAGCTAGATGGACAGGCACGGGCAGCAGGCATGGGCGGAGGGGCAGCAGCTACAGCTGAATTGGGGGCGGAGATAGAAGCAAGGGGAGGGGCAGGAGTGGTTTGGGCTGCGGGCAAGGGCGCCAGGGTGTGGGGCGCAGACGCCCTGCTACGCTGATCTGCTGGAGCCCTCAGCGCTGCAGCTGCCCCCACTGTAGTAGCTGCGCCCGCCGCTGGCACTGCGCTGGGCTGAGGCATCATGGGGCAGGGCGAGGGGGCAGCATGTTGGCCTCCAGCCACCTCTGCCATCATATGGGCTCACTCGCTAGCCATGCCCCTCAGCACATCAGCAGCAGCTGCGCACCGCATGCTTTGGAGAGCACCGGTGGGCAGCACAGCGCCACGCACACTCACCCTCCCTGAGCCCCCATCCCCAGACACAGCCCATCTGCTGCACTCCCTCTCCAACCCCCCCTCCTCCTTCGCCCACCGGCTGCCCCCGTCTGCCGGCCCTCTGCCTGGGCGTCCCAGCAGGGCGCCCAAGCCCTCACCTGCTATGCCCTTTGCACCACCCTCGCCGCGCAGCAGCTCCGCCTGGCGCGCTGATGCCAGGACGCCAGGAGGGTGTTGCGCTGCTGGGTGGCCGGAGAATGGGTCAGGAACAGCAGCACCGTCAGCGGCACAAGTGGCTAGCGAAACTGGGCGGGGGCGTGCAGGGAGGAGGTCAGCGGCAGTAGCAGCAGCAGTGGCAGGATAAGGAGCGGCTGGTTTTGGAGACCTGCCTGCCTCAGGGCTATGGGCGCACGCCGCGCAATGCGGGCAGTGCTTGCAGCGGTCCACCCGTCCCTGCAGGTTCATGGCGGTGGCTTTGTACCTGCAGGCAGCCGTGTGGAGTGGGTTTGAGCGGCTCATAGGTAGCCACAGGTTAGACAGGAAATCACCACGAGAAAAGGCAAAGAAGGGGCTTTCAGATGTAGTCGCCAGTTACAGAAGTAGGGTGCACGCAGAAGGCACAGCCTCCCGCGTCACAGCATAGAGGCACCAGCCACCCTGGCCACCTCTCCACCCTCCAACATGCAGCTCAGGAGCAGCAACCAGGAATGGCATCTTCTCCAAGGAAGCATACCTTAGCCATACCCGTGCCAGCTGCTTGTCTCAGCGCGCAGTGTATACCTGTGCACGTTGCACATGACCTGCCTGTGGTACTTATTCTTGTACAGCTTGATGGCCTCCTCGCAGCACGGCCTCAGCGAGCCGCCCTTCCTGCCTCTCGCCTGATGCTTCCCTTGAGAGGGCTGGCCCAATTCATGAGGCTGGCGTGCAGCGTGCAAGGCGCCGGAGGGGGCACGCTGCGCGCAGCTGCTGGCTTGAAGCTGTAAACTCAAATCAGACACCTGCTGCTCGTACGAGCGGCACTGCTGGTGCAGGATGTGCAGCTCCACTTGCTGGCGCCCAATCAGGCTGTGCAGGATCTGCGCAGCAGTAAAAATGAGGTGCATTTGTGTTGGTTTGGTGCAAGCGAGTTGTGCGCAGCACGCATGCAGCTTCACCTGCGCCGCTGCGCCAACTGCTATGCATGGCACAGAATTGAGCGCCAGGCGCAAGCCAGGGACAGGCTTTGAACGAAAGAGGACGAAAACCACAGCTCCTTGCAAATGGGACTTGCGTGATTGCTTGTGGAATGCAAGAAGGGGCTGCTGCTGGGATCTGTCGCACCTCCACGCTATGCTGCGCCCTAGCAGCAGGCTGGCCTGCTTGGACTGCAGTTTCATCTCCTACATTTTGAGGCATGCCTCTGCCTTGAACTTCTTTGGCCTGGAGCTGCAGGCCTCACCCTCTCGTTCTGGTGCGCATCTCCTGCAACACAGCCAGCAAAGCAGCTTTCAGTCTTTGAGCAAAGTGCATTGAGAGTCACACCAGGTATCTTAATCAGAAACTCAAATGGCGATGCAAAGGGGAGAGACAAGCACAGACGGTCCCAGAATAGTGACAGCTAGACAAAGAGAGGGAGGCACGTCTTACATTTGGGACGCCGAAGCCGCATTTTGATGAGGAGAATATGAGAAAATGTGGCTATGGAAAATTTAGTGAGCTAGCTCCTTGGCTCCACGGCATGCTGTGCTGTGCACGCTGTGAGCCAAGCGTTTTCAGGTTTATCAGGTCTAAACATACTGCACTGTTAACATTACTGTTATTTTATTGCACACAAATTATGCAAACACTAGGCGTTCACAGCAAGTGCCAAGGTGGTAACTGAATGGCTCAGGGATATGAAGGGCCTCGAAAGCAATCCAACAAATTAAAGCACTTTTCACTTCAACCTTGCTGTTTCATATTAATCAAGGAGAGGGCATACATCCAGTGCAAGCATCTGTCAATCCTCTGCCATGAAGGTAACATAAGGTCATTGTGGATCAGTAGGGTTCTCGGCCATAGCCAGCAGGTTAGCCAACTAATGCGGCACCATTAAAGACCCGAGTGTACTTGACACGTCCTCCTGATTTTGTAGGTATTCATTTGCTAAGCTGCTTTGGGGGCCCCGGGGCAACGTATAAACACCTTAACGCGGTGTCCCCTGGAATCAGTATGTCTGCACACTGGCTAAGACTCATTCAGTGTTTTTCAACACCAGGTTGGCAGCAGCATTGTAGCTGGCACGGGCGCTGGAGGAAACGGGCGCAGGAGGAAGCGTGCACGGGAGCTGGGAGGAAGGTCGCACAGCAGTAGCTGCAGAGGTTGCTGGCGGACAGCGTGTCTAAGTGGTGTGTCTCGGTATCATACCGATGATTGGGTCTGCATAATTGCATGCTCATCCTCCTGTTGAGAGGGCCCTGTGGGTATGGGGGCTCTGGCGGGTCCCGTGTGCAGTGAGGGATCTGTGCAGAGGCGTTAGGAGAGGAACCTCTAGACCTAGAGGTGGGTCTTAAAGTTGCTGGCTCTTCCATGGCTCAGCTGGTATTGACCTCTGTTGGACTCTTCTGTGCTTGCTCTTCCTCTTGGTCTGGTTGAGTATGTCCGTTTTTTGCTCCTGCTTATTGCTGTGTGGAAGCTGGGCGCTCTTTTTTTAGGCGCGCTTCGGACCATTGTGTCTCGAGTGTCCAGCCGCCTGCATAGTTTTTCTTTTTCTTGCCCTGACTCACACTGTGGCAAGCTCGGAGCTTGCCCTCTGTACAACCCTGCTGGTGGCCGCCTGGGCCCCCGTGGTGACGAAGGAGGGCAAACCCAGTGCAAACACTGGCACTGTAGGTTCCTCCACCATTTGAAGAGAAACTAGATGAGACGAGAGCATTCACATATTTACAAAAAGAGGACATTTCACAATCTTGATGCACTGCCATACTCAGCGAAAGTGATGAGATGAAAGATTAAAAGAAAAAACAACTTCCTAAAAAAACTACCTAGTAGCAACATGCCTGCCAGACAAATGTTCCTAATAATCCTGGCAGTACGTGAATCCCTCCTCCTCCACTACTTTCACATATCCATTTGAACCAGAACCAATATTCAACACGCAACATATCAGGACAGGCAAGCAGACAAGATGCGTCTACGCAAACCATCTAGGACAAGGTTCAGGCAATTCTGGTCCATGCTCAGACCTTGCAGGAAGTTTTGGTAGGTATGAACGGCAACACTTCATGATCAAAGCGCCTCATCAGTCTGCTGGCTTTGTGTCATGCCAGGAATTCAGGAGTGCCGGCATTAGTCATTAAGCAGAGGGATCTGCACTGCAGCTTGAAGGAAAGAAGACATTAGTTCCTGCACAACAAAAGACATAGAAAGGAACATTTTTATCATCAGTGGAAGCAGCTGTGGCGGTAAGCCTTACTACTTCGCTAGGAAGAGGCAGGCATTTGTAGACATGCATTCACTTGATACAGTGGCTCACACTGCATCTTGATCGCCAAGTCCTGTGTATACCCTTCAGGCCAATTCTTGCAAGCAATGTAGGCTCTGAGAATGGCTTGCGTGCAATGACCCAGAACAGTACACTGCACGTACCTCGGTAGAAGGTGTCCCTAACCACTGGCTTTCGTGCATAATCAGGCTTCACAAAGTCTGCTGGTGGAGTGTAGGTCAAAGCATTTGTGGTCATGGTGTTCCCAAGGTTGCGGTCCTTGCTTTGCATGGTCCGGTTCTTGGTGTCGCGGTGTGTCTTGGAAGCCCCGATGAAGTTTGGATCATCCTTGTCAAAGACCAGGTCGTAGAGGAACTACAGGCGCAGTCCGCACCATGTGATGCTTATGTGTGCAGGAGTAATTATAAACACGGTCATAGGCCACCTATTGGGGCGCCGTCAGGATGGCAAGCAGATCTTGCATGCGCATTCGTTTGGGTACAATCATAAGCAATTCAAACTTATGCAGTCAACTTGTCACATCAGCTGCAAGGAAATGCGTCAGTGCCTCCTTTGCAGTCCATCCCTTTTCGAATCAGGGCTCAAAGATGACCTTGCTCATTTAAATTGGTAAGGAGGCTCACCGTTTCTGGCTCATCTTGAGCCTGTGTTTGAGCCCCAGGGGAGCTGGTGATGCCAGCTGACTCAGAGAACATCTGTATGGCCTTCTTGGAGAATTTGTCTTCCAACTGCATCGGACAAATGTTGTAAAGCACAAGGAATCCCATGATCAGTCAACTCCTCAAAATAGGTGGAATTCATCTGACAAAGCCATGCAGCAGGTGCGCTTATAATTTCAACTTCAAATGTGCTTGCACACCAATCAGCCCTCATGTGCACTCACTTTGAGCTGTTCCCGCCATTGGCCTGTGCGGATGGTGTTTGAAAACTCATCACGCTTGCTAAAGTCCGAGGTCAAGAAACCTTTCTTTTTCTCCTGTTTTGAGTCGCGGTACCGCCATCGATCTTGGTACTGATCTCCCTGCAAATGGAACCAGAAGGAAGGCAAGGACCTGGATGCAACCTTATCTCGGGTCATGCTTTTGCGCCTGAAACTATGCGACAACCTATTTAACAAGTTTCCTGCTGATCGCTGTGAATTGGTTTGCAAGGCAATGGGCAAAAATCGAAAGCATGTAAGTAGCAATCCAACCTGGGCTTGTGGCCTCTAAATCGAAGTCTATTGATCCAGAACGGTGTGAAAGTGTCAGCATATGTGTATATTCGCGCATGCGTGCGAGTGTGCGTGCATGCGTGTGTGTGTGTGTGTGTGTGCGCGCGTGTGTGTACGAGTGTGCACAGGCAGGCGAATGTGCTTGTGAGCAAATACTCCTTAGTTTAGCCTGAGGTGAAGCAAGTTCAAGCTTCTAAGCACTTCTGCCTAAAGGCCATTTGCCCACACTTACATCATTTATCCAGTTATGCTTCTTCTCAAAGTAGGCGTCAATGGTCTTGCCTTCCTTGGGGGGGACAGTGGATAGCTGCAAGCAAGGGATAAGGGAGCCATGCAAGAGAAAGCTGAGAGGACTCGCGCGAACCAAAAGATGGACTAGCATCTGCTAGTGCTGCAAAATCTTTGTGTCTTAGACACCAGGCGCACCTGCTTTCCCTTTTCTGATGAACGTACTGGTGGCTTCTTGTCGTACTCCTCTGGTCGTTCCTTGGTGCCAATAGTGATGTAAGAAGGCTTGCTGAAAACACCCTTACCGCCTGCCGAGAGGGCGGCCTCGTCTGCAATTTGTGGAGCACGAAGGTAGCGAGGCAGAGTTTGAGCAAGACCTTCCAAAGCCCCTGCTGAAATAGCCGATTTACATGCCGAGGGTGGTGCGGGGAGAACGGACGGTGTGTGACCCACCAAGCCTATTGTTGTTCATAGTAAACAATGGTACAAGATGAGCTCTGCCTAGAAACTGCTACTGCCGTGAGTAGCTATTCCATTCTAAGGGCGCTATGGCCGCGACACGTAGTCTCACGTCACTGTCTTGATGTTAAAAATCGAAAATAATAAGTATAAGCGCATAAATTCTAGTTTTAAAATCTTCGGAAACCTTTGCACTGAACCAATTGCATTTTCCACTTCAGATTGACTGAGGTGAAACTGAGGAAATGAGAAGCTGATAGATCATACTTGCAAGCACAAAGAATGTGTAGGACTTCAATAGAACTCATTCTTTGCCTTGACACGCATGATATATGCCAGGGCGTGATCCATAGCCATGTTGCCCCATATCATACCTGAGGCAGCTTAGTCTGTGGCTCGGGCTGGGCATCATGAACCGAGTCCAGGTGCGAGGGCCTGCTGTCAAGACTTGCCGAGTTTTCTTTTCTTGCGTTTCTGTTTTTCAAGCAACTTACTTGTTCTTCTGATTGACTGGCAACACCAGGTCGTCGTGCGTGTGCGGCCTGTGCTGCCCAATGAGGACGTTGACCAAGTGGCTGTGTCCTGCTCCCCGGAGGCAGACAAAGTGCAGGTGGGCTTGAATCACTGCTAGCCCACCGGGGCAGCTCATAAATCACATAGTCGCTGCCTAGAACAACCAAGGCTAACATTCTAGCCAAGCCCTTTATAAACGCATTTGACCCACATTGCCTATCCGAGTCGGAGGTGGGATACAAGGCTGTCTCCCACGAGGCTCCCTCCAATGCCCCAAGGATTGCGCACAAAATGATTGCTTAGGTGCTCCTCCCTGACAAGCCCACGAACAAGCAGCTGCTGCCGGGCACCAGCCGCTCTGGAGCCAAGTCCTTCAGCTTTGACGCGTGCCTGCCTGGGAAAACAACCCAGGTAAGACTAGCTCGTATCCCACCTCGACGCTTGTTGCGCATGCTCAGCTGCTTCTCTCATTTCTGTTTGAAGCATAAATCTGATGCCAAGACTTGAGCATTATTGTATGAGGACGGCTATGCGTACAAGCCAATTAAGGTATGTCTCAACATGAGAGTGTGCCTTCCTTGTTCACATTCCTGTGCAATGTGCGTGCCCTGTTTCGCTGTACAGGCGGAGCTCTTTGAGACTTGTGGAATGCATGAGCTGGTGGAGGCTGCCCTGGATGGCTACGCTGTCACAGTTTTTGCGTTTGGGCAAACAGGTGGGCAAAGCGTGCACCCATGCACCACATATGGCTGCCTGTATGATGCATGCACACCTTGACCAGCCTTGGGGTGGCTTTCCATTCTGGTGTGTGATTGGCGTGGCTGATGCGGGCAACTCATTCTGGAAACTTGCATGCACCCTGCAGGCTCTGGGAAGACGCACACCATTATTGGCCCACGCCTGAGCCGCCTCGTAGACGGGTCCCTGTCTGCAGGCAGGGCAGGTGCTCAGCAGTACAGCGAGGCTGAGGATGGCTTGCTGCCCCGCTGTCTTGCTGTAGCATTTGAGAGCGTGCAAGAGCGCGCCTGCCAGGCGGACTTCACTGTCACTGCCAGCTGCATGGAGCTCTACAATGAGAACGTGACTGATCTGTTGGGTCCCAACCGGTCAAAGCAGCTCCAGGTGAACACTCCTGAATGATCTAGTAAGGGTGGTGCGAAAGGGACAGCAAGGCGTGCGGCTTTCCCAGGTAGTGGCTGTGTGTTTGCGCCTCCCCGCGGCTGTAACAGTGTTACTTGGAGCCCAGGCTTTCTGGACAAGGCTGCTGCACTCCAGTAGTGGACTGCACGCTGATCACCAGGAAACCGACAGAGATCAAGCAGGCATGGCTTAATTCAATTTGAGCAGAGGCATGCTTCAAAGGGATTCTTGGTCCTGCCTTGGTGAGGCAACCTTGTCATTCAAAGCTCTCCATATTGCAGCAGGCGCCCGGTTCAGCCCAGCACAGTGCCCATCCTGCATCTCTTGACCAACAGTGTCCTTGACCAACAGTGTCCTTGACCAACAGTGTCCTTGACCAACAGTGTCCTTGACCAACAGTGTCCTTGACCAACAGTGTCCTTGACCAACA
>LKMJ01003962.1_pt1 | contig 13861 bp, 9 predicted proteins | sample 643391 | NCBI WGS metagenome assembly LKMJ01 (sample SAMN04112250, study PRJNA286221) | soda lake metagenome | biome: soda lake; feature: Kulunda Steppe; material: water; isolation source: sample PL-Br10 brine of Picturesque Lake | place: Russia: Kulunda steppe | collected 2010-07
TAACAACCCCGAAACCACCTGCACGAGCGGATGCATCCCGAACACGTGAACTTGCCGTCGAACTCGGTACCCCACTGTCGACGGTTGTCGTGAACAAAGTACCCGATGAAACGTACAGCTCTGAGGCTTGTGAACAACTCTGTACCGAGATCGAAGCCGAACTCCGGGCGGCACCGATCGCAATACCGTATCAATCCTCAGTTGCGACGACACAAGCAGAAGGCGACCCAGTCAGCACTGTTGAACCTGATTCGGCGGCAGCCCAGCAGTTCGAAACACTCGCTGAGCGACAGCGTGGGATAATCATTCGGTAGTATCTCAGCATTGCAAGTCGCCACTCACTACGTTCCGTTCTTACCACGACCGCTGCGCGGATTCGTAATTCTCATCTGATCCATATCGGGTGCCAACGGTGGTCGACTTCACAAAGTAACCGAAGGCAGTGTTCAGAACAACTCAAGCATTATGCTCGTCGTAGGGATATCGTCGGACCGAGAGGTTGTTATTGAGAGTTGCCACTGCTGGGTAGTGTCTGTGTCGACTGCGTCCAGCTCTAAGAGAACATCGACGAACTGTTGTGTTATTGATCTGTTGGGTGCTATTTTTTTCCGATCAAGCATATGAAGCAGTGCGATGCCACCCGATTTCTGTACTGCTTCGTGCAGAGAATTCATAAATGAAATATGTGTTTGTTTCTCAAACTGTTCGAGCCGGTCCATTGAATCAATAATCAGATTCGATTTCCGTGGGAGCGATTCGAGTAGTTCTTCGAGATCTTCGAGTGGGTTTGCAGCATCGGTGTCGACGAGTTCATCGATATGTTTGATTACAGGTATCGGTGCTGAAGCGGCCACAGCCGAACTGTTGAGTCGATCTAATGTTATCTGCGCCGACCGTTCGGTAGTGATATACACGGTATGGCGGTCGGTTGTCGTCAATGCATGCAACAACAGCTCTGAGCGGCTATCAGGAGTTGCAGTTATCCCAACAACACTACCTGGATGCACACCACCATCAATCGCTTCATCAAGCGATGGGATACCAGTCTGGACTCGCTCGTTGAGTAGCTCTGTGACGATCATGCTATGGGCCCTTCGAACATCTGGCTCTGTGTGTGGTGCGTCCGCTGGCCGGTCAGGAACCGTTTGAACAAGTGGACTGGCGGTATCTATCGGCGGGTTTTCTTCAGGGTTGTCACATTTATTTATCACAACTGCTTCAACGTCGGAATCCGCTCGGTTGGCTGTGTCGATTGTTTTTTGGGCGGCATCATAGCTTTGTTTCGTATCCGTTGTCACGACGACTGTTTGATCTGCAACAATGAGTGGATCGATTGCATCCGGGCCAGTGCCTGCTGGGCAATCAACAATTACTTGTATTGAATCAATATCTAGTTTTCTGAGTGCGGATTTGAAATCGACGTTTTCCTCAGGCTTTGGGGCGGTGAGAATTCGAACGTTCTCAAAGTCTGGATGTTGCTGGGTATGTTCACTAAGGGTTGAGCCGACTGATAGCGAACCAATAGTCGGTTCCCGGTTGACCCCAGCGACCAAATGAAGATTTGGAAGCTGTCTGTCGGCGTCGACAACGAGTGTTGGGACGCCTGATTGGGAGAATATCTCGGCCAATCCCAGTGCTGTCGTGGTTTTCCCACACCCGCCTTTTGCACCCGCAATAGCAATCATACCTGCAATTCTGTATGCGAGAACTTATGTACTGTGGAAATAAAACTATTGTACATAATAATCAAGTAATTGCCAGGAAAGAATGTGATGAGACGTCGACAGATACGATAATGATAAATTATATACTTGTCGTACGGTACAACCTACCATGAGTTTTGTCTTAGGACGTGATACGGCTCTCAACGATGGTCCGGCCGGAACACTTGGATCGTATCGGGCACTCGACGGGAGTAGCGGTGCAACAGTCTATTTTGACGTTGATCGGCCTCATTCAGTAATGGTCGTCGGAAAGCGAGGCTATGGAAAATCGTACACGTTGGGAGTCATTGCAGAGGCACTGTCAAAACCGTCGACTATTTCGCCAGTGGTTATCGATCCAATGGGCGTCTTTACGACGCTTGATTCGGAGACAAGCGACAGATCGATTACTGCTGAGGTGGTCGACTCGCCGACGATTACCCCCTCATCAATCGAGCCACAGTCGTGGTGTGGACTGCTCGATCTGTCTCCAGAAAGTGCCGCAGGTGGGCTCGTCTGGCAGGCCGCACAGGGTGCAGGCTCGCTCGACGAGATGCAAGCACGTATTACTGAGTCAAATGCACCACAGGCTGCCAAGCGGTCGGCAAACAACCATATCCAGTTGGCAGCGACGTGGTCAGTGTTTTCTCCGGACGGATTGACTGCAGCCGATCTCTGCGGCCCGGAAATAACTGTCGTTGATGTTTCTGGGCTCGATTCAGCACCAATGAACGCGATTGTTCGCGGGATCGCCGAATCGTTGTATCAGGCCCGCGTAACAGAATCAGTAAACCGTCTGCCCTGGTTGCTGATCGATGAGGCCCATACGTTCTTTCAGGGAATTGCAGCACCAGCACTCAAAACGGTCCTCACTCGCGGCCGTGCGCCCGGTGTGAGTCTCGTTCTTGCGACTCAACGACCAAGTGCCGTCTCGGATGTTGGCATCTCTCAGTCAGACATAGTTATTTCGCATCGGTTGACTTCGCATGCTGATCTCAAAGCACTCGAAAAAGCCCAGCCAACGTATATGGAGTCGTCGCTCGAACAACGAATGCCGACCGAACCGGGTGAAGTAATTGTTATCGACGATTCGACCGAAACCGTCCACGCTGTTCAAATCCGCAAGCGGAAGACGCCCCATGGCGGCGACAGTCCGCGTGCAAGCAATCTGTGACAGCACGGTCGCTGTTGGATGCCACTGACTCCCCTGAATCGTAGGTCATAGCTATCGCTACTCTACAGATACGACAGTTTATCTGTAACATTTTCTCATTAGAGTATGGTGTACGGCCTATTTTGTTGCTGAGCCTATAACCGCGCCAACGCTATTAACAATAATTAAAATATAAGTACATGCAGTAACACGTTGTGAGTATGACAAGCATTGACCAACTCGAACAACGATTAACGACGGTCGAACGAACACTAACTGATAGTAGTTATGATCTCGACGAACTCTCAGAGATGGTTGATGCAGTCGAGCGACTTGCTGATCTCGAGTCGAGAATGGAACGTATCGAGTCACGTCTCGCAACTATCGAAGGCCGAACGGAGTGCGTTGAAGCCTATATGGGGGATATCGAATCTGTAAACGAAAGTGTCGAACAGCAAGCCGATATGGCAATTGCTTCTGTTGATCGACTTGAACGTCGTCTCGTTGAAACCGAGCAGCTGATGGACATTTCGACAGTAAAACAACTCAACTCCCGAATAGAGGGCCTCGAAGACGAGATCCAACGGCTGTCTGGACAACAGCTCGGGAAATCCACGAAAGACGAGTTCGAAACAGCCGTCGTTGGTGCCGTCGACGAAGCATCTGAGACGCAAGCTGAAACGAACACACAGCAGGTCAGCGACCGTAGAGCAGAGCCCTCAGAGACTGCAGATACCACTCAATCTTCTAAAACTACAGAAAATACGAATAGCTGGTAATTTTTGCGCCCTCTAAATATCAATACCAATAATTGGAACAACGACAGATGATTGGGAAACGTATGATTCCACAAAATTTATGAACGATTTCGTGATAGACAATACCATTCCAACGGCCGCGACGCAGCAGAGTAACGGAGGTTGTCCATGATCCGGTATGTTATCGCTGTTGTGTTTGCGACCGCGATGATGTCTGTGGCAATGCCTGCAGTCGGTGATGCAGCGGCACTGAATGGTGAAACGCAGATTGAAAGCGAGCTAGCAGCAATCGAAGAGCAAGCCAACTCACTGCTGTACAACGAAGAGATTCCTGCGTCCGGCGTCTCGGGGGCAACACGAGAAGTCACCGTTTCGTTCCCACAAGAATCGTTGACAGCTGAGTCTACCACAGAAGTCGTCTTACAACAGGATTCGGATGCTCCGGTAACCCATGTAACGTATCATGTTGATGGGCGTGTCGCCGGACAGTACGTTATTGACGCACCACTTGCAGCTACCGCAAGTTCTCCCACCGAACCCGTCACAATCGAAGGAGACAGTGATATTGATCTGCAGCTGCAGCTTGAACAGACCGATACTAATCAAAAAGTAGTAGTAATTAATCGAGAAAACCGATGACAACGGCGAGTGAATGGCCTACTGTTTGGACACAAACTGTAGCGGTGTTTCGGGTTGGTGGGGGACAATCTGTTCGGTACTGTGATCGATACTGTTCCAACTGCAGTTAGTTATCAAAAACGTTGGTGATGTTATATTACACCCATGGATCACGATGTGACCTATGAACGTAACGACACTCTATACAGATGGTAACCTATATTCCGGACAGATGGTATTAATATTCAATGTGTGTTGATGTGAAATATGACTGTATTTTGGAGTAAGTAGATATGTTTAAGTCTAACGTAGAATCAACATAATCTAACATGTTTAACCTGCCGTCCAAGTCTGACCTTCGTGAACTTGCAGCTGATACGGGGTTGGATACGTACGTGAGCCCATATCTCTCAGATGAGACTGAAACCAATAACGCAGCTGACGGAGATAATACAGAACACACCAGTTCAACTGACGAAGATGATGCCGAAGACACCAGTTCAACTGACGAAGATGATGCCGAAGACACCAGTTCAACTGACGAAGATGATGCCGAAGACAACAACACAGAGACGACAGACACAACAGAATCGGATACGCTCGCCCTGCGGTTAGAATCTATTCTCTATGAATTTGCGGCTGATGCGGGGGTAGAAGAGTATGTGAGTCCATATCTCTCGGATGAGAGTACAGTTACTACTGCGGCTGAAAAAGAAGACGGTGTTGTCACCGCAGAGACAGACGGAACGACAATTACTATTGAGGTCAGTGACAGTGATTGGGACCTCATTGGCTCCGAATACTGCCGAGAAATAGTTGTTACACAGTTGGAAGAAGAAGTCGACGAGATAATCGTATTGAACGATGGACTTGAATATCGATATACGGGAGCGGGTGTCGAACTGCTTTGTGCCGCGAACCGATTCATACAGCTTCTCGATGACTCACATGAGCGACTGCACACCACTGCCAAAACGGATCCGCTTGCGGTTGTCGAGGAGTTACAGAATCGAGTGGGACCGGTAACGGATATTGGCGTTGAGGCTGGGCTCGTACAGATGGTCGATAGGGTCGACAGTTATGCGTCTGCACTAGAGGAATCTATTGGACTTCCAATTACAGGCTATCACAGCAAACAGTCAGTTCCAGACGGCGTAACACTGTCTGACACCTATCGGCTTGATACTGGCTCGGAGGTGCGGATCTACGAGCATCCCCACAGTGTGCCACTGTACATGCTTTCGTCAGTAGATCACACGTTATCTGCTAGTGATCGAAAAACGGTGATCGACGGGTACGAGGCGATTGCAGAGGGTAAAATCAAGGGCTACCAAACAGCCTCAAAAGCAATTGATTACGTTACCGATGGATCGTACGATCCAAAACTCACGGAGATCTTACGGAAACACACACAAGGGTACGGGGTGCTCGAAGATCTGTTTGCTGATCCCCGAATAACGGATGTGTACGCCACCTCACCTGTCTCACAGAACCCGCTACGAGTGATTGTCGACGGCGAACAGATGATGACAAATATACACATGTCTCCAAACGGTGCCGAAGCACTGAGCTCGCGCGTTCGACAGACAAGTGGCCGTGCGTTTTCCCGAGCGAATCCATCAGTCGACGCAACCGTAGATCTGAACAATGGGACAACGCTTCGGGTTGCCGGTGTCACCGAGCCGGTTGTCGAAGAAACCGCATTCGCGTTCCGGGAAACATCAGACGACAGGTTCACGCTTCCAACGCTCGTGAAGAACGGAACAATGTCAGCCGAAGTGGCTGCGTTTTTGTCCGTTGCAATCGAGCGAAACGCGGCCGCACTGATTGCTGGCACACGAGGTGCAGGCAAGACGACACTGCTTGGAACGTTACTGTATGAGATCCCGTCCGATACGCGGACCGTTGTTATCGAAGATACACCGGAGCTACCAGTCGAGACACTGCAGGGCGTTGATCGTGATGTCCAGCCGCTCCGAACGGATACTGGCGACGGCTCAGAGATATCCACTGTCGACGCGCTTCGGACGGCACTTCGATTAGGTGATGGAGCACTCGTTGTCGGTGAGATTCGGGGCGAAGAAGCCCAAGTATTGTACGAGGCAATGCGCGTTGGTGCAAACGCAAATGCGGTTCTTGGGACGATCCACGGTGATGGAGCCGAGGATGTCTATGATCGAGTTGTCCACGACCTGAATGTGCCACCGTCTTCGTTTGGCGCGACTGATCTCGTTGTTACTGTCCAAGCATATCGAACAGCAAACGGACGAAAACGGCGTATCTCTTCGATAGAGGGTGTCATAGCCGAAAGTGGAGAGATACGATTTGAACCGCTGTATATGATCGACGGCGACAAGGCAGTCTCGACAGGTCGTATTGCACGAGGGGAAAGTATCTTTGTCGACAATATAACTGGCCCAAACGAAACGTATGCTGATATCCGTTCGTTAGTTGACGAACGCAAAGAGACGATTGCAACGCTCGCGCACGATGGACAGGTTAATCCACAGGAAGTAGTCGACACATATGCTGAAGAGGATCCACGACGATGACGGACCTGTTTTCCATTTTCGTCAGGTGGTTTTCGGCACTGTACCCCTGGGAGGTAGAGACCAGCGACGAGTTAGCCGAGTCGCTGTCATTTATTAACGCCGACTACGAGCCACAAGACGTTGTTCGGGCAGGGCTCGGTGCAGGGATAGTTACCTTTTTGCTGTCATCGGTGATGCTGTTTACGACGCTCCCGCTGTTTGCGAGTGTCGGACTGATGATTATTTTTTCGCTTGCAGTGGTTCATTTTGTCCATACCACGCCGAACGTGCTGGCCGCGTTCGGACGAACCGAAGCACTTGGTCAGTCGCCGAATCTCATTGGACGGATCGTACTGCGGATGCAGATCCAACCAGCAACAGAAACAGCGGTTCAATTCGCTGCGGAAACCGGAAACGGTCGACTCTCGGAGAATTTATCGTACCATATCGACCGAGCGATGGGCACACACCGGACAGGGCTGACAGGCTTTGCAGACGAATGGGGCGATGAGTTTCCAGCAGTTCGTCGGTCTGCCCATTTGTTGGTGACTGCCCAGGACGCACCTGATGCACAACGGAGCCAGACGTTAGATAGAGCACTGACGGCGATGCTAGATGGGACTCGCGATCAGATGTCCCGGTTTACCGAGAGTATTCGCGCACCGTCGATGATGCTGTATGCGTTCGGTGTCATGGTACCACTTGCTTTGGTTGGGCTCGTTCCTGCAGCATCACTCGCAGACATCACAATTACTGTCGATGCGTTTGTTATCCTCTATATCTTCGTGCTTCCCGCAGCACTGACGTCCGTAAGTGTCTGGATTCTCATTCGTCGACCAGTTGCATTTCCACCACCGGACATTAGCTGGGATCATCCTGACGTACCGGATCGGAAATGGCCACCGTTCGTGGTTGGCCTCGCAGCTGGTGGGGTTGGCTACGCTGGAACGGTTGCGCTCGGTGTCGGATTCCTCGCACCAATCAGTGCCGTGGGGATCGGACTCGGCATGTCGTTGTATTTGCTGTATCGGCCGATTGAAGCAGTCAGGCGGCATACACGGGCGGTCGAAGAACATCTCGTCGACGCACTGTACATCATTGGTCGACAGGTAACTGAAAATGAAGCCGTCGAATCCGCGATTACCCTTACCGGGAAACGAGTGCCTGGCGAAACGGGCGAAGTGTTCAAACGGGCCGCAGAAGTTCAACATCAGCTACATATAACAGTCGAAGACGCGTTTCTTGGCGAGTACGGCGCACTGAACAATATTCCGAGCCCGCGGGCCCACGGTACCGCATCGCTGCTCTCGATTGCAGCCGACGAAGGACAACCAGCAGGCCACGCAATCGTTGAGATGGCAAACCATCTGGACGACCTCAAAGATGTCGAACGGCAAACGCGTCGGGAACTTTCACAAGTAACTGGCACACTACAGAATACCGCGACAGTGTTCGCACCGCTTGTCGCAGGTGCAACAATTGGGTTGGCAGAAATCATGTCCAGTGAAGGAGTCGCACTCATCGATATGGGAGATCTCCCAACCGAGGCACTCGGCCTCATTATTGGTGTCTACATTCTTATCCTCAGTATACTCCTCACGGCGTTGTCGATTGGACTACAACATGGTCTCGACCGCTCGCTCGTCGGCTATCGGGTTGGAAAGACGCTTTTGGTTAGCGTCCCAATCTATGTAATAAGTGTATTCAGCATCGGTCTGATCATATAATTCGCGTCGTCTGATCGGGCGATTCAGTTCTTCGATCAATTCCATCTCCGCTGTTGCTGGGTTCAGACGCCAATTTACGACACTGGACCAACCTGTCGACGCGGGTGGGACGTTTCTCACTCGGATTGCCGCGCGTCGTTGAGTGCGTCAATAAATTCGGTTGGTGGCGTTTTGATATCAAATCGTTCGGTCGACCGCGCTGTATGAATCTCAAGCGTTGGTAGTCCTGACCCTGAACTGTCAGTTTCAACTGATTCGATATCACGCAGTGGAATATCCTGGATTCGGACATCCACGAATCCTGAGTAAACAATTAGTAGTCGCTCAGATGTCACAACGACCCGCGTGTCACGTCTGAGAATTCGGTCGGTCGTCTGCAAACCGAAACTGAACTGTTCGCCGTCCTGGAGCGACTCACGGAGAGCCGTCTCAACAGCAGGATGAAAGCTCGATAGCTCGTGTCTGTATCGGCGTTCCATACGGTCAGTTGGCGAAACTACACCAACGACTCATAATAAACACAGCAATATCTTGCGACAGAGATCGAAAACGACTGGTAACTATTGGGCGCGTTCAGTTATTATAGCTGACAGACCGTAGTGCCCACAATGACGGGGGACCGAGATCGACACCAGCAGTCGGGAAAAAACGGGCCGAAAAAAGGGACACTCATCGACCCACAGACAGCAGACAGCCCAGCGGTGCTGGCAGAAATCGTCGACGAGGCAGTGGTCTGTCTCAATGGCGACGGGCAGATCACCGCAGCCAACAGCCGGTTTGCGATCCTCACTGCCACGACACACGACGAGTTGGTCGGCAGCCCGATTGCGTCGGTCGTTGTCGACAGCGACAGTAGTCGGCTGGCTGCAATCGTCCGGGGCCTCCAGACGCGCCCGCGCGGCGAACAGACTCTACTCGGCATCGAGCTTCGCACCGGCGAGGCCGAAACAGTTGCCGCGCAGCTCTCGTTGGCGGTCGCAGCCAAAAACAGCCACGCAAACGGAGACACCGAGATCGTCGGGACGGTTCGACCGGTCGACACCGCCGAAGCGGAACTCCAGCGTCGGGCCAGCCAACAGGCCGCCGTCGCCACACTCGGGCAACTCGCACTCGAATCGGACGATATTGACGAACTCATGGCCGAAGCAACGCGGCTGGCACGGGAGACTCTCGAGACGACCTACTGCAAAGTGTTGGATCTCGACGCCGACCGTGGAGAACTTTTGCTCAGACAGGGCGTCGGCTGGCAGCCGGGCATTGTTGGCAATGCGACTGTCGGGGCTACAACCAACTCACAGGCCGGCTACACGCTTTCTACCGACGAGCCAGTCATCGTCGACGACCTCTCGAGCGAAACCCGGTTCAGCGGTCCGGAGCTGCTGACTTCCCACGACGTGACAAGCGGAATCAGCGTCTGTATCGGTAGCACTGACGATCCGTGGGGGATCTTCGGCGTTCACGACAGACGTCGTCGACAGTTCAGCGACGATGACGTGAACTTCGTCCAGAGCATGGCCAACGTGCTGGCATCGGCCATCAACCACCACCAGCGCACCGCAGTACTCACCCGCTACGAACAGGTTATCGAGACGGTCGACGACAGCGTGTATGCGGTCGAGCCATCGGGGGAGTTCACAATGGTCAACCGGGCGTTTTGCGAGCTGACAGGCTACAGCCGCGATGAGCTGTTAGAAACGAGCAGCTCAGTAGTGGTCGGCCAAGAGCTACAGTCGTCAATACAGCAGCTCGAAGCCGAGATGCTCGTCGACAGCGTCAGTGATCCGACCATCGAAGGCGAACTCACTACCGCAGACGGCAACACAGTGGTCATCGAAGCGACGTTCGCACTTGTCCCTACTGACGACAGCTACCAGCGGGTCGCCATTGTTCGGGACGTGAGCCAGCGAAAGGCCCACGAGAAACAGCTCGAAACCGAGCGGACGAAGCTGGCTGCACTCAACGAAGTCAACACCGTCGTTAGACAAGTCACGGATGCGATTCTCGACCAGTCAACACGGCACGAAATCGAACAGGTGGTCTGTGAATCGCTGTCGGCGTTCGATACCTACCGGTTTGCATGGATTGGCGAAGTAGACAGTCGAACCAACGAAATCGAACCCCATGTCGAGGCTGGGACGGCAGGCTATCTCGACGATGTGTCGATCTCGACCGATCCGTCTGATCCACGAAGTCGCGGGCCCGCCGGGCGCGCCGTCGAAACTCAGCAGCTACAGGTCTCACAAAACGTCTTTACTGATCCGGCTTTCGAGCCGTGGCGCGCGGTTGCCGCCGAGTGGGACTACCAGTCTGTGGCTGCGATTCCGATCACCCACGACGGAACACTGTACGGCGTTCTCGGACTCTACTCGCACGTTACGGATGCGTTCGCGCCGGAAAAACAGGCCATCATCCAGCAGTTAGGTGAGATCGTTGGCCACGCCATTGCCGCCGTCGAACGCAAACAGGCACTGATGAGCGACACCGTCACAGAACTTCAACTCGAGATTGGCGACGTGTTCACAGGGCTTGGCGAGACCGTCGACAGTGAGATCATTCTCGACCATGTAGTGCCCACGGGCGGTGAAATGTATCTTCAGTATGGTCGAACAACGCCCGATGTGATGGCGGTGCTCGAATCGCTGCCGTCGACAATCGACTCTTGGGAATCGGTGACAGTACTTTCGGACTCAGAGACGGAGTGTCGGTTCGAGCTCCGGCTTTCGGAGCCGCCGGTCACTTCGATGGTAGCCGAAAACGGTGGCTCGATCACCGATGCAGTTATTTCGGACAACGAGCTGCGGATGACTATTCAGCTGCCCCCGTCGATGAACGTTCGACGACTAGTGAATCGTCTCCAGGCTGTGTATCCAACCACGCGCCCGATTGCTCGCCGGCAACACAGCCGTGCGGAAGCCACCACCGATCAGATTACGACTGCCTGGAGTGATCTACTGACCGACAGACAGCGAGCCAGTGTCGAGGCGGCCTACTTTGCGGGCTTTTTCGAGTGGCCCCGAAACAGTTCGGGGCAGGATCTCGCCGAAGCGATGGGGGTTGCGCCGGCAACGTTTCACCAGCATCTCCGAGCTGCCGAGCGGAAACTGTTCGGCGTGGTAATCGGCGGTACAGATTCGGAACTGACGGCCACACAGTAGCGATTATTTTTGCGCGCGGGTAGCCCGTTCGACAGCAGTGGCAACCAACTCCGAGCTCAGAGCCGACAGATCGACGCGCGTGCCGCTGGTTTCGTCGAGAATCAGTGGAATCAACCCGTTCCGTCGGTCAGCGGCGTCGACGATCACCACTGACGCGCCGCTTGCGGCGAGTCGACGGGCTGCCTGACGGGTCTCCTGGGTGGGGCTGCTGTCGGCAACCGTCGCCCGGCCGTCGGTTACCAACACGACGACCCCACACTCGGCGTCGGATGCATCGAGCACCTGGTGGGCTGTCCGCAGTCCATCTGGCAGTGGTGTTCGGTCGCCAGTCGGCAGCTCCTTGAGGTGTCGGGCAGCAAGCGAAAGGCTCCGGGTTGGCGGCAACACCACCTCAGCCTCGTCGCCACCGAAGGCAACAAACGCGACTTGGTCGCGCTGTTCGTAGGCCTCCCGCAGCAACGCAAGCAGCACGCCTTTGGCTGTCTCCATCGCCGGCCGCATCGACGCACTGGCGTCGACTGCGAAGACAATCGTCGCGGCTGTCTCGCGTTGGCGAACTGACTGCCGGAGATCGTCGCGTTCGACTCGGTCGTGACCGCTAGCTGCGGCGGCCCGAACGGAGGCGGCGGCGTCGACGCCCGACTCGCCGGTTGTGCGCTCGGTTCGGATGCGGGTGCCACGGCTGCCGCTTGATTGGACATGGCCACGTCGACCCGCTCGGTCAGTCTCTTTGGTCTGGGTGTCGACATCGAGTTCGGGAGCCCGCCCGTCGCCGATCTCGGCGCGCTGTTGGCCGGGAACGAGCGGTGTGGCTTCTTCGTCAGCGTCGCCGCCCTCATCGGTGGCCTCTGCGTCGCCACCCGTGTCGGTTGGTTCGGATTCGGTGGGGCGCTGTTCCTCGTCGACGTTTGTCTCCGGCGTCGAGCCGCGTTCGCCGTTCCCGTCGCGCTCGTCGCGGTCGGTGTCGGCCGTCGACTGCTCGGAATCAGCCGAGTCGTCGCCTTCAGGGGTGTCTTCCGGGTCATTACTCTCGGCGTTTCCATCGTTTTCGTCGCCTTCGCCCGCCTCGGAATCGGCATCTTGCTCGTTTTCGCCCTCGGCGTCCGGCTCGTCGTCATCAAAATAGTCGTCCAACAGCTCGTCGGGGTCTGGTGGCTCTTCGAACGGCTGGCTCTGCAGGCGGTGCGGCAGCGTGTAGCGGGCGGCCGTCTGGATGTCGGATTCGAGTACTTTCGGCCGGCTATCCAGCGCGGCCAGCGCCATCGCCGCCCGCGCGGTAGCGATATCAGCCCGGTGGCCGTCGACGTTGGCCTCGATACACAACTCCGCAATCGTCCGTTTGAACTCCTCAGGCAATGAGACGCCGTCGACTGCCTGGCGGGCGTTCTGGAGCTGTTGGCGGAGTTGGTCGACCTCAGCCTCGTACGCTCCGCTCGCATCAGTATCGGCGTCGCTTGTGTCGTCGACCGCACCGAGCGCACGGTCGATAATCGTCATCCGGTCGCCGAGATCTTGGCTACCTTCGACCGTTGCCTGCAGATCGAACCGATCCCGAAGTTGGGGCCGAAGGTCGCCTTCCTCGGGGTTCATCGTCCCGATCAGGGTGAACTCGGCAGGGTGCGAAACGCTTATTCCGTCGCGTTCGACCGTGTTGACGCCACTTGCGGCAGCGTCGAGCAGCACGTCGACCAGGTGGTCGTCGAGCAGGTTGATCTCGTCGACATACAGAATCCCGCGGTTCGCGCGTGCGAGCAGTCCGGGGTCGAACTCGCTTTCGCCGGCCATCGCCTCCTCGATAGAAAGCGTCCCAACCACGCGGTCCCGCGTCGCTCCCAGCGGCAGCGTCACCAGCGGGACCGGCCGCGCCTCGACTGGCATTTCTTCGCGCGGGCGCGCTTGACACTCCACACACTGCGCGGCGGGGTCGTCTGGCGCACAGCCGTAGGGACAGTCGGCGACGACCTGCTGGTCGCCGAGCAGGTCGACCAATCCCCGAACGGCAGTCGATTTTGCGGTGCCTTTCTCGCCGGCGACGAGCGCACCGCTGAGATCGTCGTGAACCGCCGCGAGCAGGAGGACTTTTTTGAGGTCGGGTTGGCCAACAATCGCTGGGAAGGGGAGTGTCGACGGCTTTTTGCTCGCGGGATCTGCAACCATACTTGCGCTACTACAACGCTAATTTATAAAGATGACACGGATTGGCCTCTATACGGCAA
>LKMJ01003963.1_pt1 | contig 13860 bp, 12 predicted proteins | sample 643391 | NCBI WGS metagenome assembly LKMJ01 (sample SAMN04112250, study PRJNA286221) | soda lake metagenome | biome: soda lake; feature: Kulunda Steppe; material: water; isolation source: sample PL-Br10 brine of Picturesque Lake | place: Russia: Kulunda steppe | collected 2010-07
ACACGGCGAGCGACGAGACACCGGGTGACGACACGCCGAGCAACGAGACGGCGGTCCGTCCGGCACGGCGCACGTTGAACGGGGGACGTCGAACGGGGGACGTAGCGACGACGGCCGACTGTGAGATCCATCCCTGCGTTCCACGGGGGCGCGTCGGAATCGACTATGGTTGTACGATGTAGCAATTATTTATTATAGAGTTGTACGATTTACGAACACCGATGGCATAACCTTTATAACATTTAGTTGAATAGCAAGAGCCGAGTCATGAGACGTGATAATCATTCACGGAGATCGGTACTCAAGACCGGGGCGACGCTCGGCGCCGTCGGATCGGTCGCCGGCGTCGCCGGCTGTCTGGGCGGCGATAACGGCAGAGAGCTAACCTACTTCAGCTGGGGTGCGTACATCGACGACGCCTGGATCGGGCCGTTCGAGGAGGACACGGGGATCACGGTCAACACCGAGACGTACGAGTCGAACGCGGCCGCGATCAACCAGATCGAGAACTCCCCCGAGGGGACGTACGACGTCTGGACCCCCTCGGCTCCGGGGGCGGACTTCGAGCGAGCGTATCGCAACGATCTCCTCGAGCCGATCGACGTGGGCAACGTCCCCGCCTGGGACGACCACCTCTTCGAGGAGATGAAGCTCGACGAGTTCTGGAAGGACGACGAACTGTACGGGGTGCCGATGACGTTCGGGTTCGACGGCGCGATCTACAACCACGACGAGGTCGGCGATCTCGGCGAGACCATCAGTTATGACGCCCTCTGGGACGAACAGTACGACGGCGAGTTGACCACCCGTGACGACGCGGCGACGCAGGTGTGGACGGCGGCGAAGTACCTCGGGCAGGATCCCGACGAACCCGACGATCTGGACGCCATCGCGGAAGCGCTCGAGGAGCACGTCGATCTCGTGAACACGTACTGGACCTCCTCCGCGGAGTCGATACAGAACTTCCAGGAGGGGGAGGCGAAGCTCGGCACCTCGTGGGACGGCGCGTATCACCGTCTCGCTGCCGAGGACGAGCCCGTAACCCTCGCCTTCTGGGAGGAGGGGACGATCGGCTGGATCGACAGCTTCTGTCTCGCGAAGGGATCCGAGAACACCGAGGAGGCCGAGGAGTTCATCGATTACATGCTCTCGGAGGTCCCACGGGCCTGGTTCGAGGGGCCCCAGTACATCGTTCTGTCCGACGCCGTCGATTACACGGACGACGAACTCGAGCGATACGCGCTCGACCGCGCCCTCGAGAACACGGAGTTCCCCGCGTTCAACGACGACGATACGATCCAGCAGTACGACGAACTCTGGACGGACGTGACCGTCTGATCCGTCCACGAGTCCACATTCATGAGTTCTGATCTACATATCGACGGAGTCACAAAGCACTTCGGCGACGTTCACGCGGTCGACGACGTCAGCTTCACCGTCGAGGAGGGGCAGTTCTTGACCCTCCTCGGCCCTTCGGGGTGTGGCAAGACGACGACGCTACGAATGATCGCGGGCTTCGAGACTCCGACCGAGGGTCGGGTCGCACTCGGCGATCGTGACGTCACCGACGAGAAGCCGTATCAACGACCGACGAGCATGGTGTTTCAGAGCTACGCGCTGTTCCCGCACAAGAACGTCGGCGAGAACGTCGGGTTCGGGCTCAAGATGCGTGAGGTCCCTCTCGAGGAGCGCGAACGACGGGTCTCGGAGATGTTGGAGCTGGTCGAGCTACCCGGGACCGAGGACCGGTCCATCGACGAACTCTCGGGCGGACAACAGCAACGGATCGCGCTGGCCCGGGCGCTCATCACCGAGCCGGAAGTGTTGCTCCTCGACGAGCCGTTGGGGGCGCTGGACCTCAAGCTTCGAAAGAGCATGCAGGTCGAGCTGAAGGATCTCCAGGAGGAGCTGGGGATCACGTTCGTCTACGTCACCCACGATCAGGAGGAGGCGTTGACGATGAGCGACGAGATCATCATCCTCAACGACGGGCGGATCGAACAGCGCGGGACGCCGGCGGAGATATACGAGAGTCCACGGACCCGATTCGTGGCCGAGTTCATCGGTGACACGAACCTGTTGGACGGGACGTACGTCGAGACGGAGGCGGGTGCACGTCTCGAGTCCGGAGGCGTCGATTTCCCCGTCGAGAGAACTGAGCGAGTGGATGATGGTGCCTCCATTTCGGTGTCGGTTCGACCGGAGAAGATCGTTCTCGACCGGGCGGTCGACGAGGGGGTGCGGCTGGGCGGGACGGTCGAAGACGTCATCTATCAGGGGAACGTCGCCAAGGTACACGTTCGCGTCGGCGGAATCGAACTCGTCTCGGAACGACAGGTGATGGACAGCATCGATCTTCCAACCCCCGGAAGCGACTGTACGATAAGCTGGAAAACGGAGCACGCAGATGTCCTCATCCAGTGAGGTCTCCGGGGGGAACCCGACTGGGACGCGGTCGACCGAACCCTCGGGACTACGGGGCCGACTGCTACGGCTGGCGGACAACAGCCGGCTGAAGGGACTCGCGAGCCTCGGGCCGATCGTCACGTTGCTCACCGTGTTCTACGCGATTCCGGTGGCCCTGCTCCTCGTTTATAGTCTCTTCGTCGACGATCCGTTCGTCACGGGGATCACATTCGAGCACTTCGCACGATTTCTCGACGTCTCCACGCTCGTCTCGTTGCAGTTCGGCGATCTTCCGTACGTACGCCTCCTCGCCCGGTCGCTAGGGATCGCCGTCGTCGTGACGGTGCTCTCGCTCGTCATCGCGTACCCGATCACCTACTATCTGGGACAGCACGCGCCGGAACGGTGGCGGATGCTGCTCGTGATGTTGGTCATCATCCCGTTCTGGACGTCCTATTTGATCCGGACGTACGCCTGGATTCCCATCCTCTCACAGAACGGCTTCATTAACGGGACGTTGAGTACGCTCGGACTCCCGACGCTTCCGCTCTTGAACACGCAGTGGGGGAGCGTCATCGGGCTCGTCTACGTGTTCGTCCCGTTCGTCATTCTACCGCTGTACGCGAGCATGCGCAGTCTCGACACCTCGCTCATCGAGGCGGCACGTGATCTCGGCGCATCGAGGAGGGCCGTGTTTCGGGAGGTCGTCTTCCCGCTCACGCTGCCGGGTGCGCTCGCGGGGGGGGTGTTCGTGTTCATCAAGTGTGCGGCGGCGTACGTCACTCCGGCGCTGTTGGGCGGCACGAGCGGGCGGATGTTCGCGCAGGTGATCGAGACGCAGTTCGGAACCGCGTTCAACTGGAACTTCGGAGCGGCGCTTTCGGTCATCCTCGTCGTGGTCGTCCTCGGCTCGCTGTGGATCGCGACGCGGTTCGGCATCGACGTCGGAAAATCACGCGGGCTCGGAGGGGGTGGACTATGAGCGTCGCCGACGGCATCCAGGAACGGCTCGGGCTCGACCCCGAGGTCGGTCTGGGGCTGAAGACGGCGGCGGTTCTCACGTACGCGTTCCTCTACGGACCGATCTTCGTCATCCTGCTGATGTCGTTCGATGCCGGCCGATACGGGCTTCGTTGGGAGTTCACCCCGGAATGGTATCTGAACCTGGCGGGGCGCGGTGACCTGATCGGGTCGCTATGGTTGAGCCTCCAGATCGGGGTCGTGGTCATGATCGTCTCCACGCTGTTGGCGATCGTGGCGGCCTTCGGGCTCGCCCGATTCGAGTGGCCGCGGCGCAAGGGGCCGCTTTCGACGTACCTGATCTTCGTCCCGCTCACCTTGCCGATCATCATCTACGGCATCGGTCTGTTCGTGTTCTTTAGCCAGCTGGGGCTCGGTCGCGGATTCGTTCCGATCGTCATCGGACACGTCATGTACACCTTCCCGTTCGCGACGCTCGTCGTCGCCGCGGGCGTGATAGATCTCGACAGAAGCCTCGAGGAGGCTGCAATGGACCTCGGCGCCGATCCGCTCACGACCTTCCGCGAGGTGACCGTACCGGCGCTGATGCCGAACATCGTTGCGGCGGCGCTGTTCTCGTTTACGCTCTCGTTCGACGAGTTCCTCATCTCCTTTTTCGTCAGCGGAGCCGGAAGCATCCCCCTCCCGGTCAGAATATGGGGAATGGTGCGTGCGGACATCGAACCTGAGGTGTACGCCATTAGCGTGGTCGTTCTGATGATCTCGATCACGAGCGCGCTGATCGCGACGCGTCTGCGTCGTTTCTGAGGGAGGCGGACCTCCCTTCGGTTACGCCCCCGTTGACGTTCGGCGCGTCAATCGGATCGGACGTTCTCGCGCATCTCCTCGGACATGTTCGCGAGGATCCGACCGTCGGATTTGATCTCGTCCATGACGAACGTTGAGGAGGTCTCGTTGACTCCATCGATCTCGATCAACTCATCGATCGTTTCGTTGATCTGGTCCCGGTTCTGTGCGCGAAAGGTGACGATGAAATCGACGTCGCCCATCGTGTAGTAGACGTCGTGGACGCCCGTCACGTTCGCGATCTTCTCGCCCGTATCCGTCGCGTAGCCGGATTCGTGTGTCACGTACACCTCCGTGAAAACCATCATCTCCAGCCCGAACCGTTCCGGGTCGAGGTCCGCCGATATCGACGTGATCACGCCGTCCTCCTTGAGGTTGTTGAGCCGGTAGTGGATCGCCGACTTCGAGAGGCCGATCTCCTCCGAGAGATCCGAGAGGTTGAGATCGTGGTCCGATTCGAGCCGCTCGAGGATCCGTAGGTCGACGTCGTCGAACCGCCGTTCGTTCGAATTCGTTCCCATGGTGAGAGACTACGTGGTGATAATTTAAACTTTGTGCTGAAATACGACATGGGATTGGAATATTTTTCAGCAAGAAGCCGGCCCGTGGCTCGACGGCATGTGAACACGACGAACTCCAGCAGAAGGACGAAATAGACGTACGATGTACATCGTATCGGCGTATATTTGTACGCTGTTCTACTGAATCGGAATGGACCGAATCGAGGCCAATATTTAATATCCGTACCTCGTGATGTATCCGTATGGATATCTGGGAGGACACGGAGGCGGCGTACCGCGAGCGGACGCCGACCAGCGAGAGAATTTACGGCGACCTCACCGAGGACGTTCCCGCCGGGGTCGCGAGCACCTATCGGGCGTTCGAGCCGTATCCGATGGTGATCGACAGGGCTGACGGGCCATATCTCCACGACGTCGACGGCAACCGGTATCTCGACTTCGATCTGAACAACGGCGCCGGCATGGTCGGACACAACCACCCGGTCGTGACCGACGCGATCCGCGATCAGCTCGAACGCGGAACGCTGTTCACGCATCCACACGAACTGCTCGGCGAGGCCGCACGCGAGATCAAGAAACGGTGGGACGTCGCGGATCTCGTTCGATTCACCAACAGCGGAACGGAGAGCACGATGCACGCGATCCGAGTCGCTCGCGCGTACAGCGGACGGGACAAGCTTCTGAAGATCGAGGGAGCCTACCACGGCGTGCACGACTACGTGTTGATGAGCAAGGCCGCGCCCGAACACAAGCTCGGTCATCCGAAACGGCCGGCGACGTACGTCGAGAGCGAGGGAGTCCCCGAGGCGATCGAGGACACCGTCGAGATCGCACCGTGGAACGACCTCGAGGCGGTCGAGGAGATCATGCGGGAGAACGTCAACGAGATCGGCGCCCTCATCGTCGAACCGATCGTGATGAACGTGGGGATGACCCAGCCGCACGTGGAGTTCCTGCAGGGACTTCGTGAACTCTGTGACGAGTACCAGGTCCCGTACATCTTCGACGAGGTGAAGACGGGCGTGAAGGTCGCGCCGGGCGGCGCAGCCGAGTATTACGACGTCGAGCCCGACCTGGTGACGATGGCGAAGAGCATCGGCGGCAACTACCCCGTTGGAGCGTTCGCGGGACGCGAAGAGATCATGCGCGGCATCGAGGACGGCGCCGCGCACTACGGCACGTATAACGGAAATCCGCTGGTGCTTCGCGCCGTGACGACCGTGTTACGGGACGTCCTGACGCCGGACGCCTATGACCACGTGAACGCGCTCGGCGAGCGATTGGCGTCGGGATACGAGGAGATCATGGACGACGTCGGGCTCGTCGGCCACGTCGAACACGTCAACTCACAGGGAACCGTCCTGTTCACCGACGAGCGGATCACGAACTATCGCGACTTCGATCGGACCGTCGACGTCGACTTCCACGAGAACTACTGGTTCGAGATGCTGGATCGCGGCGTGCTCCCCCACCCGCACCACGCCTCCCAACAATGGACTATCAGCGTCCAACACGAGCGCGAACACGTCGAGGAACACCTGGACGCGTTCGCCGAGGTCGCTCCGATGCTCGCGGACCGACAAACGAACTGATCGCGATGAGCGAGCTCCCTGCGGTTTACGGCGGTGAAACCCTCCACGTGTCGCTTGACACGAGCGAGGCCGAACGCGAGACGATCGACCCCGAGTGCGCCCGGTTGCTCCTCGGCGGGAACGGGTTCGCAGCCAAGCAGGTGTACGAACACGTGCCGCCGGATACCGGCCCGTTCGACCCGGAGAACGTCCTCGCTCTCACGGTGGGGCCGATGAACGCCACGCCGTTTCAGAGCACGAGCCGCGGCGTCCTCGGGTTCATCAGTCCGATGACGAACGGCTTCTTCGACAGCACGTTCGGCGGGACGTTCCCGCGAGCACAGAAGACGACCGGCTTCGAGACGATCGTCCTTCACGGCGCGGCAGAGGAGCTCTCGTACGTACTCATCGATGAGGAGGGCGCCTCGGTCGTTCCGGCACCCGACCTCGCGGGGACCGGCACCTACGACACCTGTGAGGCCATTCGTGACCGCGAGGAAACCGACGATGACGACGACGTCCACGTTCTCGCCGCAGGTCCCGCAGGCGAGAACATGGTTCGGTACGCGTGTCTGGTACACAAGGGCCGCGACCGCGAGGGCGTCGCGGGTCGTGGCGGCGCCGGTGCCGTCCTGGGCTCGAAGAACCTCAAGGCGGTCGCGGTTCGGGAGGGATCCTTCGAACCGAAGGTGGCCAGCGAGGACGCACTCCGTGGGCTGGCGGCCGACCGAATGAAGCCGCTGATGGAGGAGACGGAGATGCTCCAGGAGTACGGGACGAGCGGCTTGGTAAACCCGGTAAACGAGATGGGGAAGCTTGGGCGGCGGAACAACGCAACCGAGCAGGCGCCGCTGGAGCTGGCCGACCGGATCGGCGGCGAGACGTTGCGGGAGACGTACGTCACCGAACACACGACCTGTGCGAACTGCGCCGTCCGCTGTGGGAAACACGTCACCGTGGAGTCGGAGGGGCTCACGGACGCGAAGATCCCGGAGTTCGAGAGCCTGTTCGGGACGGCGACGATGCAGGACGTCTTCGACGTCGAACGGGTGATGGCGGTCAACGATCGCTGTGACCGGCTCGGGATGGACAGCATCAGCTGGGGCGTCACCGTCGCGTTCGCACGGGAGTGTGCCGAGGAGGGCGTCCTCGACACGGACGGGTTAGCGGACGAGACCGACGCTGAGCGCCTGCAGTTCGGTGACGCCGACGGCTTGGTCGAACTCGTGGAACGAACCGCCGCACGCGAGGGCATCGGTGATCGGCTTGCGGAGGGATCGTTCCGCATGGCGGCCTCGCTCGGGCCGGACGCCGACCGGTACCTTCACGGCTCGAAGGGACTGGAGTTTGCCGCCCACTCCCCGCGTGGACTCAAGGGAATGAGCATCGGATACGCGACCTCCACCCGCGGCGGTTCACACCACGACACCCGCCCGACCCCCCAATACGGCGGTGAACACGGCGAAACGACCGAGGGGACCGGCGAGTTTGCGGCTCGCTCACAGCATTTTACGGCGCTCGGAGACTCGCTGACGCAGTGTCGGTTCGTGAGCGAAGGGGGGTGGGGAAAACACGTTAACGAGCGCTACCGGGACGCCATCGTCGCTGCCACCGGTTGGGAGCTGACGCGCGAGGCGGTCGAACGGATCGGCGAACGGATCTACAACCTCGAGCGGCTGATCAACGTCGAACGGGGGGTGGCCGACCGCGAAGCCGACGCGCTCCCGTATCGCGTCACCCACGAACCGATTCCGGAGGGGCCAGCCGCAGGCATGCACTGTCCACCCGAGGAGCTCGACGCGATGCTCGACGAGTACTACGCCGTCCGTGGGTGGAACGACGACGGAGTACCGACGGACGAGACGCTCGCCGCCCTTCGGATCCCGGACTGTGTGGAGACGTGACGGCCGAAGCGCTCGGAACGGAACGGCGAACGGGATCGAACCGAAACGGCGGTCGTGGCGCCGGCGTGAAACCCCGCCGCTTTATCGGTACGGCCCCCGATCGATCGGCACATGAACCCGCCGGAGGCGTTCGACCGACGGATCGACCGCAATCTCTTCATTACGGTCTCCGGCCCGCCGGGCTGTGGCGCGACGACGCTCACTGAGGGGCTGGCGGCGACGCTCGACTGCGGATACGTCTCGGGAGGCGAGCTCTTCCGTGAGATAGCCGCCGAACGCGACATGAGCCTCTCACAGCTGATCGCGAAGGCCGGCGAGACCGAGGAGATCGATCGCGCCCTGGACCGGCGTCTGCGACGGATCGCCGAGAAGTGGGGCGCCGCGAATAAGGCGTTCATCCTGGAATCCCGGTTGGCCGGGTGGATCGCGGGCAACCGTGCTGACCTCCGGATCTGGCTCGACGCGCCGGAGGACGCGCGGGCGACGCGAACCGCGGCCCGCGAGGAGATGACCTCGGAGATGCAGGTCCGTGAGGTGATCGAGGCCAAACGCTACGAGTCCTACTACGGGATCGACCTCGGCGACCGGTCCATCTACGACCTCGTGGTCAACACCGGGCGATGGAGCCCGAACGCCACGCTCGACGTCGTCGCGACCGCGATCGAGCGGTACGACGTCGAGGACGACGAGGGGGCCTTCGAGACCCCTGAGTTCGAGGTGTGAACCGCCGTTGACGTTCCACCGTTCGGACATACACGGTCCCGAAACGATCGATTGCTGAAGCGTGCGAATTGAACGGTTCGGTGCTCGTTTTGTTTATAAGGGTCGTCGAGGGGGTCGCGGGGCTATTTATATGCAGTTGCGACGGGCAGGAGCATGCGGCGGAGCGACGAGCGAGGATCGAACGCCCGCACCGCAACCGCACCGCAACCGCACCGCAACCGCACCGTACCGTAGCCTCACGCCTCCCCAACCTCGTTCGGACGGGCTCGCCGAGCGGTTTCCGGCGAGCCCGTCCGAACTCCCTCGCGCGCGTCGGCGTCGCGCGCGCCGACCACAACCGCCTCGTCATAAGCGGATTTGACACCCGTTCAACTCCGTTTATAAACGAACGACGGTCGTCACGATCGCTCGCTACGTCGCCCGTACTGAATGGGCGTTCGTCCCGAACGGAGGTCCGGACTTCACGTCCCGATCCTGCCGCTCAATCGGTGAGCTCCTCGATCAGCGTCTCCAGATCGTAGGTCGCCGGGGCACGCGGCTCGTCGCGTAACGTGGCGATCGTGAACGTCGAGTTGGTGCGTTCGACGCCGTCGATCTCCTCGAACTCGCTGATGAGCCGCTCGACGGTGTCCGACGAGGAGAGGCGGGCGATGACGACGAAATCCGTCTCGCCCATCGTGAAGAAGGCTTCCGTCACGCCCTCGACGGCGAGGAGCCGGTCGGCGAACTCGTCGTAGGGACCCTCGTAATCGGCGAGCACCTCGACGATGATCGTGACGCCGAGACCGAGCGCCTCGTGATCGAAGTCGTACAGGTCGTTTTCGATGACGCCCGCGTCCTTCAGGTTGTTGAGCCGATAGTGGATCGTCGACACCGGGATATCCGTCTCCTCGTGGAGCTTCTCCGGACTGCCGGTGCCGAGATCCGCGATCGCCTTCAGCAGTCGCACGTCGCGCTCGTCCATGTGGTCCATGTACGTGTACGACCCCTATATATGGCTCCCGACACGCTCGGAGCTATCTCCAACTGAAGCATCACTATCGGAAGCTGAATCGAACTCAATCCATATGTGTAGTTCTTCATCCACATATCTCGGATTATCAAAAGATTAGTTTAAGTATATACAATAATTCCGGATTGGTATCGAATGAGCGCTCAAAAGTTACTTTCATCTCCCGCCACGGTTGCCGGTGCGTTTCTGCTGCTCGCCGTCCTGTGGGGGACCTCCTTCGTCGCCATCGAAGCCGGCCTCGCGTACTTCCCGCCGCTTCTGTTCGCGGGCGTGCGGTACGCGATCGCCGGCGCGATCGTCTTAGCGTACGCGGTCGTCGTCGCCGACCGCTGGATCCCACACGGCCGCGACGAATGGCTCGGCGTGGGGATCGCCGGCGCGTTCGTCATCGCGGCGTACCACGGGTTGTTGTACGTCGGCGAGCTCTACATTCCCGGCGCGGTCGCCGCCGTCGTCGTCAGCCTTGCGCCCGTCCTGACCGCCGCCTTCGCCGCGGTGTTGCTTCCGAACGAGCGGCTCGGTCCCCTCGAGATCGCCGGCTTCGCCCTCGGGCTCCTCGGCGTCGTCATCATCGCCGATCCGGGCGGCGTCGGTTCCCTCCCGGACGACGGAGGGTTCCTCTCGCCCGAACTTCTCGGGATTTTCCTGACGTTCCTCGCCGCCGTCGGGTTCTCGGTCGGGGCGGTTCTCCTCCGACCGCTCCGGACGGACCTCCCGATCGCCGCGTTACAGGGCTGGGCGATGGTGCTCGGCGCCGCGATGCTGTTCGTCGGGGCCGGCGTCCTCGGGGAGTCCCCGACCGCCATCGTCTGGAACGCGACGTCGATCGTGTCGCTCGCGTACCTCACGGTGCTTTCCGGCGTCGTCGCGTTCCTGATCTACTTCGCGCTGTTGGACGCTGTCGGTCCGACCCAGCTCCACCTCGTGGGCTACGTCGAACCGATCGTCGCAGCCGTCGGAAGCTGGGTCCTGCTCGGTCACCTCATCGAGGCCGAGGCGATCCTCGGATTCGCTGCCATCCTCGCGGGCTTCGCCGCGCTCGAACGAAGGGAGATCGCCGCCTACGTGACGACCCGATACGGCTTCGGCGGCTGACCGCCACCACGCGGCGATGACGGGCCCGCAACGCCCTTAAGAGCGCGGCACCCACGCGCTGACGTGACCGTCATCGATCGGCTCCGTCGCCCCACGTACACCGGAGCGAACCGCTGTTGGCCCTGTACCGCCATCAACCTCGTCGTGGTCGTGCTGCTCGCCGGCGTCGCGGGAGTCCTCTTCGCGCCGCTTGCGCCGATCGTCCTGCTCGTCGGCGGCGTGGTCGTCTATCTCCGCGGCTACGTCGTCCCCGGCACGCCCCGATTCGCGCCGCGGATCGTCGCGTTGCTGCCGTTCGACGTTGGTCCGTCGAAACACGTCGGGAGCGACTCCATCGCGGAGTCCGTCGATCCCGAGCGGCTGTTAGGGACCCTCGTCGAGGCCGGCGTGGTGGAGGAGAACGGCGAGGAACTACGCCTCACGGATCCGTATCGAGAGGCGTTCGAGGCCCGGATGACCGACCTGCGCGTGCTCTCGGACCCGGCGCTCGCGGAACGTGCGGCCGCGGTCGCCGCGGGCGACCCGGACGCCGAGGTACACGGCAACCGGATCCTCCTCGACGGCTCCCGCGACGTCTGGCTCTCACGGACGGTCGCCATCGCGGAGACCGCGGCCGCCGAGACGCTCGCCGACTTCGACGTGCCGGCCGAGCTGCGCGCGCCGGCTGCCGAGCCGCTTCGGACGTTCGTGCGCACCTGCCCGGTCTGTGCCGGCGTCGTCTCCGAGACGACGCTGCGGAACTGCTGTGGCGGTCCCGGAACGACCCACCGGAAGCCTCACCGACCGGTGCTGGCCTGTGAGGAGTGTTCGACCGTCGTTTACGAGTTCGACGTCGAGTGATCGCTTCTCGACGGCTTCGGTGACTCCCGCCCGCAGGTCACTCGACGGCTTCGGTGACTCCCGCCCGCAGGTCGCGCCCGAAGTAGTGCCCGACGAGCGCCAACAGGAGCCCGAGCCCGCCGCCGACGGCCAGCAGTGCGAGCCCCCACTCCTGAAGATACTGCAGGCCGATGGGGAGAAAGCCGATCCCCAGGACGTTCAACAGCGCGCTTCCGGCGCCGACGCCCGCACCGGCGACTCCCGTTTCGGCGTATTTCGACCCCGAGAAGACGAGTCCGACGAGGAATGCTCCGAGCAACACGCCGGCCGCGTGACCGATCGTCCCGCCGACGAGCGGAAGCATGCCGCCGAGAAAGACCCCGAGCCCGATCGCGAGCAGCGCGAGCCCGAAGCCCTTCAGCGAGAACCATCGACCGCCGACGCCGATCCGGCCCGACCCGCCAGTACTGCCGGTCGTCGAATCGGGCCCGGCGTCGGGTTCCGGATCGACCGACCCGCCTCCGTCACTCGAGAGGTCGTCGTCGAGGAGGTCATCGAGGTCGTCCAAGGGATCGCCGTCGGACGCCTCACGCTCCTTGGAGGGTTGCATGCTACCCGTTTCCGGCCGTGAGACCTTGTGTCTTGTGTCGGATCGTGCGATCCGTGCTGCCACGTCGTCGGGGCCACACTTCGCACGGAAACGGAGATGGAGTACACCGGAACGACGGGCACGGTGTATCGGAACGACGGACACGGTGTATCGGAACGACGGACACGGTGTATCGGAACGACGGACACGGTGTATCGGAACGACGGACACGGTGTATCGGAACGACGGACCAGTACACCGGATACGTCGGGGTGCGGGCTACAGAAAACCGTTCAATTCACCGGAAATGAGGTGTCTCCCCGGCGCTATCGGGCCGCGAGCCAGTCGGCAAAGTCGCCGGTCAGGAACCCGGCATAGTCGACGACGCCGAGGTACAGCGAGACGAAGACGACCACGACGATCGGGATCCGGACGACCCAGATCCACGCGGTTCCGAGCCCGCCGAGGTTGCCGATACCTCTTTTAAGCTCGTCGCGGGCGAGTTCGGGAACGACCCAGCCGACGAAGATGGACAACAGCAACGCACCGAGCACGAGCAGAACGCCGTCGGCGAACCGGTCGAGCAGGTCCAAGAAGACGAGGTCGACCGTGACGGGGAGTCCCAACAGGAAGATCGCCACGCCGACGCCCGCAGCCGCCGGCACGCGGTCGACGTCGCGTTCGTCGATGAGATAGGACGTGACGACCTCGAGGATGCTGATCGCCGACGAGAGCGCGGCGATCCCGACCATCCCGAAGAAGACGATCCCGATGACGCGACCCGCCGGAATCTCGGCAAACGCGGCGGTGAGGCTGACGAATATCTCGCCGGCGCCGCCGTCACCCGGCGTGAGTCCGGCCGCGAAGAGGAACGGGAAGACGACGAAGCCGACGATCACGGCGATGAGCGTATCGAGTCCGACGATGATGCCGGCGTCCTCGGCGAGGTTACGATCCTCACCAAGGTAGGACGCATAGGTGATCATCACGCCCATCCCGAGCGAGAGGGTGAAAAACGCCTGTCCAGCGGCCGCCGGCAGGATGCTCGTCCAGTTTTCGGCGATGACGTCGAAGTCCGGAGAGAGGTAATACGCGTACGCCTGTGAGGAGGCATCGAGCGTGAATCCGTAGGCGGCGAGCCCGACCAGCAGAACGAGGATCGCCGGCACCATGACTTTCACCGCGATCTCGATGCCGCTCCGGACGCCGGCGGCGATGATGCCGATGACCACCGCCATGAAGACCGCGTGGAACAACAGCGAGTCGAGCCCGGTCGCCACGCTCCCGAAGAGCGCCTCCGCCGCTTCGGGGCTGCCGGCGCCGGCGGCGTAGCCGTCGGTGATCCCGATGAGCGTGTATCGGAGGAACCAGCCGGCGACGACGCTGTAGTACG
>LKMJ01003965.1_pt1 | contig 13860 bp, 13 predicted proteins | sample 643391 | NCBI WGS metagenome assembly LKMJ01 (sample SAMN04112250, study PRJNA286221) | soda lake metagenome | biome: soda lake; feature: Kulunda Steppe; material: water; isolation source: sample PL-Br10 brine of Picturesque Lake | place: Russia: Kulunda steppe | collected 2010-07
AGGATCTGGTCTGGGACAACACCAACATGGCGCTGGATTTCCGGGAGGACATCCTCAACCTCCACCGCCTGGGCGAGGATCAGCTGCGGGATCTGGCGGCGCGTCTTGAGGACAGTGAAATCGATGCCTATACAGGCATCATCACCCTGATCGGCATTATGTTCGATGAGAATACCGACTGGGGTCAGCTCACGGTGCTCGAGCTCAAGCTGCTGATCTATCTGGCGCTTGAAGAGCATGAAGAGGCGTTGGATCTGGTGGAGGCCTTCCTGCAGTTCAACGACAACACTGTGGCGCGCAATCTGTTCTACCGGGCAGTCCAGGCGGTGCTGGAGATCACGCTGGATGAGGAGCTGGTGCTTGCGGATTATCAGTACAACCTGCGGCGCATGTTCGGCGAAGAGACCATGGACGCCGCTGTTGGCTCAGTAGAGGGCACTGTCCGCTTCCATGGCCTGACCCCGACCAGCATGAAGCTCGAAGGTCTGGAAAAGCATCGGCGCATGCTGGAGAGCTATCACAAGCTTCATGCAGCACGGGCTGCCAGGGCCGTGTAAACCAAGAGGTCGCACTTGCCCTCGGGGAGTGATAATTTCTAGGGACAACCCTCCGGATCCGCCTTCTCCGGGCGGCTTCAGGGCGGGCTTTCAGGATGATACGCCGATGACCGAGGACGACACCGTGCAGCCGCTTTGGCACCTGAACCGCCAGGGCGAGGATGCTGTGCTTGTTCTGGGTGGTCGCTGGGAGCCGGGGGAAGATAAGGATTTTCCTTCGGCCGATTCTGTCCTGTCGCTCTGCCCCTCAAGGGTCCGTTCCATCACTGTGGATGCCAGCGCACTCGAAGGCTGGTATGGCTCAACGCTTCCGGCATTGCTGTACGGTCTGCAGGAGCGGCTTGATGAGTCGGGCGGTGTGCTCGACACCGGGAACCTGGATCCCTCCCTTCAATCCCTGCTGCACCTGACCCGTGACCGCATTGGCGATGCAAAGGCCGCCGAGGCGCAATCCCTGTTGACTCAACTGTGGCGCTTCGCGGCCTCCTTTGGCAACGGCACCTTTGCCATCGGGTCGAGTCTCAGCGACTACCTTGTGGCACTCAGTCGTCTGTTCCGTGGACGGGTCAGTTTCCGGGGCCGTGACCTGGTGGATGTGCTGACCCAGAGTGGTATCCAGGCGCTGCCGATCGTGGCGCTGGTGAGTCTGCTGGTGGGCAGCATCCTGGCCTTTGTGGGCGCGCTTCAGCTGCGCGACTTTGGCGCCGAGATTTTTATTGCTGAAATGGTGGGCGTGGCGGTGGCCCGGGAGATGGCAGCCATGATGACCGCCATTGTCATGGCAGGGCGAACCGGCGCCGCCTTTGCTGCCCATCTGGCCTCCATGGAGGTCAATGAGGAAGTGGATGCCCTCAGGACGCTGGGAGTGGACCCCTACGATTTCCTGGCCTTCCCGCGAATTCTGGCACTGACCCTGATGATGCCGTTGCTGTACGTGTTCGCCTCAACCATCAGCATCATGGGCGGCCTGCTCGTGTCGATGTTCGCGCTGGGGCTGGAACCCACCATCTATCTGGATCGGACCTTCCAGGGTGTGGCGCTCCACCATTTCTACATCGGGCTGACCAAAAGCGTCTGCTTTGGCGCCTTGATCGGCATGGTGAGCTGTCACATCGGGCTTCGCTCCGGGCGCAGCGCGGCGGCGGTGGGCGAGGCGGCAACGCGGGCCGTGGTGATCAGTATCGTCGGCATCATCGTGGTCGACTCCATCTTCGCCATCATCAGCACTTACACGGGGTATTGATCATGAAGGCAAAACCCCGGACGTCTGACGCTCTGGTCCGTGCCGAGGGCCTGGCCATGGGATTTGGCGAGGTGGTGGTCCAGCAGGACCTGACCTTTGAAGTGCACCGGGGGCGGATTTTCGGCATTGTCGGGCCCAGCGGTTGCGGTAAGAGCACGCTGCTGCGTCACCTGATCGGGCTCAGGCAACCTTCCGCCGGTCGCGTGTATTTCGAAGACGAGGATTTCTGGGCGCTGGATGAACACGAGCGCAGCCGCTTGCTGCAGGACATTGGCGTTCTGTTCCAGAGTGCCGCGCTGTGGAGCGACATGACGGTGGCGGAGAATATCGCCTTGCCACTGGAGCTCTATACCGAGCTGGCAGCGGACCAGATCGCGGATCAGGTGGCCTTCAAGCTGGCTCTGGTGGGGTTGGCGGGGGCCGCTGAGGCCTATCCGGCAGCCCTGTCCGGTGGTATGCGCAAGCGCGCGGGGCTGGCCCGGGCGCTTGCGCTGGACCCGCCCGTATTGTTTCTGGATGAACCCTCGGCGGGCCTGGACCCACTCAGCGTCAGGCGGCTGGACGAGCTGATTCTGCGTCTGCGCGATGCACTTGGTGTTACTGTGGTTATGGTGACTCATGAACTGGAAAGTCTGTTTGCCATTGCGGATGACTGCCTGTATCTGGATCCCGAGAGCAAAACCGCCATAGGGCTCGACTCGCCCCGAGCGCTGCAGCGTGACAGTGAGCATGCCCAGGTCCGGGAGTTTCTCGGCGTCCGGGCCGAGCCGCCCTGAAGGGAAGGAGGGATGTGATGCGCAAGAGTAAGCCCGCGCTGGTAGGGCTCTTTGTCATGGGTGGTCTGGCTCTGGCTGTGATTGGGCTGTTGGCTTTCGGCGGACTGCGCTGGTTTGAGCCGAGCCAGGAGGTGGTTGTCTATTTTGAGGAGCCCCTGAGCGGGTTGTCCGCTGGGGCGCCGGTGACCTTCCGGGGTATCGAAATCGGCTCTGTCCGGCGGCTGGCGATCCATGGTGATCCCCAGACCTTTGATGTGGTGATACCGGTCTACCTGACCCTGCGCCCTGGCGACGTGATATTTACCGGTACCGAGGACGGTGACGCCGGCCCCATTGATGTGCAGGCCCTGGTTGAGCATGGTCTGAAAGCGCAGCTTCGACCCCGGAGTCTGCTGACCGGGCAGATGGCGATCGATCTGGACTTCCACCCTGATGACGAGGCGAGGTTCCGGCACCCGGACAACTCCATCCAGGAAATCCCCTCCAAGCGCTCCAATTTCAAACAGGCCCGGGATGCGGTGGAGCAGTTTCCCTGGGAGGACACGCTGGCAACGGTGGTGGGAACGCTTGAGTCCCTGAAATCCCTGACTCGCACCCTGGAGGGCGAATTTACCGGCGTTGGTGAGCGGGTCCATGAAACCCTGGATGAAAGCCAGGCGCTGATGCGAAGCGCCCAGCGCACTCTGGACACTCTGGAGCAGGACGCCTCAGTGGCACTCACCAGTTTTGACCGACTGGGGCAGGAGGGCACTGAGCAGGTCAGGCTGCGTGGTGATGAGCTGGGCGAAGTACTGGCCAGAACCCAGCAGAGCATGGACCGGCTGGATTCGCTGATGGCGGATGTTGGCGATATTACGCACCCACGCTCGGAGGAACGGGATGATCTGCGTCGTGCCCTGCGTGAACTCAGTGCTACAACGGCTGCTCTGAGGCGTTTTTCCGAAAGAATTGAGCAACGACCCAATAGCCTGCTGTTTGATCGCGGAGGGGACACACCATGAATCATGCTGCCCTCAGGCTCGTGGGCCTGATCTGTTTCTCAGTGCTGGTTGCGGGTTGTGCCAGTACGCCGGAGACCCGCTATTTCACTCTGGATGGCGGTCATGAAAAGGTCGTGGACGAGGGAGAGGCCATCAGTGTGCGTCCGGTGCGAGTGCCGGATTATCTGGATGACAACCGCATCTGGGTACGCCCGGAGCCCCACCGTGTTAAGGCGTTGCCTCATGTGCGCTGGGCCGAGCGTCTGCCCCGCGCCATAACCCGCAGCCTGCAGATGCACTTCGGAGCTGTGTCCGGAGCAGACAGATCCGATCAGCTTCTGGTGGATATTCAGCGTTTTGAGGCCGTCTGGGGAGAGACAGACCGGGTCGTTCTGGTGGCGCACTGGCGGGTTGAGCAGCGTTCTGGTGACACCTGTCGCATGGAGCTTGAGGAACCCTTGTCAGACCGTGACGCCGCAACCCTGGTGGCCGCAAAAGCCGCGCTTGTCACCGAGCTGGCGAGCCGGATTGGCGCCCAGCTGGCGGACAGCGATCGGGGCTGCTGATGAACGCGCGTCCTGCCTCGCCCTCGTTTCGAAAAACGCCTGCGTATACCCTAAGCTGACGCGGTGCATTCATTGTTGCCCTTTAAAGGGTATGGCGGAGGAGCGGGTATGGACAGGGACCTGAGCCAGTGGGACCAGAATTTCCGGCGTGGACTGCTGGGCGCGGCGCTGATTCTGGGGCTGCTCGATTACTGGTTCGCAGGGGATGTCATCTGGTTTCGGGCCGGGTTTGTAATTACGGTCTCTGGCCTGGTGGGCTATTTCACCAATTTCCTGGCCATCAAGATGCTGTTCCAGCCCAAGCAGGGGCAGGTGCTGGGCTGGCAGGGACTGGTACCCAAAAACAAGGATCAGATTGCTCGCAGTCTGGCTGAAAGCGTGCAGGAGCAGCTGCTCTCGCCAGACATCATCCTCGCCTACATCCGTGAAAAGGAACTGATCGAGAAGGGCACCGAGTCCATGGCCGAGTGGGTGGATGACCACCTGCTGGATGCAGACGTGCGTCGGCGCGTCACTGGCTTTCTGGTGGATGTGATGCGCGACCGCGGCCCGGATGCGCTCAACCGCTCCCTGGATCTGACCGAATCCGCGTTGCGGGATCTGGCGCGGGATCCGGAGCACATTGAGCTGTGGTGGAATCGCCTTCGCGCCTCCATGCAGCAGTTTCTGCAGTCGCGCTCCAACCGCGAATGGCTGGCAGACCGGGTGCGGCACTGGTTCCAGCAGGAAATCCCGACCATTGCGGACTGGTTGAACCGGGCGCTGGAGGATTACCTGCGCCAGAGGCGTCGCCTGGGAAGCTTCGGGCTGGGGCTGAAGAGTATTCTGTCTTTTGATCAGGATGCCATCGGCCAGGTGCTGGAGCGTTTTGTCAGCGACGCGGAGGTTTCCGATGACTTCATGAAGATGCTTGATGCCATCGTTGATGAGATCCAGCGCGAAATGGAGAAGCCCGAAACCCAGCAGCTGATCCAGCAGCGGCTGGAGGGCTGGGTGGAAGCACTGGGGACGACGGTACGGGAGCGCTTGTTGCCGGCGCTGATTGAACGCACTGATGCGTATCTGAACGATGAGGCGAACTGGCAGCGGGTTGAGGAGTCACTGATTGCGGTCATCCAATGGCTCAAGGGACAGGCCTTGTCCCTTCTGCATTCCGAGCGCGGGCAGCAGTGGGCCACCCGGGGGATTGAGCTGGCGGTCAAGCGGCTCAACGTGACCAATGTGGTCGAGCAGCAGGTTCGCCGCCTGGACACCGACGAGCTGGAAAAAATGGTACTGGACAACACCGGTGGCAACCTGACGGTGATCCAGGTTCTGGGTGGCTGTCTGGGGTTGATTCTGGGCACGGTGCAGGTGCATCTGGCCTTTGTCTTCCCCATTGCTGCACTGATCGTCATGGTATGGGTGGCGTGGCGCCTCAATGAGCGCCGCATTGCGCGGGATGCTGGCGATGGCGATTGATCTGAAGGCGCTGACGGTTATCTTTGTCTGCGGTTTTCTGGGCTGGTACGCCTGGCAGGCACTGGCTGTGAAGGATCGGGCGGTGGTGGCCGCCCGTCGCGCCTGTGAGAAGGCGGATGTGGCGCTTCTGGATCAGAGTGTGTATCTCAGTGGCATTGGGCTGGAGCGCGATCCGGAAGGCCGGGTCCGGCTGCGGCGGACCTATAGCTTTGAGTTCACCGCGACCGGTGAGCACCGCTATCGCGGCTGGGTCACGCTGCTTGGCCAACGCCTGAAGTCCGTTGCCTTCCAACCACACCATTTCTAGTGCATTTCGGGGGCAGTGCCACACCTGATGTCCTCGGTCCCGGCTTTCCTTTGTTGGCGGGCTTGCGATACGTTAAGAGCCTGAACACAGGGCCAGGGAGACGACAATGGGTTGGGAAGCAATCCGAGTGGGGCTTGAAACATGGGTCTGGCCCGGCCTGTACGCGCTTGTGGGCGTGGTGGTTGCCGCCATTCTCTATCGTCTGCTTCTGGTGCTTGCCCGCCGCTTCATAGGTCCTCAGTACGCCTCACGGCGATTTCTGGATGTTGCCGCCAAACCCTTGGGTTTTGCTCTGTGTCTGCTGGTCCTCAATGGAGTGTTGACCGGGATGAAAGCGGAGCCGCCCTGGCTGCATTCCATCCTGCAGATGTCGACGCTGCTGATGATCATCGCCTTTACCTGGGCTGCAGTACGGTGCGCCTCGGCGGTAGGTGACATGATTGTTCATCTCAACCCGGCTTCCCAGGAGCAGTGGCGCGAGGCGCGCAAGATCGAAACCCAGACCCGGTTTCTGGTTCGCGGGCTCAATATCCTGGTCGTGATTGTCGGCGCCGGTTCTGCGCTCATGACCTTTGATTCCGTGCAGCAACTGGGAACGAGCCTGCTTGCATCGGCCGGTATCGGGGGAATCATTCTGGGCTTTGCGGCAAGGCCGGTGCTGGAGAACCTGCTTGCTGGTGTCCAGATTGCGCTGACCCAGCCCTTTCGTATTGACGATGTGCTCAGTGTTCAGGGCGAGTGGTGCTGGGTTGAGGAGGTGACCGCCACCTATGTGGTACTGCGGGTCTGGGATCAGCGGCGACTGGTCGTGCCGCTGCAGTGGTTCATTGAAAATCCGTTCCAGAACTGGACCCGCGCCACGACCGATCTGGTGGGAGGGGCCACGCTCTGGGTCGACTATCAGATGCCGCTCACTCCGTTACGGGAGGAGTTTGCGCGCCTTTTGCAGGCTAACCCACTGTGGGATGGCATTACCCAGACTGTACAGGTTGTTGAGGCGGGTGATCGCGCTCAGCAGATCCGTTTTCTGGTGAGCGCACCGGATTCCACAAGTCTCTGGCATCTGCGCTGTGACGTGCGCGAGGGGATGGTGCACTACATGCAGCAGCACTATCCACAGCATCTGCCACGGTTGCGGGCGGAGCTTACTGGAGACGGCCCCTTCTCAGCTAATCCTCAAGCTCGGCCAGCAGCCGATCCCTGAAGGTGCGGATACGTTCCGCATTTTTTCCGACGTCAGAGCGTCCGACCCGGGACTTTGAACGGATGTCGAGGTCGCTGCCCTCATCCGTTGGTCTGACGCGGATGACCACGTCGTCCTGAAAGCCGAACCACCGGGTGGTTGCGGTGGCTTCAAGGCGGCCTTCTTCGGCGTCCACGGCGATCAGATCCCAGCTCATGGCTTCAGCCACGGCCGTTGAGGCTTCAATCACGCGCCCTACGTCGACATCCAGGGTCAGCGTTTCAAGGTCCGGGTAGGCGTCACGCTGCTTTTCGGCGGTTTCCTCACCTGGGTAGTCCACTGGGTTGGGCGCGTCCTCACGCAGGGGCGCAATGTCAACAAAGGCGGGTGGGTCTTCGGTGTCTGTGGTGATGTCGTGAATCGGTGGTACAGACTGTGCCGTCACCTGCCAGCCATAGGGAATAGTAGCTGCAATGGCACCGAGCAGGATGGCCACCGAACTGATGGTTGCAATGCGCATGCGCTGCGGTGCTTTGAAGGCGAACAACAGCAACACCAGCGCCAGCAGGGCAACGGCAATGCCTGTTATGCCGCCCACACGAAGCAGTGTGAAGGCACCCTGTAAATCCAGCCATTCCATTCGATACCCGGGGCCGGGCGCGGCGATCAGCAGTAGCGCAATCACGCCAGCCCACATCAGCAGCTTCGCCAGGCGCAGTCGCAGCGGTTTTCTGTCTTCCTGGAGGTCTTCGAACATGGTCCGTCTCAACGCCTCGTGTCAGTTGTCTATGGAATCCTGTGCTACTTCAACCCGGGCATAGCCGATGCCTGCACCCCGCTGGCCGGGTTCAACATAGCGCAGATCGTAGAAATGTACGACCCAACCGGCCTCATGCTCCTCCACTTCCCAGTAGGGAAAGCGTGTCCACTCCATGAAACCTCGGATGCTTTCATCTTCCATGGCTTCACGGACTACCGGGTCCGGGGCTTCGCGCTCCACACTGCGTGCCTCCCCATCCGGGTGCTGGATGTGGTAGTAACCGTCCTCGACGATCACCATGCGGTGGGCATGGGGCAGGCCGGGCATTGGATTGGCCTGTACGGTTTCTGCCTCGGGAAAGTCCTCGGCTGCTGTCGTTTCTGCAAAGCGGGCCAGGCCGTAGGCGGCGCCCGCATAGACGATCAGGGCGGCCAGTCCGGCTCGGGTCACGCTCTGCGCAAGCCGGGTCCGGAAGCCAGGCCAGCGCAGCGCCACGATGCCCACAACGCCCATCAGCCACAGTACCTTGACTCCGGTCGGCGCCAGATCGCTGGTCAGGATGAGCGCGCTGGCCAGGGTTGCCAGCAGCAACCACCCCACAATGGCCGAGGGCCGCCTCGACCAGGCCAGCACAACGCCCACGGCAGCCAGTAGCCAGAACCAGGGATCGATGATGAACAGGGTGTCGCCATAGAACCAGCGATCATCAAAGGGCATCAGCAGCCGGACGCCGTAGGTGTTCATCCAGTCCAGCAGCAGGTGGGAGGCCACGCCGATATAAGCCAGCCCAAGTACGGCGCCGGGCCGGAAGGCGGGGTGTTCAGTGGATGCCTGACTTCGCCAGCGGTGCCACAGCCAGATCAATCCGGTCAGAATCACCGGCAGCAGGATCAGCGCCAGCACGCCATGACTCCAGCCTCGGCGGAAATACAGTGAGGCGTCGGAGCCGGCGACGTGGGCAATCACATCAATGTCTGGCAGATTGGCGCTGATCACCAGCGTCGCGGTGGCGTAGCGGGTTGCGCGGCGCAGACCGGTTTCCGCCAGTGCGGCGCCAAAGAGCGTATGGGCAACGGGATCCATGGGTCAGTTACTTGTCGAAGTCGCTGGCATCATGGCGTTCCGGCAATTGATGCTGCTCATCGCCCCAGACCTTGTTGACAATGCGGCCGCGCTGCACGGCGGGGCGCGCACTGATCTCATCAGCCCAACGGTTGACGTGCTCGTAGGTGTGGGCCTGCAGGAATTCAGCCGCCTCATAAACCTTGTTCTTCACCAGGGCGCCATACCAGGGCCAGATCGCCATATCCGCGATGGTGTATTCATCGCCGGCGACGTAGCGGTTCTCGGCCAGTTGGCGATCAAGCACGTCGAGTTGGCGCTTCACTTCCATGGTGAAACGGTTGATGGGGTATTCGTAGTATTCCGGTGCGTAGGCGTAGAAGTGCCCGAAGCCGCCACCAAGTAGCGGTGCCATGCCCATCTGCCAGAACAGCCAGGACAGGCATTCAGTCCGACCATGGCGGTCCTCGGGAATGAACTCACCGAACTTCTCGGCCAGATAGAGCAGGATGTTGCCAGACTCGAAGACCCGCAGTAGTGGCTCCTGGGAGTGATCCACCATGGCTGGAATCTTGGAGTTGGGGTTGATGGCAACGAAGCCGCTTCCAAACTGATCCCCCTCGAGAATGTTGATCAAATGGGCATCGTACTCGGCCTGTTCACAGCCCAGAGCCAACAGCTCCTCGAGCATGACCGTCACCTTGACGCCATTGGGTGTCGCCAGTGAATAGAGCTGAATCGGGTGGCGACCGACCGGTAATTCCTTTTCATGGGTGGCTCCGGCAACAGGGCGGTTTATGCTGGCAAAACGTCCGCCGCCGGATTCATCCCAGGTCCAGACCCGGGGTGGCTTGTAACCCTTATCGCTGTTCATGCTTTTTGCTCTCTTTCAGATCCTGGAAGTTGTTGCACAGTCTACGACGCAAACGGGGAAAAAGTGCAATGGTAAGTGCGGGGTCCCTGCCTGAAGAGCACAGATTTCCCGTCGCTCCAGGCCCTGCTCGGTTTGCTACCGCACAGACCACCGGGTGGCCCTGGTTCAATCTTGAGCGTGAAGGGAATTCACTTCATCTCAGTCGCGAAAATGATCTGTCCACACCAATCGTCGATGGACTTTTCGGGGCATCGCAAGGGAGAACTGCGTTATGAACAACTTCAAGTCAACAGCAATCCTGGCTGCGTTTATAGTGGCCGTCCCCCTGTCTGCGTCGGCACAACAGAGCAGTGACCGGTTCGGGCCCGTGGAAGGGGATCGTGAGTTTTCCATCTCCGGTACCGGCAGTAGTGACCAGAGTTTCGACAGTGGCAGTTTTGGCGTCACTGGTGATATTGGATGGTATCTGCGGGACAATACCGTGGTTGGTATCCGACAAAGCGCGAACTACGCCAGCATTGAAGGTGAAAACATCAGAAACGATTTCTGGAACGGCGCGACCCGCGGCTACGCCAACTACCAGTTTGCCCCAACCGAGCGCATGCGGCCTTTCCTGGGTGCCAGTCTCGGTATGATCTACGGTGATGGCGTCAAGGACGATGGGTTTGCGGGTCTTGAGGTTGGTGGCAAGTATTACGTGCGGTCCAAGACCTATCTGCTGGGCCGCGTGGAGTACCAGTGGTTCTTCAGCGGCTCGAGTGATTTGGACGATGGGTTCAGGGACGATGGTTCCTTCGCCTATACTCTGGGCATGGGTTACCACTTCTAGGCCTTCCCAATCAGTGTCAGGGAGTCCGGTGTATGCCGGACTCCCTTTTCTTTTTCCCTCTCAGGAGCCCTCCCGAAGTCTGTGTTCCAGTTCCTTGGTCTCTGTAATATCCACCATGGTCATGACAACACCGTCAATGACATTGTCGATACGGCGGTAGGGCATGATCCGGAACGAGAACCAGCGTCCCTCCGTGGTTAATACCTGCTTTTCCGAGACCACCAGAGTGTCCAGGGTTTCCCAGGCGTCGTTTTCCAGCTCAGGGTATTCCAGGGTTGTGGTCAGATCGCTCAGTGGCCGACCAATATCGCTTTCGCGCAAACTGATGAGCTTGGCCGCCCGGGCGGTGTAGCGGCGCACGTTCAGCTTCTGGTCGAGAAACAGAATGGCGATTTCGATGCTGTTGAGCACGTTCTGCATGTCGCTCTGCGCCAGCGCCAGATCGTCGAGCTTGCTCTGCAGCTCCGCATTGATGGTCTGCAGCTCTTCGTTCATGGACTGCATTTCTTCTTTGGAGGAGGTCAGCTCTTCATTGGCCGACTGCAGTTCCTCGTTGGTGGACTGCAGCTCCTCATTGGAGGCCTGAAGTTCCTCGCGGGAGGTTCTGGCCTCCTCGCTCAGGCGCTCGATTTCCATCTTGTAGTGTTCAATTTCCGCCGCATGGACGGCATCGGCGGATGAGGCGCGTTTCTTGCGGGTGGCCCTGGTGGCCCTCGGCGCGTCGCGGAAGACCACCATGGTCATGCCCTGCAGTGCCGCCGGCTCATGGAACGCCTGCAGGGTCACGTCGACCTTCTGAATGCCGTTTTCTGCATGAACCTCCAGGCCAGGCAATTCCATCGGGGCATGCTGGGAGGCCGCCTGTTTCAGAGCGTGGAACAGGGGCGCGCGCAGCCCCTCCCGGGCCATGGCGTGGATGTTCCAGGTGGTCTTGCCGGCGGCCGGTTCGAGGAACTTGCCGGTGTGCCCACTGATGTAGACGATATCGGCGTCTTCATTGAGGACCACGGCCGCAGGGGCATAGACCTGCAGCAGCACACGATCCGCCGCGGTTTGCAGGTTGTCGTTGGTTGGCGGCAGATGGGGCTTCTCCGGCACGGTATGCTCCTTGGAAAGGTTGGATAATGGGGGGAATGATCTGAACAGAAAACCGGAATCGCTGAGGGATTCGTGTTTCTCTCGGCGGTACAGGCGCAGTTTGGGGTTCAGTGGGGCGAGCAGATGGCTCAGTCGGCCCACGGTCTCTGAACTGCCCAGCACCAGGATCCCGTCACTACGCAGGCTGTAGTGGAGCAGCGGCAGAAGACGGCGCTGCAGCATCGGATCAAAGTAAATCAGCAGATTGCGGCAGGCAATCAGGTCGAGCCGGGTGAAGGGCGGGTCCAGAATGACATCGTGCTGGGCGAACAGAACCCGGTCACGCAGGCTCTGGCTGACCTGGTAGTGGTTGCTGTGTTTCGAGAAGAAACGGGCCAGGCGCTCGGCGGACACGTCCTCTTCGATGCTGTGGGGGTACTGCCCCCGGCGTGCCGCCGTGATTGCCTCCAGGTTGAGATCGGAGGCAAAAATCTGAAAGCCGATGTCGTGCTGCGGGCGGAATTGCTCCAGTGCCTCCCAGAGCACCATTGCCAGGGTGTAGGCTTCTTCTCCGGTTGAACAACCCACCACCCATGCTCTCAGGTTGTCCTGCGGTGCTCTCTGCGTAAGAAGCGCCGGCAGCGCTTCTTCTGCCAGGTAGCTCCAGGTCTCCGGGTCACGGAAAAACTGAGTTACGCCAATCAGCACTTCCTTGAACAGCAGCTGCACTTCCTGGCTGTTCTCCTCCAGATAGTGCCCATAGTCAGTCAGGTCCTGGATGTCGTGAATCGCCATGCGCCGCTCAATGCGCCGATGCAGGGTGCTGGGCTTGTACAGAGAGAAATCGTGCCGGGTCTGTTGGTGGAGGATCCGTAGAATGGGCTCCAAAGGCTGCATTGACGGCGGAGCCGAAGCACTCTGGCCGGATTCGCCCAGGCGGGCAACATAAGCCAGTATGAGATCGGGCAGTTCACTGGCCGGTGCGACGATGTCCACGCAGTCTGTGGCGATGGCGCTGCAGGGCATGGCGTCAAACTCGGCCGACTCCGGATCCTGGACCACAGTCAGACCACCGGTTGCGTGTATGGCCTGCAGTCCCAGAGTACCGTCGGCCCCCATGCCAGAGAGCACCACACCAATGGCCTGGGCATGGCCGGCGCTGGCGAGCGAGGAGAACAGGACATTGACCGGCAGACGCAGACCCCGGGGCTCACTGGGACAGGCGAGCCTGAGCAGGCCATTCGATACGCTCAGTTCCGCATTCGGCGGGATGACATAGACGGTATTGGGTTCAGCCCGTTCATCCTGTTGTGCCTCGTGCACCGGCATGTCGGTAGCGTGCTGAAGAAGCTCCGGCAGCAGGGCCTTTTGGGTGGGGTCCAGATGTTGCACCACGATGAAGGCCATGCCCGTATCTGCTGGCATGTTGCGGAAGAAGGCTTCAAGTGCAGAGAGCCCACCCGCGGAGGCGCCAATTCCGACGATACGCATCAGGCAGCGGCTGCGTTATCACTCGGGGATATGACCATCAGGATGCGAGTTCCAGCTGCGACAAGCCGGGCGTTGATCGTCAGGTTGGACTGCTCTGAATTGGTTCCTGTCAGATGCGCCTTGCAGCTGGCCTCGGCGTCCGATGTTGTCATGGACCCCATCATGCTCATCAGGGTGGCGCGGTCAGAGGCGGCCACAAGGTCGGTAATCGGCCGGTTGGCAAGCTGCTCGGGCGGTATGTCGAGCAACCGCCCCGCTGCCTCGTTGCCCTCAGCGATACGACCGTCGACGAGAAGGACCAGAAAGGCCACCGGGGCGAGATTGTAAAGCGCCCGGTAGTGCAGGAGATCTTCGGTCATCTCGTGCTCGTTGGTCTGGAGCTGTTCGTAGAGGAGATCGAGCTCCACCTGGTGGGTCTGCAGCTCATGGAGCAGCTTCAGGGCTTCGGCGGCGGATTCAGGATCGCTCGCCCGCCGATATAAAAGATCCAGAGCCTCCACGCTCAGGGTTCCCTGGTTGGATCTGGGGGCCGTCCCCTCAGCGAGCTGGGCCTCGGCGTTGAGTCGCAATGTTGTCTGGTGTTCGTCAGGAGAACGGTCTTTTTTGTCTGTCATTGCGTCATCTCGCCAGGGTGAAATGCATCATTACCCCCATACTACGCCACCCCAGGTGCTTTATACAGCGCGCTCACCCT
>LKMJ01003966.1_pt1 | contig 13859 bp, 15 predicted proteins | sample 643391 | NCBI WGS metagenome assembly LKMJ01 (sample SAMN04112250, study PRJNA286221) | soda lake metagenome | biome: soda lake; feature: Kulunda Steppe; material: water; isolation source: sample PL-Br10 brine of Picturesque Lake | place: Russia: Kulunda steppe | collected 2010-07
ATCTCGATGTCGTCGCCCTGGTCGATCTTCTCGTAGGTGTCTTCGTCGATCTCCAGCGGGAGAAGACCGAAGTTGAAGAGGTTCGCGCGGTGGATCCGTGCGAAACTCTGTGCGAGCACACCTTCGATGCCGAGATACATCGGACAGAGCGCTGCGTGCTCACGCGAGGAGCCCTGACCGTAGTTTTCGCCGGCGACGAGGAAGCCGCCGTCGCTGTCGAGGGCACGCTGTGCGAACGTGTCGTCGACACGCGAGAGCGTGAACTCGCTGAGCTTTGGAATGTTCGACCGGTACATCAGGATGTCCTGCGTCGCAGGGATGATGTGGTCGGTCGTGATGTTGTCGGTCATCTTCAGCAACGCCTCGCCCTCCAGATGGGCGTCGAGGGGGTCTTTCAGCGGCACGTCGCCGATGTTCGGTCCCTTGATGAGGTCGTCGTCGACGGCCTCGTCTGGCTCGATGATGTCGGCTTCTGCACCCTCGTAGGTGTCGGGAAGCTCGATACCGGGATCGCCGAGATCGCCGAGTTCGTCGGCGAGATCCCGTGGGTCGACAATTTCGCCTTTGAGTGCCGCGGCAGCGGCGACCTCCGGCGAGCAGAGATAGACGTTGTCGTCTTCGATCCCCGAGCGGCCCTCGAAGTTCCGGTTGAACGTGCGGAGGCTGACCGAATCGGAGCCCGGCACGTGGCCGATCCCGATACAGGCACCACAGGTCGACTCGGAGAAGTTGACACCTGCGGCCATCAGCTCTGCGGTCCAGCCCTGGCGGGCGAGCATCTCGCTTGCTTTCTTCGAACCGGGCGCGACGATCATCTCCGTCGAGAGATTGATCGTTCGGCCTTCGAGCATCTTTGCGGCTGGCAGAATGTCCTCGTAGCCACCGTTTGTACAGGAGCCGATGATGACCTGGTCGACCTCGGCACCGGCAGCCTCACGGACCGGAACGACGTTGTCCGGCATCGACGGCTCGGCGATGAGCGGTTCCAGCTCGGAGAGGTCGATAGTGATCTCGTCGTGGTACTCTGCGTCCTCGTCGGGCTGGATCTCCTCGTACTCCTCCGCGCGCCCGACGCGTTCGAGGTAATCACGAGTCTGCTCGTCGGTCGGGAAGATGCTGGAGGTGGCACCGAGTTCCGTTCCCATGTTGGTGATCGTCATCCGCTCGGGTGCGGTGAGGGATTCGACACCTGGACCGGTGTACTCGAAAATCTTGCCGACGCCGCCTTTGACAGAGAGTCGGCGCAGCATCTCGAGAATAATATCTTTGGCCGTCGCCCACTCCGGTAGTTCGCCTTCGAGTCGGACGTTGACGACCTCTGGCATCTCGATGTAATAAGAGCCGCCACCCATCGCGACGGCGACATCCAGTCCACCCGAGCCGATCGCGAGCTGACCGAGCCCGCCAGGGGTTGGAGTGTGTGAGTCCGAGCCAAGAAGCGTCTTGCCCGGTGCGGCGAAGTTCTCTCGGTGAACGTTGTGACAGATACCGTTGCCGGGTCGCGAGAAGTACGCACCGAAGGTTCCGGCCGCAGATCGGAGGAACCGGTGGTCGTCCGTGTTCTTAAAGTCAAACTGGTACGTCTGGTGATCGCAGTACTGTGCGGCAAGCTCCGTCTGCACTTCGTTGAGGCCGAGCGCCTCGAACTGGAGCCAGACGAGCGTGCCTGTCGTGTCCTGTGTCAGGACCTGATCGATCTCGATACCAATCTCCTCACCGGGCTCCAGTTCGCCCTCGGTGAGGTGATCGTCGAGGATCTTTTCGGTAAGAGTCTGTCCCATAGCACTTGTCCCTCGCAGATCCTGACGCATAAATCATGTTATTGCCGCGTATTTGGCCAGAACTATTTCGAATGCGTTTCGAACCAGTAAGGTTTTGCAGTGTCTCCCTGTTAGCCAGTCGTATGTTCAAAAGTGGGGCGTTCGTCGCCGAGCAGCTGGACGAAATACGTAAGAGTCAGGTACAGCCAAACGGTGTCGACCTCACCCTCGACAGTGTCTTCGAACAGCGTTCACCCGGCCGGATCGAACGCGGCGGAAAGACCATCGGTGACCGCCAGGAACTCGACGCCGAGGATGGAATGTATACACTCGATGCTGGGGGATACGTCGTTCGCTATGGCGAAACAATCCGTATTCCCGAGGATCATATCGGCTTTCTGTATCCGCGCTCGTCACTCCTTCGAAACTCGTGTATGCTGAACACTGCTGTCTGGGATGCAGGCTACGAAGGCCGGGGTGAGGGACTACTCCAAGTGCACCACCAGATTGACCTCGAAGCCGGAGCACGAATCGCACAGCTAGTCCTCGCTACGGCAGACCACGTTGGGGCGTACGATGGAAGCTATCAACAAGAGAATCTGTGACGGTAAGTGGCTGTTGTAATAGATATCACAACCACACGATACTACTTGCTTATAAACAGCCTGATGGATAATGCAACACCATTTTATTACAGTGGGTTGTACATCCGATGCCGCGTTTGGGGGAGTATAACCCGGACCGTGCCTCTGACAATCCTGACCGATCGTTTCATCCTCCAACCGGCATTTTCCTCTCGAAGCAACTCGGCGAGTGGTTACTTCAGAACCTGAAACTACGCAAGAAACATTTATATAACCGTAGCCTACGAGCAGCTATGAGTTCACAGAAAGGGGAACTTTATATATTACAGAACGACGATACCGAGGAGTGGGTCCAGCCACAGCCCGCGACCGCGGTGATTGCCGATGCGGTTTGCGCTCAGACACCGCTCTCCGAGGGAGATCTCACCAGTATCCGTTCGTACGTCGATTACGACAATCTCCGGAGCGTGCTCGAAGACGAATCAGACAAAGAACTTACCTTCACAATCGAGGGATACGAGGTAACTGTCGAACAGAGCGGAGAGATTACTGTCACCGAGTAATCCAGAACAACTACTGTCTCGGGTCATCACTGACTGTGCTCGGGACGGAACGTGTACCTTTTTTATATCGGCGACGTAGGATCTCGTGATGGTCGGACATACACAACTCAAACTCCGAATGTCGATCGTCGGATCGATTCTGTTCGCGCTCTATCTGGCCGTTGCCTACGTTATCTTCCAGAACATGGGTGGCGGCGTAGTGGCAATCGCCGTTCTTTCAGTTGGATTGTTGTTTTATCCGCTCGTCCTGTACAGATTCGGGACGTACTCTGCAGTCAAAGATGTTGGTGCAGAAGAGATGCCCGAACAGCCCCAGGGGAGGCGTCGGTATGACGAGATCCATCGTTCGACAGAACAGCTCTGTCGTGAGATGGATTTGAAGAAACCCCGGTTGATGGTCGCAGAGATGGGCGTCCCGAACGCGTTTGCGACCGGCCGTCGTGGCAACGGGATCGTCGTACTCTCGAAGGAAATCATTGACCTGCTTGACCACGACGAACTCGAAGGGGTTGTCGCCCACGAGCTCGCTCACCTCGACAACCGCGATACAGTCACCATGGTGATGGGCCAGTCGCTGGCTGCAGTAGTCGGCTGGATGGTCTACCTGTACGCGGTGTTCCGTGGTGAGCAGAGCTTTATCGTCGGCTGGATCGGAAGCATACTCGCGCAGCTGATTGTAACGCTGTTGCTGAGGACGGTCTCACGGTACCGGGAGTACGTCGCCGACGAAGACGCAGCGACCTACACCCGGAATCCGGAGGCGATGGCACGAGCCCTCGAAAAGATTAGCTCCGGTTCGCAGGGCAAAGAAATGAGAGGAGAAGAGAGCGTCAGTGCGCTCTGTATCTTCGGTGGTGGTGGAATCTCCAAGCTCTTGGCGACACACCCACCAACGGAAAAACGAATCAGCCGTCTCCGTTCGATGTCGACCGGCTACTGAGACGATCACTGAGATTTTTCGCGTCAGACTCTCACCCCAGAACAACAGCAGTCAGCCGACCGTCTCTGTCGGGTCTTCGCTCACGAGACGAATCGCGCCGTTCACGCCACGAAGGATGTCACTCGGGGTCGTACTCCTCGTCGATAAACTCGTGTGCTTTCTCGAATATCTCACGTGGACCGTCCTGGGTGATCGTGTTGATCGCCTGGTCGTAGTCCCGCCACTGGTGGTCGCGGTGTTCTTTGGATAGCTCTGCCGATGCCTCGAATGAGTGTGCGATGAACAGGTGAACGGTCTTGTGGATCGTCTCCCCGCCAGCTTCGAACACGTAGTCGTAATCTTCCCGGAAGCCATCAATGAGCCGGAACTCGCTGATTCCGGCCTCCTCTTTCACTTCGCGAATCGCGGTTTGCTGGAGTTCCTCCCCGCCTTCGACGCCGCCTTTGGGGAACTCCCAGTCCCCGGGGCGACTTTTTAAGAGGAGGTACTCTCGGCGGCCACGCGTATCGCGAAAGAGGATGGCTCCCGCGCTCGTGGCCTCTATCATTACCCCTCACTACTCGGCCCCCCGTTAAGTGAATATCGGAGCGCGGGAGCAAACCTGTAAGATCGATAACGAGAGCGCGTACCGAACCGAATCGGTTAACTCGGGCGAGACGCTCGGTCCGGATATGCCCTTCGTGACTCGACTCACACTCAAAAGCGGGGACGGCGACTTGCTCGATTCAGTCGTCACAGAGATCAAAGAGCGAGCCGAACGCAAGGGCGTGGAGCTCAAGGGCCCACACCCGAAACCGCCCACTCGCCACGCTGTTCCGCAGTACAAACGCGTCGGGCACGAAGAGACGTTTTCGACCTGGGACTACACCGTCTACACCAGAGTGATCGAGATTATCGACCACAACCAGTTCGCTCGCGATGTCGCTGGACAGGAGTATCCGGCGCGTATCCATATCACAGCCGACATCGAACAGTATAACCAGACTGGTGACCGGTAGCTGTTAATACAGAAGACTTTCATATTAGGATTACATATTCCCTCAGTGAGTGGTTGGAGATAGATGACAGACGACATACTCGGCCCATTTAAATTGAGGCAATCGAACCCGGAGCGGTTCGCTACGCTGTCTTCACAGGAAATCGACAGGCAGCTAACAGCCGTAAGCAACCAGTACAGGCGGACGGTGCTGATTCAGTTGAAACATGGGGAGATCGACTGTATCGCCGATTTACTCGGCCACGAGCGCGGGAGTTTCAAGCGAACCGAGCAACGGTTGTTCCACACACACCTGCCGAAGCTCGCGGAAGCTGGCTACATCAACTGGGATCAAAAAACAGGAGAGATCGAACGGGGAGATCAGTTCCACGAGATCATTCCAGTGCTTGAGATTCTCGAAACACACTGGCATTTTCTGCGCACCTGACACTCGTCACCAGTGGGGGTGGGCTGGCCCAGAACATTAAGGGGGTGAGCCGTCTCGGTAGCGTATGGACGCGACAGCAAACCGCGAGTGGCTGGTGGGGCTTCGTCGGGAACTGCACCGCCACCCGGAGCCAGCCTGGCGGGAGTATTATACCACAGCACGCATCGTCGAAGCACTGGAATCGATGGCCGTCGACGAGATTCAGATTGGTCCGGAGATTCTCGGCGCCGGTGCCAGGATGGGTGTTCCCGACGAGGAGGAACTCACAGAGTGGCTCGACCGTGCCCGCCAGACGGGCGTCGACGACGACGTGCTCGATCAACTCGCCGGTGGCCACACCGGTGTGATTGCGACGATCGAGCGAGGAGCGGGGCCTACTGTTGCCCTCAGAGTCGATATCGATGGACTCCCACAACACGAAAGCAAAGCACCGACTCACCAGCCAGCAGCCGAGGGATTTCGCTCGCAGAACGAGGGGTATATGCACGCCTGCGGTCACGACGGCCACACGGCGATCGGACTGGGAGTGTTACGGCTGATTGCTGAGAGTCCATTCCAGGGAACGCTCAAATGCATCTTCCAGCCTGCAGAGGAACGTATCGGCGGTGGGAAGGCAATCGCTGAAAGCGGCCATCTCGACGACGTCGAGTGGCTGCTTGCAGTGCATCTCGGACTCGATCACCCCACCGGTGAGGTCGTCGCCGGTATCGACGGCTTTCTCGCCGTGAGCCAGCTCGACGCCCGGTTCGAGGGTGAGCCAGCCCACGCCGGCGGCCATCCCGAGGCAGGTCACAACGCTGTGCAAGCGATGGCGACGGCCGTCCAGAATCTGTACGCAATCCCCCGACATTCCGACGGCGCGACCCGCGTCAACGCCGGTCGTGTCGGCGGCGGAACCGTCTCGAATATCATCCCGGAGGGGGCATTCATCGAGGGCGAGGTTCGAGGTGAGACGACCGAGCTGATGGCGTACACCCGGCGAAAAGCAAAACAAGTGATCCGGTCGGCAGCCGAAATGCACGAGTGTACAGCGACGATCGAACAAACCGGTGAGGCCCCAGGCGGCGAGTCAGACGAGGCAGTCGTCGATCTCGTTGCAACCGCGGCGAGTGAGTCCGACCGTGTCGATTCGGTGATCCGACGGGATACACTCGGCGGGAGCGAAGACGCCACCTATCTGATGCAGCGTGTTCAGGACCGTGGTGGCGTTGCTGGCTACGTTGGTATCGGTACAGATCACCCCGGCGGCCACCACACCGCGACCTTCGACGTCGACGAGGAGTCACTGCTGATCGGTGTCGAAGTGCTCGCAGACACGATTCTACAGATCAGTCGAAACGACCAGAGCTGACTCCTGCAGCGATCCTACCTGGATTCTTTCCGCCACTGTTTGCGCGTGAGAACGTTCCCATCGAGCAGTTCAGGTGGTGCCTCGGTCGCAGCCCACAGAAACTGTTCTGCGACATCCTCGGGGTCGTGCCCGGATCCGCCAGAGAGTGCTGTGGCGACCTGGCCGGGATCGACGACACCGACGACCCGTTCGGTTTCGGTGCCGAACCCGCGAGCGATCGCTTCGCCAGCAGCTTTTGAGACGGCGTAGGAGCCATAGCCTGGGTAGGGTTCGCGCGCAACGGAGCCAGAGGCGACGAGAATCCGTGCGTCAGAAGCCAGGTGTGGAAGCGCCTCGCGGATCGTCGCGAACGTCCCGCGGGCGTTCGTGCGCATGTGGTCGTCGAAAGCAGCGTAACTTTCGCTCGACAGCGGTGTGTCGCCGGTCTCGCCGTGATACACTGCCGCGTTCGCGACGACGACATCGATCTCACCGCCGATCTTCGCGGCCCGTTCCATCAATCGCTCGACATCGAACTGGTCACGGACATCCGCCCGGATTGCCGTTGCCTGCCCACCCGTGTCGGTGATCGCCGTTGCGACGGCCTCGATTGCGTCGCCATCCCGAGCGCAGATGACGACGTGTGCGCCGGCCGCTGCGAACGCGTCTGCCACCGCGTTGCCGATTCCTCTGCTTGCCCCCGTCACGACGGCCGTCTGTCCGTTCATATCCGATCTGCGGACGGTATCCCCTTAACTCCAGCCGCCTCGCACACCACTACGACTGCTGCCAGCGCACCGTTTTCGTTCCCGCGTACCACTCTTGTGACGTACTGTGGGGCTGGCGAGCGTCCGAAAGTCAGGATCGAAAGAGGGGTGTGACATCTGTCTCTGCTCGCGGGTCGTGTGCTAGCTCGCCAGCATCAAGCCCACTACAGAGGTAGATCGCGCTGTTGACGAGGCCGATGTGGCTAAAGGCCTGCGGATAGTTACCGAGGAACTCGCCAGTGGTCGGGTCAATTCGCTCCGGGAGGAGATGCGGTGGATCGACGTATTCGAGGACTGTTTCGAAGATCTCGCGTGCTTCATCGAGACGATCGGCAAGTACGAGTGCGTCGACGAGCCAGAACGTACAGAACAGAAAGGTCCCTCGCCCTTCGTCGGGAACATCTGCTCCGGTCGTTCGATGAACTAGCCCCTCGTCGGTCATCAACTCGTCCATGACCGTCTCGATCGTGTGTTCGACACGGGGATCTGCCGGCGGGAGAAACTCATAGATCGGGATGAGCAACGCAGCAGCGTCGAGCGTCTCCTCGGTCTCGAAATGCTGGACAAAACTCCCTGCGGAGTCGCTGTATCCGTGTGTCTCGATCGCCTCTCGGATTGCGCTGCGTTGCTCTTCCCACTGGGTCGTATCGATCTCTGCGTCATGTTTTTCCGCGAGTGTAATCCCGCGATCGACTGCAACCCAGCAGAGCAGCTTCGAGTGGACGTAATGACGCGCCTGGTCACGGTACTCCCAGATTCCTGCGCCTCGGTCGGTCCAGGCGCGACAGACGTGATCGACGAGCGAACGAATCCCGTCCCAGTCTTCTTCGTCGAGGTGTTCGTCCTGGCAAAGCATCTCGTACAGCCCCTGAACGATGGTGCCGTGGGCATCGAGCTGTCGTTGTTCGGTGGCCGCATTTCCGATACGAACTGGCTGTGCATACCGGTGTCCGGAGAGATGATCGAGCGTCTGTTCTGTGAGCGCTCGCTCGCCGTGGACGCCATACACTGGCTGGATATCCTCTGGATCCTCGTGGCTAACCGACCGAAACCACTCGAAGTACTCTGTGGCTTCGGCCGTCTCGCCGAGATTGTACAGCGCCTGCACCGTGAATTTGGCATCGCGTATCCAGTTGTACCGGTAATCCCAGTTTCGCGTCCCCCCGAACGATTCGGGAAGGGAAGTCGTCGGGGCGGCGTATATCGCTCCCGTCTGCTCGTGTATCAGCAGTTTGAGAACGAGTGCAGAGCGAACGAGCGCTTCCTGCCAGTCCTGGGCGCCGACCAGTGATTCGACGGTTTCTGTGACTCCTTTCCCCCACTGGCGCCAGTACTCGACTGTCTCGCGTTTGATCCGCTGACACGTGTCGGGAGCGATCGGCCGACACTGGTCGTACTGTGTGACGAACCAGACGGTGTCACCCGCTTCGAGGAGCGTACTCCCGACTGCGCGGTCCTCTCGCGGTGTGAGATCGAGTGGGCCAGCCACCTGCAGGTGGAGTGAGTCGCACTCGTCTATGTGCTGTCTGCCGCGCTGACTGGCTGGTTCACCGGTTGCGACGATGCCGTGTTCGCTGTGGCGGACGGCTGTCTGGGCTCTGGCGTAATCGAACTGTGGACTGAACTCGGCTTCGACCGAGAGAGATCCCTCGGCGCAGTGCAGTTTCCGGAAGATCGCCTGCTGGTGTGTCGCCGGTCGGTCTTGGCTGGCTATGGGCATGAAATCGGTCAACAGCGCACTCCCGGAGTCGGTCTCGAAACGCGTCTGCAGGACGTTCGTCGTGTCGAGATACGTCTGCTTGCTCTCGTAGGACTGGGTTGGTCTGACAGCAAAGTGACCACCGATCTCCGCATCGAGCAGCCGAGCGAAGACGCTCCGATCCGCGACGGAGGGAAAACAACACCAGTCGATGGAGCCGTCGCTGTCGACGAGCGCGATCCGGTCGTCGTTGCCGATGACGCCGTACTCGGAGATCGGACGGTATACCATGAGCAGGTCGGAGACCGACAGGTTTGGTCTGGTCGTTCAATAGTAGACGCTGCCCTCTCTCGGTAAGCAACTTCCCAGAACGGGTCGTCCTGGGGTAAGTAACGACCCAACACTACCAGTCTCGGTATAAGCAACGGATCAAAAACCGGCTGCGTGGGGAAAGCCAGTAATAACAATACCTGCGATCAGCCAATGGCATCTGGCTCGCTCATGTCCAGCACCGACATCGGTTTTCATGCCTCACACGAACAGTTCTCACCGGCTGCGCTGCTCGAACACGTCCAGACTGCCGACGAGCAGGGATTCGACGGCGTACTCGCCTCGGATCACTTCCACCCCTGGAGTGAGCGTCAGGGCGAGTCGGGCCACGTCTGGTCGTGGCTCGGTGCGGCCATGGAGGCGACGACACTCCCCTTTGGGACTGTCAACGCACCCGGATACAGATACCAGCCGGCAGTGATCGCCCAGGCAGCAGCGACACTTCGGTCGATCTATCCTGACCGGTTCTGGTTTGCCGTCGGGAGTGGACAGCTACTCAACGAGGGGATCACCGGCGAGCAATGGCCGGCGAAAGCTGCCCGAAACCAGCGTCTCGAAGAGTCTGCGGCGGTAATGCGACAGCTGTGGGACGGACAACAGGTGAGCCATGATGGCGAAATAACTGTCGAGAAGGCAAAACTGTACACACGACCTGAGACGCCACCGCCGCTTTTCGGTGCAGCGCTGTCGACGGAGACAGCCGCGTGGCTCGCCGAGTGGGCCAACGGGCTACTCACCGTCGGGACACCGGATCAGGAGGCCGACAGAAACCGGATCGAGGCGTTCCGTGAGCGGGCACCCGAAAAGCCAGTGTATCTCAAATCACAGCTCTCCTATGATACTGACGAGACCGCTGCGCTCGACGGTGCCTACGACCAGTGGCGGACAAACTGTGTACCGGGGCCGGTGACACAGCAGCTCCGAACGCCTGAACAGTTCGACGAGCTCGGCAACCAGATCGACCGCGAGCAAGTCGCCGAAAACGTTCGTGTCTCGGCTGATCTCGACCAACACCGACGCTGGATCGAGCGGGATCTGGCGCTGGATATCGACGGTGTCTTTTTGCACAATGTCAATACGAACCAGCAGTCCTTCGTCGAGGCGTTCGGTGAGAACGTGCTTCCAGCACTGGGTGAGCGGGCATGATCGGACGCAGAGAGTGGGCGATTCCGGAGGGCTACATTCCTGAAGGGAGTACAGGACCGGAGCCAGAGATGCAAAGTCACGAGACGATCTGCATCCTGAACACGACAAAAAAGGACGCAACTGTCGAGATAACGGTCTTTTTCCCCGACCGTGAGCCGGTCGGTCCGTACGAACAGAGTGTGCCATCGGAACGGACTGAACATCTCCGGCTCGACCAGCTCGAGGAGCCCGAACCGATCCCGCGGGGTGAGCCGTTCGCAACCCTCATCGAGTCGGATACGCCGGTCGTCTGTCAACACACCAGACTCGACAGCCGGCAGGCAGAGAACGCGCTCCTTACGACCATTGCCTATCCAGGAGGCAACGACTCCTAACGATGGTGGCTGACACCCACAATCCAAACATTATCCTCCTTCACTGCCACGACCTCGGCCGGTATCTGGGCTGTTATGGCCACGATGTCGAGACACCACAGATAGATGGGTTGGCTGAAGATGGTGTGCTCTTCGAGAACCACTACGCGACAGCACCACAGTGCTCGCCGAGCAGAGGAAGCCTGCTGACCGGGCTCTATCCTCACGTCAACGGGTTGATGGGGCTTGCACACACCAACTGGGAGCTAGACGAGCAGGTTACGACGCTGCCCGAGTATCTCGGTTCGGCGGGGTATGAAATCCACATGTTCGGGCTACAACACGTCACCGACGATCCGAGAACTATTGGCTATGAGTACGTCCACTCCGAAGGAAATCTCATCCCATCGTCCTCCCCGGAGATCCACGAGGTCAACCGTGCAACCGATGTCGCGGATACGTTCGAGATCTTTCTGGAAAAGGAGTCCTACCAGGAGCCATTTTTTGCCTCCGTTGGGGTGTTCGAACTCCACCGAATCGAAGTCGACAGCCGATTTGGGTTCGACGACGGGCAGTATGACTGCCCTACACCCGACACGGTGACACCGCTTCCGTATCTACCTGATACAGACGCAATCCGCGAAGATATTGCGGAGATGGAGGGAATGTTGGCTGCACTCGACGATGCTGTCGGACAGATCGTCGCTGCACTCGATGGGGCAGGGTTGGCCGAGAACAGTCTCTTGATTTTCACGACCGAGCATGGGATCGCCTTTCCCCGTGCCAAGGGCAGCTGTTACGATCCAGGTATCGAGGCAGCACTGCTCATGCGCCTTCCCGGCAGGATCGACGGTGGAACGCGGTACGAACAGCTTGTAAGCAACGTCGATATTCTGCCGACAGTGCTGGATCTGGTCTCTGGCGTCGAGCCAGACGACGTCGACGGCCGAAGCGTGCTGCCGTTGTTAACGGACCAGGAGTATCTCCCACGCGAGCATCTCTTCGCCGAGATGACCTGGCACGACCGGTATAACCCGATCCGTGCGATCAGAACACCACAGTATAAATACATCCGGAGTTTCTGGCATCTCCCCTCGGTGTATTTAAGCAACGACGTGTTCATGAGCAAGGCAGGCCAGGCCGTTCGTGAGGAGTTCCACGCCGGACACCGGGCCTACGAGGAGCTGTACGACCTCGCTGCTGACCCGCTCGAACAGACGAACCTCGCAGACAACGACGAGTACGAGGCAGTCAGGACCGAACTCGAAGACAGACTCATCGAATGGATGCGACAGACTGACGACCCGCTACTCGATGGCCCTGTCCCCCCCAGCGACTACGCCGAGATAACCCCCTGGCGAGCACACGAGTCGGAGTGAGTCACTTCCATCACTGGAAGTAGCTTCGTCGGTTCGTACCGTTTCACTTCCAGCGGGCGGAGTTGCTTCAACACTTCTCACTCGGCAGTATTTAGCTTCAGAATTCATAGTGATGGCTGACAGACACAGTATGAGCACAAATATCCAACACAGCGATAGCATCACGCGACAGGCACTCTCCGATTGGCTTCCGCTTGCGTTGCGCGGGCTGGTCGTCGTTATGCTCGGACCGGCGGGAGTGTTAAAATTCGTCGACCACAGCGGCGAGGCCGCAAACTTCGCCGAGTGGGGGATTCCGGCTCCCGAAATCACAGTGTTACTGGTTGGGGCGATACAGCTGCCCGCCGCCGTGATGATCGCCCTCGGCATCGCGGGACGGGTTGGGGCACTCGTCGTGATCCCGATCATGATCACCGCAATGGCGACCGCTGGCGTCGTGGTTACGAACGTCCTCGTGTTCCTTGGCTGTCTCGGCATCCTCGCGCTTGGAACAGGTCGCTACTCGCTCTGGCAGCCTGGCGACGAACTGGTCGCACAGACGACCAGGCAGCTGTCTTGACAGCTGTTTGCCCAAAAAGAGTGATACGAGCGTATCGCCTTCCGCCGAGGGCGAACAGAGCCGAGCAACCCGCTGTGGCTTCTGTCGACCGAACGGCGGTCAGAGTGTGATAATTTCGTACTGCTGTTCGGCGAGCTGTTTGATCGCCGGCGCATGCTGGCTGGAATCACTGAGGAGTTCGACGCCGGACGATCGACACTCCTCGACGACGTCGAAGGCGTTCGCACAGTAGCCACAGACGCCAGCGAGGATGCCACGCTGTTCGATTCTCTCCCAGTCGTGATTGTACGGACGGTCCGGGTTCTCGCTGAACGCTGCTGGCCACTTCGTCGCCTCGCCATCGAGAAACAGCTCCGTCTCGTAGCCCGAACCGTCGAGTGTGAGTGCGTAGTTGAACGCGTTGCCAGCCACAGGCGTTTCGTCTGGTCCTGCATTCAGCAGGATTGCATACTTTGTTTCTGTCTGTGCTGTCTGTTCGTCAGAACCGAATAGTTGATCCAGGAGACTCATCTGTGTGCTCAGGGAGGTTCCCTACAGGAGACAACCAGCGAGTGTCGTAAATAGAATTTTCAACCTTCGTATACATTCTCCTCACACTGTGTACAGAAACTATTCAACATCTATGTGGTATGTTCACTCATCCAGGAGGGCAAACTCTTCTGCCAGATCGTACTTGGACAGCCACTTTTCGAACTCCAGAAACATCGGTTCGAGATCGTCGAGCTTCTCGGTTGGTTCGTACTCCACACGTGGCGGGATCTCGTCGTAGGAGTTTCGCACGAGGAATCCAGCTTCAGTCAGCTCTTCGAGTCGCCGGGAGAGCGTGTTCGGAGAGATCTCCAGACTGTTCTGTAGCTCGGTAAACCGGACGGGTGGCTCACTCTCGATGACGATTTCGGCCACGAGATCAAGCATGTGTGCCCGTCCAAATAGCGAAAACAGTGCTTTCGAGTCAAGCCCACCACCTGCGGTGTTTGCCTCGCTGTTGCCCATACCAGCCAACTCTCAGTGTGGTTTGTTACGTC
>LKMJ01003967.1_pt1 | contig 13857 bp, 13 predicted proteins | sample 643391 | NCBI WGS metagenome assembly LKMJ01 (sample SAMN04112250, study PRJNA286221) | soda lake metagenome | biome: soda lake; feature: Kulunda Steppe; material: water; isolation source: sample PL-Br10 brine of Picturesque Lake | place: Russia: Kulunda steppe | collected 2010-07
CACAACTGGCCAACACATTCACAGATTGCTTCCAGTTCTTCAGTTTTTCATTAAGGAGCTCATGCTGGCACTATCCTGTAACTTTGGAGTAACTTGATGCTCTTCAGTCTTTACACATCCCGCGGCTCACACCCATGCGCATCTAGCCTTGACTTGTGCCATGCACACAGACCCCCCCTTTCATCCAAATTGCACCAAAAGGGTGCCAATCGACATTTCACAAGCTTAGGAATCCATTGGTATATTAGAAATTCCGTGGAGGTGCCCCAGAAAAAATCTGGAGGGGGGGTCCCCAAAAAGTCCAAACCCCCTCGAGGGACCACCCACCCTCGACCCCCTCGGATCGGACCCATTTATATATCAATCGATAGCTCTCAATCTCGGATTCTGAATAGAAAATTATCAATGGGATTGACCCTTGACGTCCAAAAGTTATGCTCACCGGGGCCTCCTGGCCTAGGCCAAACAAAGCGGGTGGCGCTGCATTCTGTATGCACGCAGTATAGAAATTCTGAAAGAGTCTTCAAACGTCCTTTGTTTCATTCCAGAACCTGTTAAATGCATTCATTGCAAAAGAATGGGCCACTGTTTGACCCATGCTGGTCAATCCCAAGTGCCAGGTGCTAGCACCTTTTATGCTGGAAAAAATCATGCCATCATATATAAATATCATATCATATAAAAATCATATCATATCATGCTTGTCAATCCCAAGTGCCAGGTGCCAGCACCCTTTATGCTGGAAATATTATATCATATCATATCATGCTGGTCAATCCCAAGTTCCAGGTGCCAGCACCTTGTATGCTGGAAAAATCATGTACTTGTACAGAATGAATCTCATCATGCACACATTTTGTTCCACCACACTTGCACACCACGCATTCCTCTTCGAAGCACTTGCTGCAGCCCACGATGCCATTGCACAGCAATTAAGAAAATTGCTGCTAACAACAGCCCACTCTTATGGACGCAGACCTGTGCCCCCCTTTCTTTATGGATCGCCCAGACATGATTTATATCTTGAGCACAATTTACCAGCGCAACAAAGGCAGTCCTGCAAAGGCTGCACTCTCTCACCAGCTCCTGTGTCTCACAGAGCGCGGCAGCAGTCAACCCTGGGGTCAGAACACATGGGTACACAATGTCATGAGTATGATTGCTCAGGTTGGCGATACTGCAGAACCAATGGGTAACGATCCATTTTCAGCTGCTATTCAAAGCGCTTGTGAGAAGAATGAGATGTATGAGCCAGGCGAGGGAGCTGTCACTGCTCTCGACATTCTGTCGATAATGTCTGATGTCAACTCAGCGCCTACTGTGCTCAAGTATTTGGACTATGCAGCTTACAAAGAGCTTGATCAACTTAGAGCCATCCAGGCTTCAGACTTTTGCACAGCTTACTCTGGTTTTGTCGGCCACTTCCAATATGAGCTGCTGCGATTTTTCCAGTATGTGGCCTCTGAGCTAAGGGAGGGCACTGAATGTGGAGACAGCAAGTATTGCCGTGATGGCAGATTGCACCATGATGATTTGTTTGAAGTGATTGTTGAATGCTTTGATGAGGTGTATGACGCGCAAGAGGTCAGCCTGACGGGTCTTACCGTGGCGCAAGCAACTGTTCCATTCTTTGCCTCAATTCTGCGCGATTCACTTTATTGTTCATATCAAGACAGCGAGTTTGAAGATGCCTGCGAGAACCGTTTGTATGACAATTTCATTGACAGTAGCTCTCTTCCCCTGAGGGTATTGTTGTCGGGGACATGCAGGGACTTATTCATTCAGAAGATTCAAGGGTACCTCCTCTCACAGTCGGACAGCACTGGGAGGAGTGGAGCTCAAGTCGCTGGCATGACGGCCAAGGTAAAGTTGTTGTGATTTTTTAACAATTTTTCCTCCAGCCTTTATTATCCCAGCTGCAGCCACTGCATGCTACAATACTTATCCCTTTTTGCCTTATCCCTGTTGCAGGTTGAAGAGAATTTCTCACGAATTACTGCATCAGAAGAGAGCATTGAAAACTTTAAGATTGCCATGACCACATCGCTTGCTTCTAACTTGGCCGCCGCTGATCCGAGCATCATGACGGTCGACGGCAAGCCTTGCGTTCAATGCATTAAGGTGAGCAGTGATGGAGATACACAGCATTGAATGGTACTATGCACAGTGTGCAGCAACAATGAGGATACACGTATTTTATATTCTCGTGTTTATTGCTTTGCCTTGAGGACTTCCTGGTAGGGCTGTGCTTCTATGTGCCTGCGTCTGGATTGCCATTTCAGATTGCAAAATCTCTTTTTATGGGATAAATGCTAGTCACATCCAGCAGCAAACTTGTGTGGTGAATCCGTGCACTGCAGGCAGGAGAGCCAATGGAGGGGTCTGTTATCCTGCCAATGAATGTCACTTTGCCCGACAACACCACTGAGGACACACGGACGTCACTCGTGGTAAGCGTTGCCGGCTGCACCTTCTTGCTTTTTCGTGTCCTTTTACCTCAGACTGTCTGAATATGCCCAATTGTATCAGCGATCTTCCTCAAGGGCATAAGTATTGCAACAATTTTACTGGTTCCATGTTCCATGCAAAATGTTACACACCTCCCGAACTTTAAACCTCACCACTACACTCTTTTCCCCATTATCGTTGCAGGACAACATCAAGAATACTCCCAGCCAGGATCTTTTCAGAGGATCGGGTTTCGAAGACAATGTAGGCTTTTCGTGACATCATGGATGCGTTTTGTTTCCTGTAGCTATTTGCTGTGTGTATGTGCCTGTGTCTCTGACAAATTTCTGATTCGGTGTCAAACAAATTGCTTGCATTTACAATGCTCATCTCTTTCAGGTTGTCGAAATCACAGTTGATGCCCGCAGCGTTTGCAAGAGTGAAGGTGCAAGGGCTACGGTGCAACTGTTGGTGAGTTTGCGACGCAATTACAATACTTGCAATCCTACAGTGTGCATCAAATGCATCAGAGGAGGAGGTACTTAAAAGGAGAGGGGGAAGCTGCTTGAAAGAAAGGACAGGTAGAAGGAAGCAGGGATGAGACTTCAAAACCTTTTGGGGAAGAAGAATTGGACTTAGATAGTTATGCTGGAGAGCACTGGGAAGGTAATCTGCATGCTAGGGTGTCAAGATACACAAATAAAAGGCCTTCAGATCCATGCCCTATGTGCAGAGTCAGATGTTGAATGTACTTTTTTGCTTGCACACTTGATGGCAGCTGAGGGCAGAGTATGGTGATGGCAGCAACACGTTGCCAGTGACCGAAGTGGCAGACATGCTGCAAGCAAATATGCAGCGCAGCCTGCTCAGGGACTTCCCAGGACACTTCTCCTTCAATCCTTCCCAGTGCCCCAATTTTGTTGAGGTGAGTGAAATTTCTGTTTGAGTATTTGGACGTGTCCGGCAGGTTCTGCATAGCCTTTTCTCTATTTAAACAAGCAAATGCACTGAATACCAACGTTTAATACTGACATGAAGATTGTGTTTGATGGCTGCATCTGTAACATGATATATAGGTGTCTTTGACTCAGAGCCCCGGTGTCTACTTCGCTGACCTGAGCATTGAGCTGGGCACAAGCAAAGGCCCATCAGATGCGCAAGCCTTGAAGGTGTGGCTTCAGTGCGCGTGGCACAAGTTAATACAGTGCATACATGAACAAGAAAAATGCCTGATGGAAAGGGTGATGATGAAAGAAAAGATTTTTTTTGAAAGAAGTCTATGCCGGGACTAACCAGCGTGCATTAAGGAAAGACTCAACAGCTAGCACTGACACTTGGTGTGAGACCCACCAACTAGCAAGGAGAACAAAAAGGCTAATGTAGATCTGGCGGGGTGTCAGCCATGCATCCAGATGAGCGCCTCGCCTCTTGTAAGCTGCTCGCCCAGTAAACCCCCCAGCAGATCCCCCGTTCTCAATGCTGTTGAGTTGGATGGCATATCTTGTGTTAATAATTTTTGTTTATTTGCATGGCAGTGATGATATAGTAGTTTGCTCCTTACATCGCCTTTTTGGTAACCATCCCGTGCAACCATCAGCATGACGCATGAACTTCATGTACAGCCTCATGTAAATAAACATTTTTCTGGTTTGCAGGATGAACTCGTGAGCCTGCCAGCCAAAGAAGTCAAGTCCCTTTTTCAGGATGAGCAACTGAAAGAGGCTGTAAGCGCTTGTTAAAGCATATTTATATGAACATTTCTGCTCGAACGTTTCTATTCTAGTTGCTGTGATTGACAGTTTGTGCTGGCCAAGCTTGTGAACTATGCCTGACCTAACGGTCCTTGCCATTGCCATTCTTATGATAAGCTTGTTCCTGTCTAAGCAGATCACATGATGTGTGCTCTTGATTGATGTCAGTGCTTTGGCTTCATCAGTTCACAATCTTGGATGTTCTTGCAATGGGCTGTTCATTTCAAGTGCTCCTCACTTCCTGTCTTCCTCCCTCGTTCTTTCCTGCCCACTCCTTTGATAACTGCAGGCAGCCTCCACATCCTCTTTGGTTGTATAAATTCAATTCCCCTATTCTACTGCCCTGTGCAATGTCTACATACATCCTGTGGCTCACAGGTCACACGTCAGGGATTTGTGGGCAGCAGCGCCCCTAAAAATTCCAGGGCCGTGGCTACTATCCTAGTGAGTGTCTGCAGTCTTGATCAATGCGCATTGATGCTGGTTTGAGTACAGAAATAATGGTTCTGAGTTGGAATGCTTGCCTCTGGAACCTTGATTGAGCTTGCGACATTGTCTTAAAAGTAAGAGATTTTTGTCTGGTTCCCTTGACACACAAGCAAAGTTCATGTCAGCATGTTGTACAACACTGCACAGGTGCCCATCGTTTTTGGAGTTGCAAGCATGCTGGTGTGATTTCTTTTTCAGCTTCTTTTGCCAAAGGAAGAGTGACCACAAGTTGAGGGTCAGGAGGGTGTTGCCAGCGGCTGAACTCTCCAATGGTTGAACCTGAGGTCAGTCTGAGTAACAAAAAGGGAACTCCTGCAAGAAAGCTTGGGGATATCATATACAGCATACGTGTCCCAGCCTCGCAATCCCTCAAAGGCGCGCAAAATATCCAAAGCCCATTTTGGTGCAGCTTGGAGACTTGGAAGGTAAATCAATATGGTGCCGTGTTGGGGAGCTTCAGTTCCATATCCTCGGTGAATAACTTCTTTAAGAATCAAAAAAGGGATTGCCTCCAAGGCCTGCGGTGCGGATGGTTCTTTCAGCTGGGAGACTATTTCCGTGGCAGGCTTGGTATTTGATAAGGGCGTCTGCACATTAATTTCCGTTAATTCTGCCAGTGGCATGAGATTCAAATTCATGAAGATGTGGTATATACTTGTGCTTGAGTATTAATCAGCCTAACATGTAAACAAAACGTGTGTTTGAGCTACACCCCCAAGACATGCCAACTGGGTATTTTTCCTGGCAATGTCTAACTTCTCTCCTGTTCAGTGTGGGAAATCTAGGCAGCAATGCTGGCACCTCAAACCTCTTGTGATTATTGTTTTGAGGGTAGAAATGAATATTACACCCTCGAGGATCCCCTGGTGGCGGGTACCAAGGAGAGGGCATGTATGTGGTGCAAGCACCAGACAGGGCGAGCGTGTTTTGATTTGTCTACCCCAAACATTATTGCTTGGCTCAGAAAAGCAAAGACACTCTATTCGTATCAATAAGGCACAAGGGAACATAAGCAAGGATTGAAGACCCTACTCATAAAAAAGGAAGACGTGTGCAATGCGATCAATGAAAGTATGCAGGGAGCCTAACCTCATATCATCTCAAAATGTCAAAAAAACCATACGCGTCTATATTTCAAAAGGACAGTACAGTTCTAACCTGCTTGCTATTTGAAACTTTTTGAAATTAACCGAGCCAAAGCACTACATATTGAATATATGTGCGGGAGTTTGTGCTGCACTAGAGCCAACATAGAATCTTTGTTCCGGAGGAAGCATCAGAAGGACCTGTCTGCCTGCTTACAAGCTCTTGAGGCCTACATGCTTCCGTAAAGACTCTGCTGCTGTGAACATGCAAGCAATTGTTAGCAGGATGGGGCAATGACTACAATTTACACCATTCCAAATGTTGAGATGTTTGTGTGCACGCCCTATATCAGACCTGCAAAGATGGGGTCTCATGTGATGCTCAATACTTTTTCTGTATGTATTCATGTATGATTTTTGCCTTGTCGTGCTAACCACGGATTGATCTGCCTTACCTCAACAGCTTACAAGGTTACAAGAATAAGGCCTCAGTCAGGTAGTTCGACCGTTGGCCTGCTTTAAAAAATAGTGAAGGAGGCAAAAAAGGACAGCCTCAAGAAAGAACTGCAAGAGCAGTTAAGCAACACCATAAGACTGCCCAACAGTTGGGTGTATTTGAGGTCTGAAGAAAATCATTGGAAGGTGCTCAGAAGTTGTGACCTCTTAATGTTCAACAGGGAGCGGTAAACATAGGCGTGCACATTGGGAGATGTTTGTGAACCCTGCCCTAACAGTCACTCTGCGCACTCAACAGCTTACCCTATCAACTTAAAGAGCTCAGGCAGCAGTATGTAGTCTAAATCTATTTCTAAAGATCAAGTTCTAGCATCATGACCGCACATACATGCGCCCGAAGTTCCAAAATGTGTTGCCTCAAAGAGTAAATGGATGGGTAACCATGTTCACGTCAAAGACACACGTAAGAATTTCTGTTTGCAAGCACTGTGTGGCACACAACCATTGTTTGTTTCAAGGACAGTGTTGCTTGCAAGGGGCATGCAGTGTGTGAGATCAGCGTTTAAAAGGACGCACATAATCACGGTGTGAGGTCCCAGGCGGGCATAGCTAGCACTCCAGCCCTGGAAGACGACAAGCAGAGGCAAATCATCAGGAGATTTCTATGAAGAAATTTGGGTCCAGCAGGGATGCCCCTGGCTGAATGGAAGAAGAGCAAGTCATACGCCTGGTTTGAAATGCACGACCCAAAAAGGCAGGTGCATGCACTTGAACATGAGGACGTAGCACCAGATCTAGCAGCAGATCAAAGGGAGACCGCTTGGATCCATAGGATTCTCCGCAAGCAAGCCTGTACCATTTATCATCATTCATTTTGCAGCTTCTACAGGCAGTGGGAGGGAGCTGACCTGTGGTGCAGGCCGTGCTGCTTTGGCAATTGCAAAAGCATGAGCAGTGGATCAAACTCAGCCTGATTTGCTTCCCTGGTCAATGTGCTCAGGCCTGAGTGCTTGCATGCAAAAAGAGCACCACAGAATCACGATAAAGTCACCAAGATGCTGGCAACTAGATAGCTAATCATGAGTGCCAACTTCCACAGATAGGGACATAGTCCAAATATGTGCCTTTCACATATCAAGCGTAGCCCAGGATGCAGTAAGCAAGGCAGGTGCAAGGAAGGCAACCAGGAGTGCATGGCGTGAACACCAAAGAAGGTGAGTGCAGCAAGCAATGGTGCGAATTTGCAGGAGCAAGGCAAGGCTGCAGTGTACCCCCAAAGCTTTACTCCTTGCACCTTCATGAAGCCCTGCATGCCGTCTCTTTTAAGCACGTCGGCAGCACATGCTAGCGCGCCCTTGTACTTTGCGCCACCTTTTGTGCAAGGAAAGGTCACAGCGGCGCAGCCGGGTGAGACTGATAATAGGCCTGTCGAGGTAAGACAGTCATCATGGCAACTGTGGCGTAAATGGGCTTGCCTGCAAAGCGCAGCATCGCATTCACGCTAGAGCGCAAATCCTTTGCACACCTTTGACTCTTTCTAGCAGGGACTGAAAAGGGGCGGATGATGTCCGCATGCACAGTACTCCCCAGTAGAAGCAATGCAATTCTCTTCTCATGAATTGCATGAGTTCTACTCAGAGACAGGTATCTACCAGTGCATCTTCCTGTTCTCCTCTCTTCAGACCAGCATAGAATCAATTGCATCTTCGTGTTCTTCACCTCTTCAGACCAGCAAAGAATAAAAATGCCATCATTTTTTGTCCCTTTTGTGTGCACTGCATGCGCAGCTACTGGTAGCCTTGATCCGCACGGACATGTACGCATTTGATAAAAACACGAGCCATCAGACAGCAAGGGCCCATGCAGGCTCGCTGGCAACTCACCCACAAACATGCGCGTCTTGATGACATCCAGAGGATTTGTGATTGTTGTGGTAACCAAACCACAAAAACCCAGAGTATCATGATGTCTGATCAAAATAACGTGAAGCAAACTGAGTTACCGACTCACCAGGTTGCAGATGGAGTTTCACAGTGCGACTGCCACAGCAAGTGTGTGTGTACACCACACAAGGTTTGCAACGGAAGGCCAGGCTTGAAGTGCAACCCTTGAGGTAGCAGTAAGGCCTAAGCATTGGCAATACTCAAATCATTGCCTGGGGACGACTGCTGCGCAGGTACCGCGCAGATTGATGAAGTGCGATGCTTGGAGAAGCATGATACAAAGCAGTGCGATGCTTGGGAAAACATGATACAAGCAGTAGATGGATGAAGTGCAATGCTTGGGAAATACAAGCATACGCAGCCTGACCAGCTGCTAGCTGCAGTTGGCAGGCCCTCATTGTCTCTTCACTGGCTCCAACATTTCAAGAAAGAAGTGTGTATGTGCATGTATCTTTGCATGCTTTTGTGTTCATGTACACAAGTGCGTGTGCCCTCACTCTTGCTTGCCAGCTATACCGGCTAAGACCCATGCCCCAAAATGGACGCCCCCCCGGTTGCCCTTGTGCATGCAACCATGGTACTGGAAGAAGCGCCCCTCCAATCCTCCATCATGGCACTGGTGACGTGCGCCATCCATGTACACGTCCGCTCCTCACCTGCTATCATGGCGCTGCTGAAGTGTGTGTGTATGCCGTCCTCCCACCCCGTGGTGGCCAGCACTCCACGCTTGACCTCATCGTATGTTGCGCACTGGGCGGCCGTGAGGATGGCAGAGCGGAACTGCACAGGGGACAGGCCTTGGTGTGTTTGGGACCATACCATATGCAGCACAGATGGGCAGCATGCCATGCATCTTTGTGTGTGGCGCACATCAATGTGAGCAGCGCAACGGACATGGTCGCAAGGATTGGAAAGCAGGGCAACAGCAGGTATGGACATTGCTGAAGTGCATGCGGCGTTACATACTATTGACATGTGCCCCCCCATCTGAGTTCTGCTAGGGAGCACACTTCCCCACACCAGCCTCTACAGAAGTGTCTCTACTCTAGACTCTAGATAACGGCTGGATCTTAGTTTGATCTGCGTACAAGGCGTGCTACCTAGGTCCCAAGTCTTGAAGATGCAGGGCACATGGTCCCCACCTGCCTCTCTGTTGTAGAAGCATGCAGGCTCTAAGCTACCTAGGCTACAGTCCCCATATGCCTTATATCCCCATATGCCTAGGCTATGGTCTCCTTCTGCCTCTCTGTTGTAGGAGCTAGCAGCGCATCAGTGAATGCAATGCTTACATATGCTCAGAACGGGCTTTGCTCAGGGTGCGCAGCACATCTTTGTGAGGTTGTGCTCGGGGTGCGCAGCACATCTTTGCAAGATAGATGTGCAGAGGGCACCACCAAAAGGCTGCTTTGCACTGTGTTACACCCACCAGCCCAGGCAGAGGGCCTTTCCACAGGCCTGCCACGCCATCTGTTTCCACGACCGCCTGAATGACACCTGCAGAGCTTGTGGCGGCGCCAGAAGTCTTTCCAGCTGCCTGTGAGCACCCTGAGGTAAACCTCCACTGGCCCAGGCACTTGCATGAAAGCTGAAGCACTACCGGCCTCAATGAGAATGCGAGCATTCAGTGCATACGGGTGGGCCACTCAGCTGCAAAGGGGCTCTTTTGACACAGGGGTAGGCTCTTGTGTTCAGGCACGGGCTTGCAAGCCAATTGGCTGGCTTCAGCCACAAACAAAACAAGTCCGAGAATGACCAAGACCCAATTTTTTAGAATGTATTTTGGAATGACCCTGCTTACAGTCAACAAGACAAAGCAACACTGGTACTCCATTGCAGGACCGGACCAAGTGAGAGAACTTGGAGGATGCCAGGGGGTGAGACGCATAAATTTGGGGGCTCACTAGGATGGCCCAGGTCCCTGTCCTTGTAGCTTTTGCACGTGATTGAGGGGCATTGTACTCCAATGAAGTGTTGACTATCTTCAGATGAGTTATGCCTTGTGACGTTGATGGCAATGCAGACTTGAGAACCTCAGTTTCAGAACTGCGCAGTTCGTATGAAATGTTTTTTTTGTCCACTGTGTCTTACCTTCCCACCCCTTATTATTTATGAACCTTGCAAGCTACTAGCTTGCACTCATTAGTAATGAGTCTGCTTAGTTCTGGCTAGAACCACATTTGTAAAGTAAGCTTGTCTTGACAACAGGTAGAATGAGGAGGTATGATTCTCTTTAAGGATGTGATACCACGATGCATGATGCTCAGAGTACAGATTATGCAATTTTTCAATGGTTGTGTGCAAGTGGAGGCATGGGGAGCTGTATTCATTTAATATTCGATGAGCAGCTCAGCTGAGTTCTATCAGGCTTGCAGCCTAAACCAATACCTACTAGTAGTTTAATTACAATGGGTTTAGACCTTCAGCCAGATGAGTTGACTGCTTTGCTGAACCTGCATCTAGAAAGGCACCAACACGTGCAAGAAAAGGCAGGGTCGCAAAAAGACAAAGTATGATGCATAAGAAAGCTACCAAAAGCAGCCACAAAGCTTGCCTGGCTTTCCATAGGTTCTCTGATGATCTGATTCATGTCTACAAGGGTTTACAAATAAAGGCCTTCAGTCAAGAAATGTGACCGCTAGCCTGTTCATAAAGAGCTATAGATGCATGAAGGAAGAGAGGAATCTCATTTGTTCTGGCTCAAAAAAGCACACATTCTCAAAATCTGCGGTATGAAACAGAGATGCATGAGTCCTACAGAGAGAGACCACGCGTGGATAGGTGTAGTGAAAAAAGACGTGCTACTTATCTTGTTCGTCATAAGTACTGCAGTAGTCACAAGTAGGGGAGGTATTGTGAGTACAGGTCGCTGTTTCAATTCATAGGGTGTGGGCTTTAAGTCTGAAGCGTGCTACACTGCGAATGACGTCATGAGGAAGGTCAGGATGCTGTCATGCCAAATTCTTGCAGTGCCAGATTTATGCTGCATTGTGAGCCGGAGGTCGGTTGAGTCAGTTGGAGGAGTATTTGATCCCGAGGTTAGTTCAGCTATAGCCGTATTTGAGCACGTCAAAGACGAACTCGCAGTAATATCTTGTTTGCTCCTAGCGTTCTTGTAACGTGTACGCCAGGGAGTAGACCTCTTTAGTTGTTATGGCCATGCTGCAAGCCTAGTTTGGATGCAGCAGTCTCTCGGCGTGACATTACATGTATCTGGGAAGGATGTATGGCGACGTGTGACCTGGGCCCTCTTCGTAGAGAGGGTACACCATTGATGATAAGTGGAGCGCTTGCTGTTGCGCTCTTGTGAATGCATATCAGAATAAGGTGTTCAATAATCCGAGTGCCTCTCCCTGAGGTCCACAACAAAACAACCAAGATCAACGGACTCCGAGTCGGACTCACACTACAATGAAGTTCAGCAGCCTTTCTTTGAACATGTAGGATTGTGTCAGACCATTCAAAGCAGATAGGATGTGGGATGACCAACAATCATCGCACTGTGAGCTCTATTGCATGTCAGCTTGAAAGATCTTTCTCGCGGTGGAGCTCAGCAAAAGGCTTTGCTTTGAGGTAAAGCATTGTACAGCCCCACTGCCGCCCGGAACAAGTTGTACTGGAGAGGTTCCAGACCAAAATCGGGTTCCAGACCAAACTGGGGTTGCAGGCCTTTTATTTAGGCTTCAGCTAAGCTGCCCTCGTTCGGTGGATACAGCTTATAGCTTGTGTAACCTAAACTTGTAAGAATGGAATGGCCCAAGGCTGGCTTGCATATATACTGGCAGGGATTGCGCGTTTTTTAAGGAGCCACGTGTAGATGTGTAACCTGTTGGTAAGGTCATGCTCTCTTTTAACCTGCTTGATGCGGAAAGTTCCAGCTGTGAAGGCCTTCTAGGTTTAAGCTCAGCTGTCCTCGGTCAGCATATACCGTATAGATACCGTATCTGTATCATAACTGTGACAGTTATGTAACCTAACCGATGCTCTTACTCTTACTAAGCTGCCCTCGTTCGGCACTGCACCTGGGCCTGGTTCACCTATGCATCCTGACCTGAACCCTTACTGTGCAAGAATATACCGATCTTATATTCACACTACGAACTGAGGAGATTTGAAAAGTACTGGAGCTTTGGGTCAGGTAGGCTTGAAGATCATGTTTTTCAATAACAAGTTGTTGCGACAGGGGAGTTCTCACCTTCATCATGAAGGCCTATGATAGGCAAGTCAGATTATGACTTGGAAACGATTACCACCATGCCAGCACATGGCACCACTGTATCAGCATGGGTTGCGTCAAACAGTGTTGCCCGATACCTGGCTACAGTGCCTGTGCACTCATTACCAGCAATGCCATTGTGAGATTGAACCTATAAAAGGTGCATGGGATTTGGGGAGTTAAGGAGAGTTTATTAAAGCATGAAGGTATCCCCTCGCATGTGGTTTAGTCCAGGGTAACGACACATTCTCTGAGGCTGCGAGTGGGGAATTGTGAGTGGCAGTGTCTTCTTACAAGGTGCTCCCCAACTGGACAGACCCAAGTGGGTAGTGATAAGATAGACAGGTGTTCCACCGGTGAAAGGAGAATTAAGGAAGCTGAGCTTCCAGCAGCCACAAGGGTCACTTGTCACACTGCTGCCTCCTAGCAGCGTGTCTGCACATGGCAGCAGAACTATCCCTGCTGTCAGCCCAGAGGCACCAAGAACCTCCGCACTGCTGTCAGCCCAGCGGCACCAAGAACCTCCGCACTGCTGTCAGCCCAGCGGCACCAAGAGCCTCCGCACTGCTGTCAGCCCAGTGGCACCAAGAACCTCCGCACAGTGGTTTTCTGAAGGAGCCTCAGTGCGTCAGCCACCAGCTCATGCATGCACAGCCCGCTGGGCACGTTGGCATGGCTCTGGATGGCACGCGTGGCCGCCGCCATGCCGAGCGCCAAAGCGCGGTGAGGCGGGTAGTGCTGCAGTGCAGGGCCTGTGTACGTGCATGCAGGGCCTGTGTACGTGCATGCAGGACCATGCGTTGCGCCGTCCCACAGGCGCACGCTTGCATCTACATTCTCTACGCCACTGTCCTGCAGGCCCCGTCCGAGCAGCGCTGCAGCGAGCCCTCCCACGAGGGTATCCCCTGCGCCGCACACATGCGCGCGTGGATGTGAGGTGCAGGGCAGCTGCCATCCTCGCTGTCCTTGGGCAAAGCAAGCAAGCCAAACCTTGCACTCTAAACAGCAGCACGCTCTACAGAGAAGTCTTGAGCCATGAACCAGTTGTTGCAGCCCGTTGGACTCGTAGGCTCAAGATGGATACAAGACCATCATGAGCTGCACAACGGCGGTGCAGTCCACGGAACGGTCCCCACACTCCACAAGCCCAAGGAACCTTCATAAAAAAACTTGCTCCCGAGCTCACTTCCAGCTCGCCTGCCCCCTGGGACCCCTAGAGAGGGGCCTTAAGGCGCTTTGGCCAGCACTACAGGCACCAAGAGCGCCGAGGGACCAAGACACTAAAAGATGCAAGGGAGGTGAGCGCAGTGCACCCCAGCGCCTGACGTGCAGAGCTTGCACCCAGCTTAGGTGGCGCTCAAGGCTCTGCTCATACCTACTCACCTGCTCCTGATGTGCTGACCACAGGCGATGAGGGTGGCAGCGCTGGGAGGTGTACACACCGCACCTCAAACTCCTGGCCCCCTCCCCCA
>LKMJ01003968.1_pt1 | contig 13856 bp, 17 predicted proteins | sample 643391 | NCBI WGS metagenome assembly LKMJ01 (sample SAMN04112250, study PRJNA286221) | soda lake metagenome | biome: soda lake; feature: Kulunda Steppe; material: water; isolation source: sample PL-Br10 brine of Picturesque Lake | place: Russia: Kulunda steppe | collected 2010-07
AAGTGGGCCTGGAAATCCTCAGGGGTGCGCTTGGACTGCGGCATGAACTCCAGCAGGCGATTCACCACCTTGGCACGGGTCAGGATGTTCACCAGGTCGTCGATGTTGTCCTTGACCAGGAACTCCTGCGCTCGCGTGCATACGCACGTGCAAGGGCATGTGCATGTGCACATGCATTTGCGCGAACGCACGCATGTGTGTGCACGCGCATGCAGGTGCGTGTTGCACTCTGCACACAAGCAGGTGTTTGTGCTGTTGTGTAAATAGCAACTATTCAAAGCAGACTCCACTGCCCTGGGAAATCCAGCCTCAGTGAAATTTGGCTGCAAGGTGTGTAACACATTGCTATCCAAATCATGGGCACCTTGCAGGCGTGATGCGGGGCTGCATTACAGCAGCCCCAAGCACAATCAGCGCGTTGCTTAGCATGTGAGACCCACGACACGGTTCACTGCATGATATTATACAGTAAGCTATGCTTTGGAAACGCAACTCAGAGCTACCAGAATATTTTCTATGTCCCGTTACAAAAGCTTCCCTTGCAACGGCAACCCACTATCCCCCCTCCTTCACACTCAACCCTCCTTGCACAACACCACCAAAAACCGCACAGGTACAGAGGTTCAATGTCATCACCCCCCAGAAGAAATGGCGGCGCCTGCACCTGACGTGTCTGCAGCGCAAGCACGGATCTGCACGGGTGCTCTGCGAGCACACGGCTTTGCAAGCACACACCGACTGCGCACCTGCAGGAAGATGGTGAACACCTCCAGCACGGTGCCCTTAGCCACCAGGCGGTCGTTGAGCATGGCGGAGAAGATGTTTTCGGTGAGCACACCGATCTTCAGGCTGAAGGTCAGTGCTAGGGCTGCGTGCGAGGGGGCAAGAGGGTGCGCACAAAACATGGGTGGCCACATAGACGCGGCGACCATTGCATTGCATGGGGTGTTGCCGATGCGCGGTGTGTACGTCAGCATATCACATGCGAGGGAGCACAAGGGTGTCCTCTTGCTCTGCAAATTGCATGATCCAGAGATTCTGAGCGGCCTTGCTCCCGCCAACCACAATGAAACACTAAGGGCAAGATCATCAGCTGCACCCTACCCTAGCCCTCCAGTAGCGGCACAAACAGGGACAAATTGCTGCAGGCATGCCCTGCGGCGCGGGGCGCTCTGGGCAGTGCCTCCCAGAATTGCGTGCAGCAGCGTCCATGCATACCTGTGGCAATCTTCCTGCGGCCCGCCTCATCGAAAAACTCGAGGGACAGCAGTAGCTTGACCAGCGTGTTCTCCAGGCCACGGATCAGGAAGGGGCGGCGCCTGCAGATGTGCAGGTGCAGCGGCAGCAGCTTGAGGAGCAGGCTTCCAAACCCCACCTGTGTGCAGGTGATGAGGCTGTGGGGCCGAAGCTTGTGTCAGGTTACGCACGTTCTGCCAAGATGGAAATCCCGGTTGTGTGCACTGTGTCTTGAAGCCGTGAGCCTCACTCAAGATGTTGCCAAGAGGCCGGGGGGGGAAGGGCAGTGTTGATGGTGTCCGCAAAAAAGGGCTCATGTGCAAAAGAGGTAGCCTTGTGAGCAAAGAAATGATCGACGTGCGTGTGCATGACCACAACAAGGCCCCAAAATCATGTGCATCTGTGCACCCTGGCCGCATGGAAGCAAGCATGCATGCCAGCACGCAAATCATGCACGCACATGTGCACACCCTGACGGGAGTAAGGGAGCATCCCCGGGGCAATATTCTTGATGTTAATACCTTCCCGGTAACAAAAGCAGGTTTCCCTTGATCACTAGATCATCTCCAACCACCTTCCCAGCCACCAGGCTCAGGCTCGGGCTGGACTGGACTGGGGATTGGCCAGCTCATTAACCAGGATTGTTCCCCAGCCAGCCCATCTAAAGACCCTTCTTTGTGTTGTCCATCACATTCCCACATCCTGATCAGGGCACTTCTTACCCACTTGCACCTATCCATGGCTTTCCTTGCTGCAGCACTTGCGTCGCACAGGCAACTGTGGCTATCCAAGCTGCAGGACTTGCACTGCACAAGCAATTGTGGAGGTGTGCTAAGGCTGAAGGGGTCCCGCTCAATGTGCAGAATTGCTACCTTATTTTCACCCCTGACTCCTAACTGCACGCGCACCGGGTCAGGCTCTGGAACACCTTGATAAAGGGCAAGATGGACTCGCGGTCCCCGTTGCTAGCAAGAATCTGCGGGTATGGGTCCGGCAAGATATGCATGTGACACGACCGCCTCGCAGCAGCACACAGCTTGGCATCATACTCCGCTCGGCGCGCATAATCCTTTGGCATGCTACAGTGAGTGTGGGTCTTTGCTGGAGAGCGGCTGGGTGATCAGGGTGTGTGCAGCCTTTCCTGCTGGTGACCTTGGGGCATGTGCGTTCATACGCTTGTTCTCAGCACAATCCCAGCATTTTCGTATTGCATGCCCATACCACTCCAGGCTTAACCCTACCCAGACATTTGACAGCCCATGCCTTTAAATGAAGACGAAGAGCTCATCCAGCAAGCACTAGGGCAGAACACACCACCCAAGTACAGGGCGAAGTTTCTAGCCCATTGGGCGCATGCGCAACACAGCACCAGGCCATGGTGTGAGTGATTGAATGTGATGCACGGCAGCGGGCTTGAATTTGGAGATGATGCAGTGCAAGATTTCACTACTGGGCATACACCTACATACAAGAGCGTGCCTGCTTGTGCACTTCACTGCACATCCCAGGGCACCTCATGCTGCAACACTCGCTGCATGCGCCAAACAGACTAGGCGCATGTACTGAACATTCATTATCTTAACATGCAGACAGATCCATGCCAAAAAAAGATGGGACGATTGCAGGCAGCCATTACTAGGGTCCCGCATGTGCATGCTGGGCATGCAGATGTCTAAGCGTGGATCCTCCAGCAATCTGCTTTCAGACATGCTGCATGCTGGGGGAGAGACTGCTTGGTGAGCTTCCTGATGTCAGTCCAACCTATGCTTCCCAAGTGCAGCCACCCACGTTATGCTGTAGCCGGGCCCCTCCCTCCGCCAGGCTCGCGCCGGTGGCCAGGCGCCCGCCCGTGAAGAAAACCTCAAAAAGCGTGTCACCATAGCGCGCATATTCCAGCTCGGCTGCATCCAGAGCCTTGGCCCCCGCCTCTAGGTCTAAATTTTTGTCCTTGCCCTCGCCAGCATCTTGCACTATCTGGACCACGGCATCCGAGAAGGAGCCGGGGTCCGAAGGAACGACGATATTACGCTTGCGGGTCTTGACTTGAACTCCACTGCGGGTGTGTGCATGCGTGCGGGTGAGAAAGGGGGGAGGGGACAGCGGCAAGAGCAGGCTGCAGCCAGGCTGCTGGCAAAAACTACTTATTACTTACGCAAGGGTTGGCTTCTCTTCTTTGCTGCAGGTGTGGAGGGAGAGGAAGGCAGAAGGTTGATCAGTGCAGGCATGCGTGCAGGCGGGCAACAAGATGAACAGCCGGAAGACTTGATGAACAAGCACACACACCTGGACATGCAGTTGCTGGGGGTTTCACCTAGCCTGCTGGGGAGCTCTGATGGGAATTTTTTAAAATGAGGTTGCTTGCAGTTTCTTAATTCTTGTCTGCGGCTCTTGCAATGTGATACTGCTTCTTAAGCAAGAACATCCCTGGTTGAGCACAAAAATTTTCACCCTTTACAGCCAGATCCAGGCAGCTGTGATTGTCTGCGGCTTCTCCCACTTGTCTCAAATTTGAGCTATTTACTGTTTGCTGACCCCACGGGCCTAACACGGGCCTGCAATCAACGAAAAAGCAGATGACTTTTTACACAAAGGGATGGGTTGCACACGCTCATAGCACCAGAAAGAGCCATCCTTAAAAGGGGTCCTGTAATTTTTCTCCAAGGTTTCCTCAATGGGGTGTTTTTCTAGTCTCGTCTCTGTCTAGCCTTGGTATGTCTTTCAACCTGTGTTAGGAACATGGCAGGGTACCGCAGGATTAGGCATCAAGCATGTCATCAACATATCAACCACTACTACAGCAAAATTAGTCTGGGCTGGTCATGGATTTTGCACAACCGAAATAAACAATATTTACTGAACATGTGCATAAGTTGTTGGGGACCAAATTCTGGAACAGGGATGTAAGAATTTGAGTGCCCATTGCAAACTGCCCACATCTCACTTCAGAAAGAAATTTTCACTCCTCCACAACTGTATCGCAATGCGAGAGTGCCTCTTGGTTCTTTTGGCTTTAACCTGCTCGTCAACTTTTGTATTCCACCCATTGTGGCCATGTTGCTTACCACCAAGAATGAAAGCTCCTGGCATAGATTGTGTCGCATCGTTGTGTGTTTGGAGTCCAAACTTTTGAGGTTGGATTGTTGAATGTCTGGACTCTGCGGGGCAGCAAAAAAAGCATTGGAATGGCATGCTTCCCCTTGGCATGCTTCCCATCGAGATGCATGAAAGCCAATGAAGTTCTGGAGAGATCTGGATGGGGCTGATGCTTCATGGTCCCAGCAAAGCAACTTGCTAAAATCAGATGGCACCTTAGGTTAAGCTGGTCAATGGGCCACTCGTGCCTTTGCCCGCATACCACTCGAGCACACGTTGGGTGGCCTTTATTGCACACTACTGTTTGCCACCACAGTCTAACATTTGGTTGGATCCAACAGAAGCTGCTCAACTGAACATCTCACTTGTCCTGCCACTCTGCTTTCCATCTGGCAGTTTTAAACTTGCATTTGGTCTGGAACAAGATCGAGGTTTATCTGTTAAAAGGCTAGTAAAAGCCATTGAAGCAAAGACCTGTTGGCTACATGTGCCGGCAAAGCTGTGTTAACCATCCGGGCTACTCCAATACCTGTGAAAACAATGTTTAATCCTAATTCACCTTTGCTTAAGTTTTGATGATAAGCCTGGAAGCGCTGTAATGTCTTCCAGTCAGCATTATTTGATTTAAAGTATTCTGCGTACGGACTTGGCTAGCTGGCTGATGACACACCAGGCATGATCAATTAGTGGCTCTGCCATAAATATGGGCCAGTTTCTAAGTGCTTAGAGTGCTCTTTCTGAACTCAATGGCAATCCTTTTGTTCTAGAACAGATTGCTAGACATAGAAGAAAAACTATGCAGGCAGTGAGCTCATCCTACATCGATTAAGGAAAAGAGGACGGTTTGGAAATTTTAAGGTAAGCATCAAGGCTTCCTGGACAACATTCAATAAGTCGAGGTGAAGTGGAATATCTTCCACTTCCGCACAGGCACCCTTTTCAACCCAAAGCAAGCTTTCTACTTTTAAACCTCCACCAGCCTTGCCCCCTATGTTATTACGCAGACAGTGTGCTTCACATTCTTCTTGGAATGTTTACCTCAGAGGTCAACACCAGACCATCTCCAGGATTGTAAATGAGCGCCACACCATTGCCTAGACTGATCCAGAGAAATATCTTAGCAGGCCCCTGGGGTTGGGGATGCTTTGTCCGTGCGGATGTTGGTATACAGATACAGATCCCTGAAGATACACAAATAGAGCCATCCCTGGAAAGAAAAAATGGCTGCAGGTGCTGCCGAAAAGAAAAAAATAAAGTACATATCGCCCACCATAGGTATGCATTAAGAAGGGCAGGGTGCAGAGCCTCTCCCTGAGACGATGAGGAGCTCATAGCGCCAGCACCAGCAATACATTTTTCACCTAGATGTCATTTGACATTTATATATAGCTGGTCCCCATCACTCCGATCAGGATGGTATGCAGGCTTACTTTGTGGCATTGTTGTTTCAATCTAGTATGCTGTTCACTTGCTCTTGCTAGTTGTTGCTCTGGTCATGTGTTATCACACTATTTGACTTCAATGTGGTGTACATCCCAGCGCGAAGGATGTATAGCCTGTATGTCTCTTTGATGGCCACTTTTTCGTTCCAACTGGCAGTATGCAAATAGCATCTGGTCTAGAGCAGGATCAAAGTTCATCTGCTGGAAGATTTGGTAGAAGCCATAGAAGCCATTGGGGTAAAGTCCTGTTGGCTACATGCGCCGGCAAGACCAAACTTTGTTGAGCCATCCATGAAACATGAAACAAATATCCGTGAACAATGTTTCCTCTGAAATCAGATTTGCACAAGGTTTTGATGAGTGAGCCTGGGAGCAATGTTATGTCTTTCAGTCCCCATGTTTAAATTGAAGCATTCTGACAACCAGAAAGCATATGGATTTGGTTGTCTGGCTGATGACACAACAGACACTGATGAACTTGTGGCTCTGCCACAGAGATGGGCCATTTCTGAGTATAAAGAGTACCCGTTCTAAGTTTCATGATATTCCTTTTCTGTGATACACTTATCTTTGTATTGTTCCAAAAAGAGTTGCTAGTTGTAAGGTTCACGGAGGTGAGCAGTCTCTTCCAACAGTTGCAGTAACCTGGGCTGGGATTAGCATCCCCAAGTCTGTAATGCTCAAAGGAAAAGAGAAAAAAACTAAAGAAAAACTACGCAGGCGGTAGAACACCCCCTGCATCAATTAAGGAAAGGGAGACACGTTGGTCCGAAGTACCATATGCCAAACCCCCACCAGAGACAGGGAAATAAGAAGCTTGCTCATGTGAGCTTTTGGTTTGTCCTTACTCTTCTGTAGTGGTGCAAGGCTGATCCTAGTGGTAGTGAGAGTAGTCTCATTGTTCTCCTCTGCGAGCCAGTATGTGTGGGAGAAAGGATTGCCGTCAGGTGATAGTGGTAGGAATGCTTCGTCATGCCCATGGTTATGGAGAGCAGCATGTTTTGCTATTGCATTTTGATATAGCAGATTCATTTCCAATCACACCAATGTGGGCTTTAGCCTTGTAAAAGTTAATGGGAGTGTCTGATTCGTTAATCATGGAGACTAGAGATTTGTTCCAAGAATTTGACGTGTGTGCCACACAGCACTGTGCTTCCTGTGTAATACAGGAAATAGATTATTTCCTAAAATTTTGAAGAGCTGTCACAGACGGTCTCCGTATCTGAGATAGAGAACTTCTCTATCTCAGATACATTGAACAGGCACTATCCATGGCTTAAAGCACAGTAAAGTTAGCCGCAACATTGCGGGAGACCATGTTCTTCATGTCATTCTCTGAGGTGTAGGGGGTGTCATCTACATTCCTCACACTTTATTTCCTCCGACGAGTCTATGGATTGAAACTGTGACCTGGACTCACAATACCTAGTAGGGAACCCCTACTTGTGACTTGTATAACGCTAATGATTAGCAAGATGAGCAACACATCCTTTTTCACTGCACCCATCCACACGTGGTCTCTCTCCGAAGGACTTATGCGTCCCTTTTTCCTCCTGCAGGACAAGGGATGCTACGTTTCTTCCTTCATGCACTGTTAGTTTTTTTTTAAGAGTCTTCAAGCCAACTTGAAGTCAGCCTTGCTACGCGAAGAGCCAAAGAGCCAAGAGCCTTGCGCTCAAGCTTCATGCCCAGTCTGTGCACTGTGATCGTAAGCTTGTGCAGACCAGGCGTTGCCTCGAACACTGCGGCTAAGCTCCGTTCTCAAGCAGGTGGCGGGGCACCTGCGTTGGGGAGTCAGCTGTCCACCCTTGCAATCTGGGCTCAGGGTTGGATCCTCACCAGAGGCTCACAACTGGCTGAGCTGCCCTCGATTGGCGGGTACAGCCTTGAAACATTAAACCTCGTGCAGACCAGACGTTCTCTCGATTACTCTTCTCACTTCCAAACTAATCAGGAGAGGTCAGCTGGCTTGTCTGCTTCAACCTTCCTGACCCTCACTGACCGCCCTTTTTCTTTTTGGTGAAGGGGCTTTTCTTCCCAAGTGGCCCCTTTCCCTAACTTGATGTGAGCAGCTGTTTCGCTGCTTATGAAGTTTTTGTTTTCATGATGTTTCACTGCGGTTGGTCGCCGCAGAGGGCCACAAGCCTGAGACTTGGTCTCATGAATCCCCAGTGAGGATACATCACCCTCACTTTACAATTGGACATTCAGGTGCTGCTATTGCACAAGTGTTTACTGCATACCAAGTACTCAAGTGCATAAAAAATCAAGCGTCTCTCTTTCAGACAAGTTGTTGGTCATAAGTAATGCTCAGGAGACTCGCAGGGTCATGGGTACCGCTACGAGATGCATGCGCTCCTCTCATTGCCAAATCCAGGAGGCAGTCTTGAGCAGCTGCGTTTTGAGACTGAGCAAGGCAGCCTTGCCCGCAACCGGCAGAGGGGCAGACAGCCGCAAACGCTCCGCGGCCACTGAAGCCTTAGGGACTCTCAGCAGCGCACAGCAGGAGGCACGGCAAAAGGCGGCACGCGCCGTGCGCAGCTCACGCAGCGCACAGCGCGCTCCTGCCTACTCAGCCTGTGCAGCGGACTTGACTGCCCCCTCCCTCTGATGCCAGGCACCCCTCCAGCCACCCCTGCCTCACTGCGCCAGTCTCGGCATGCGCAAACGCAGGGGCCTTTGACGCGAGCCCCACTGCACGAGGCTGACCATACTCTCTGGAGCTCTGCTGTGTGTGGAGCTCTGCTGTGTGTGGAGCTCTGCTGTGTGTGGAGCTCTGCTGTGTGTGGAGCTCTGCTGTGTGTGGAGCTCTGCTGTGTGGGCATGAATAAGGTCTGTGGCTGGACAGCCGCTGGGCGGAGCCGCGAGTAAGCTGCTTGCTATCACAGCTGTTCCACCTGTGAGGGTGCATAGGCGGAGGCAGCGGGACCCGCTTGGTGCCCTATCAGACCCCTGCGCGCTGCGCGCTCAGTCATGGCAGCTTCCCGCGCACGTGTGCATTTTAAGGCTAGAACAGTCATGTGCCCTTGCGTGTGCATGCATGCATGAGCATGTACGTGTGTGTGTGTGTGTGTGCGTGCGTGCGAGTGTGTGCGCGTGCATGTGCGCGTGTGTGTGTGCGCGCATGTGTGTGTGCGCGCGCATGTGTACGCGTGTGCGCATGCGTGCATGTTGTGTGGAGTGGAGCGCGAGAGTGAGAAAAGGAGGGAGGAAGAAGAAGGATCAATGTCACCAGGCATGGGCTGCCAATGAGACCAGGCATGGGCTGCCAATGGGACCGGGGGGCAGGCGAAGCATTCCAGTGAGCAGCTGACGTGCACCTGAATGCTTGGCAGCAGGCTGGGAGTGCAGCGGACCATGCCATCACCAAGCAAGTCTCCTGCCTACCTTGATGTTGAATTTGACGGCGTTCAGGGACTTGCCCTCCTTCTGGACGCTGATGAAGCAAGGGAACGCGCGCACGTCCTGGGCAGGCATGAGGATGGTGCCGCAGGCATTCAGTTTGAGGGTGACAACAGCGATGACCTAGTGGACACCTGCCCTGCTGTTGGACGCTGATGAAACAAGGGAATGTGCGTGTGTGTCCCGGGCAGGCAAGAGGATAGTGCGGCGAGCATTGGCTTTGAGGGTGGACATGAAGACAGAAGTTGAAGGAAGAAAGAAGAGAGCACAGACAAGTACTGAGCAAGTACTGCTCCTGAATGCCTTGGCGATGAGGTGCCGCGCAACCCATCTCTGTAGGCAGCCTCTGCTGCAGCATGCGATACAAACCACCTCCCAGACGCTTGATCGCCCTAGAATTTGCAGCACAGACAGCAGCGCAACCAGCAGGGTGAGGCCCGGCCTCTGAAGTCAACACGCACTCTAGGCTTGCTGCCCTGTACAGAGCGGAGCATTTTTTTGCAGGAGCGCGCTCTGCCTGCTTGTCTTCAGGCCGCCACACGGCCGAGCACTGCCACCGCGCAGCAGATGAGGGGCGGGCACGTGTGGGAGAGTGGTGTGTCCCCGCTCCCGCTGATGGTGTGCTTGTGAGGGATGCAAATTCATGTGCATGAATGTGATGCACTGACCACCACTTCCTGTTACATCCTGATTCCAGAAGCCGCAGGAACCTTTGGCGACGTGGGTTAACGCGCCCCACGCACGCGCGCCCTCTCCTTCAGAGGTTCCACTTGCACTCACCAAGGCGCACGCGCATGAACACACACTCCAACACGCACACGCGCGCGCTCGCGCGTTCACACACTTGCTCACACATACACGCACACACGCATGCACGCACACGCGTGAGCGTGTGCCGCCCTTCTGCCGCGCACGCGCACCAGTGTGTTCTCCTCCAGGTACAGCCGCGCGTTGCCTATGGTGAGCACCGCGTTGGAAACCGCGTCCACGCCGATGGACACCAAGGATACGCGCTTGCCCTCGCGCACGCGCGCAGCCAGCGCTCCTGCACCAAAGGGTGAGGAGGAGCAGCAGGCGCGGAGTTTAAGCAAGGTGCTGCAGCGCGTGCCTACGCAGCCCAAGGGTGCGAGATGTTGTTTCTGGCAAGTGCTGCAGGACCCGTGGGTGCAAGGTGGGGGCTTGCGGAAGCGTGGGCAACGCAGGGCGAGCGCGGTGCGAGGGTGCGAGGGTGCACGCGCAGCATGAGCAAGGGCCGCAAAGCCATGGGAGCTTTGCCGGGGGGGGGCCAGGGCCTGCACACACCTGGCATCTGTGCACCTGTGCTGGTGTCACGCTGCTGGCGTCACGCATGGCTCATGTGGCCTTCACGTGACAGGCATGCCTCATTCCTCCCGGGCATCCTGTACTGTCCTATACCAGGCAGCCTGCACTGTCCTTTCCCAGGCATCCTGTTCTGTCCTTTCCCAGGTAGCCTGGAGTGTCCATTCCCCTACCCCCTCCCCAGGGATGGCGGAGGACCGCTTAGGAGGCGCATGCGCCCGGGCGCATGCCAATTTCTTAAGACTTCTGCTACCTTAGGGAGAACATGAGTGCGCACACAGCAGACGCCTTGCTGCGCGCACCTGCCACCACTGGAGCCTTGCTGTGCGCGGAGATGGGCAGCTCCACGTATTCTGCATCACCCTCCGTGGGCGCATCCATGGGGTCGTTAGGTGTGAGGGGCTGCTTGGCCACATACAGCGCCACGTTGGCTCGGCGGTCCTTGTCACGGAAGGCGGGCTGCGTGTAGGGGTGCCAAGGGGCACGGACAGAGGCTGGGCGCATGATCAGACAGCTTTATACCCCATAAGTGCACTTGGTTTGCAGACATGTTGGCATGTATGCATGCATGTGCGCACATATGCGCATGTCAATGTATATGTGCGTGTGCATGTGCGAATGCGAGCGCATGCATGCATGTGATATGCATGCGTCGCACGTGCTTGGATGCGTGTGAGTGCGTGCATGCTTGTGTATTATGCGTGAGAGTGTATGTGTGCACTTGCATTGTTCATGTTGTTTGCTCATATTGTTTGCTCATGTTTGTGAGCATGCTTTAATACGTGCATGGATGCCATGCGTTGCGCGAGTGCATGTGTGTTTGAAAGCGTGCAAATGCGTGCTCATGTGTGTAAATGCGCTTGGTGTGTCTGAATGTTCGTGTACATGCGCATGCGCCTGACCTGAACTTGCATGCACTATTCCAGACACAGCGACGTCGCGTTAAGATGGGTTGTGCCGAGCTTAAGGAAGCACGCTGCTGACCGAGATCGCATTCACTATCACTTGGGTGTCCTCTACACAATGACGTGCCTAATAATTGCCTGAAACATGCATGCAAGTGTGTGTAGACGGGCTCTTCTCTTACACCCACCCACCCATGTGCTCTCTGCCAAACCACAGCAGAGAAGAGGCCCAAAGGGGCACCTGCCTGAAAGCCAGACACACCTGGAAACTGAGATTGAGGCCGTCCCTCTGGAGGTACTGCCTGGCAATGCAGATGCTCTTCACCGCTTGGTTGATGGAGGCTGCCCCGATACAGAGCGTGGCGGGGGGCTCACCCTCGCGCGCGCTGTGGGAAAGCTTGCCTGCCACGCCCTTGGGCTGGCTAGTTGCGGACACCTGTAGCAGTGCGTGCGCATGAAGGCAAACGGTGTACGCGTGTGCGTTGCGATGAACGCGATGTCACAGAGATGTAACGAAACGAAAGGAGGATGGCGGACTCATCCTCCCTCCCTCGATTTTCACCTTGATGTACCGCCCAGCGGCAAGCTGGGCTTCCTCATCCGGTGAGACAGCGGTCAGTTGCTGCTGCTGAGGCTGCTGCTGGGGCTGCTGCTGGGGCTCGGCCATGGCGGATGGTGGAGGTGAGGAGGTGGGAGGGGGTGATGGGGAGCTGCTACAGTACTATTTTCCTTTTGCAGACTTCAAATAAATTTGGGATTGAGCACCTCCGGGTAAACAAGATCGTGTCGGCAAGTATTGTGAAACGGCGGATTCTTCCCTCTTCCCAGGAAGGTAGCGTTACAATGTCGATCCAATGATGTTGATTACCGGTGATGGTGCATCAAATCGTGAGGGCCTTCTGGGCGGGCTGATCAGGTTCGACATCAAATCTGTGAAGGCTCAGATCACGGGTTAAACTATGGACCTCACGTGAGAGAAAATAGAACACACAGGAGACACTACTGGGATGCCGACGGCCAGGCCTGCATTTTCACAGCAAGCGCCTGATCTCATACATTATGGCCGGAATGCTCACAGCATCCCGCGTCACGGCCTGGCCCTCGGGGCCCTGGCGCTTCACCAGCTCCAGCATGCGCGTGTAGTACTGCAGCAGCGCAGTCATGGAGGCCTGCGGGCGTTTGCCGCACCACACATGGCGTTAGCGCCTGTGTGAAAAAAGGGTTGCCAGCTGGATTGAGGAGCTTGGCAGGGATGGGCACATGCACAAGGCCCTTGCCAGCTTGAAGGCTGCTACGAGGCATGCTAGTAACTCAGTGCCCTGCCCACCCATCCACCAGCTGGGGCGCCTTTGTCCAAACTGTTTTGCGCTTGCGTGAACACGGGGACCCCAAACCCCACAGCAAGTACATTTGCAGCAGCGGTCCACTTGCCTATGCCTCTGGCCCTGGCACTGGCCCCCCTCCTTACCCTGCAGCACTGCAGCTCCAACCCATTCAGAACCCCACCCCGTCCGACAAAAAGAGCCCAGAGGAATACAAGAGGAAAGGGGTTAGCAACTGGAGACAGACAGCAGCGCGTCCTTTTGATCTGCAGCGCCGGGTGCACACAGGCGCTGCCCTCACACACCTGCAGCACGTCCCTGCCACCCCCGTGGCGCGCAAACTGCTGCGTGACCTCCTGGTTCATGCCCTGCACCACCTTCTGCCACCTGCGCACGGCCAGCACGCGCACGCACGCGCACACGAGTCTCAGAGCGTTTGCAGGTGCCCACACATGCGACCCTGGGGGCAAAGTGTGGCCACACAGTGGCATGGCAGCTGGAGTGGCTGAAAGTTGTCCAGGTCCACACCAGCGCAGATGCTGGCCCAGTGGCCGGGCAGGAGGAAGTGCATGCAGCTGCAGGCACTCGCCCTCCATGCACCCCAACACAGAGCCGCACACAAAACCAGCAGCACAGTCGCGTGGCGCAGGCCCAAGGCCGCACAATCCCGCAGCCCGTGTCCCCGCCCCAGCAAGGCGGCGGCTGGCTACGCACCTGGCGGCGAAGTCGCGCAGGATGGGCACCGCCTGCTGCGGGCCTAAGTGGGGTATGCTCTGCCCGTCAGGCACCTTGAGCCGCTTCTGCTGCTGCTCCGCCTTCTTTACAAAGCCCAGCAGCATGGGGAAGTGCGCTGAGAGCTGGTCCTCTACATACAGCTGGATGCAGTGGCCAAGCTGGTCCTGCGCAGGGTGTCATGCACATGCAAAGCACAGGGCGATCATCTGGATGTCCTTTGCATCCCTGTGCATGCAGATGGTCCCTTGCGCACAGCTGGAGGCAGCGGCCCAGCTGGACCTCTGCAAGTGCCATGCACACCCAAGCACAGGCGGCAATGCCTGGGATCCTGAACCATCGACCCCCCCACGCCCGCCCCATGCCCCCCTCCTGCGCTGCCACGCCTGCAAGCCTTGCACTCT
>LKMJ01003969.1_pt1 | contig 13854 bp, 15 predicted proteins | sample 643391 | NCBI WGS metagenome assembly LKMJ01 (sample SAMN04112250, study PRJNA286221) | soda lake metagenome | biome: soda lake; feature: Kulunda Steppe; material: water; isolation source: sample PL-Br10 brine of Picturesque Lake | place: Russia: Kulunda steppe | collected 2010-07
GTTGGGGGGGGGGGGAGCTGGCACCAGACCCCGTGGTTGCCAGTGGCTGTGCTGCAGCCCACATCCAGCGGTGTCAGCGTGCAGTGGCGCGTGCGCACGTGTGTGCCCCATCCCGCGCAGCCCCAGTGGGGATGTGTAAGGAATGGGGCTCGCCGTGTGGCCCAGGCCGCTCCAGCACAGTGCGGGTGAGATCTGGGCTTGGCTGAACGACCTTGCTTGTGCGCACCTGGGCTTGCCGACTGTGCACCACGCCCACCTTACTACCCCCCTTTGCAGTGTGCAATGCGCACCCTGCTTTGGAGCGCGCCGCGCTGACCTCACTGGCCCCCCTCCAGAGTCACCCCACCTTCCTCCCCTGGGGGAGCGCACTGCGCCCACCTCACCACCTTGCACCAAATACGCTGCTTGCCGGCCTGCTCAGCCTCCAGAGCCTGCTCAGCACTGCTCCACTCGCACGCCCCACGCGCACGCCCCGAAGGGAGGGACAGCCTGCTGCTGCCAACCTCCTGGAGGGCATGTGAGGGCATGTTCCTGTGCCTGTGTGCGTGCACAGGTGTGGAGGTGATGTACATGTGTGTTCACATGCCCGTGCTTGCGCGTGGACATTAGTGGGACATGCATATGGGAGTGCTTGCATGTGCGTGCATGCAGGTGGAGGTCACGCGCACTCAGACACGTGTGCGCGTGCTTTGTGCCCGCGTGCAGGTGGAGGTCATGCACGTGCAGCACCAGCAGCTGCCCCCTAGCTGGGCGGACTGGCTGAGGGGGATGAGCATCGAGGCAATGCCGGTGCAGCTGCACGCCATGGTGATGGCGCTGTTTGCGTCCGTCATCGCCCCCTTTGGTGCGTGCACGAGCCTAGGCAGGCATACGTGGGCAGGTGCACAGGCAGACCCACAGAAAGGCAGGCGGACGGACGGACGGACGGACAGACACACAGATCAAAAGATAGGCAGACTCACAGACAGACAGGCGGGCAGACGGACAGACAGGCAGACAGACAGGGGCGCGCTTCAATGCATGCCTCAAATTTCAGGGTCCCAAATGAACATGCAGGGATGGGCCACAGCCATTTCTGTACTGCTTGGCAGGCTCGTGTGCTTGGAGGGGTGGCCAAACGTACGCACGCATGTGCTGCAGAGGCACGTAGTGACCTGTGTGGGCCGCAGAGGCGCCCAGTATTCTGTGTGTGGTGCAGAGGCGCCCATTGCTCTTTCTTTGGTGCATAGGCACTCCCTGTGTGGGCCGCAGAGGCGCCCAGTATTCTGTGTGTGGTGCAGAGGCGCCCATTGCTCTTTGTCTGGTGCATAGGCACTCCCTGTGTGGGCCGTAGAGGCGCCCAGTATTCTGTGTGTGGTGCAGAGGCGCCCATTGCTCTTTGTTTGGTGCAGAGGCACTCTCTGTGTGGGCCGCAGAGGGCTCAGTATACTGTGTGGGCCGCAGAGGCGCCCAGTATTCTGTGTGTGGTGCAGAGGCGCCAATTGCTCTATGTTTGGTGCATAGGCACTCCCTGTGTGTGCCGCAGAGGCGCTCAGTGCCCTGTGTGTGCTGGCGGCTGTGACTGCGCAGGTGGGTTCTGTGCCAGCGGCTTCAAGCGCGCATTCAGGATGAAGGACTTTGGGGACACCATCCCAGGCCACGGGGGCGTCACGGACCGGTTCGACTGCCAGGTTGGTTATGCCTGTAGGTAGGCTTTACTTGCCTGGTGGCTCCAGGGTTTTGAATCGATTACCAGGTGGAATATGGGTGAAGGAATTAGGTTTAACTGCCTGGTGCGACCAGGGTTTTGATATGACTGCCAGGTAGGTTTTAGGTGTAAGGGTTCAGGTTTGATTGGCTGGTAGATATTCGGTTCGGGTGGGTGCTGGGGTTTAGGCTAGACTACCAGGTGGGCACTGCAACGCACACCGCCTGCGCGTGCGCCAGCAGCAGTTTTGTGCGGGGTGCGCGCTGCGCCCAAAGCAGGTGGGCGCTGCGCCAGGTGCTTGCACTTGTGGGAGGCAGGTGATGTGCCAGTTCTGGCAGCCCTTCTCCGTGCTATGGCGTGCACAAGTAGCAGCACCAGCACCAGCACCGGCCCAAGGTCGTGTGTGGCGCAGCATATGTGCAATGCATATGGGCATGCATATGGGCAATGCATATGGGCAATGCATGTGGGCGAGCATAGGACAGAGGCCTCTGCCGCAGCGCTCATGCCCTTGGGCTGGTGCTGTGGCTTTGGCTTGCTGCGCACGGGGCCTTGGCTGGCCTCTGCTGGCCTTACGTTTTGGGGGGTGAATTGGCGCATAAGCGTGAAGTAGTGCTGCTCCTGCGGTGAACAGCAGCAAGCACATGCCCCAGGTTGACGATTTCTTGTCCAGCTCCTGATGATTGTCCCCTTAGCAATACTCGCACACCCATATGTGCGCACACGCATGCACACACACACACACACACTTACTTGTGCGACCTTATTCAAATCAAAAAAGTGCCGCTGGTGCCTGGGCATTTTCCTGACATCCACCAGAGGTCTCTTCAGCTCGAAGCCTGCACAATTGATGTGACTCGAGGAGGCTAGGTTGGCTAGTGTAGTAGTGTAGTGAACAGACAATCAGAAGTTGCGCCTCGTGGGTAGCTGCGTGTGCCTTCATGGTGGGGCAAGGAAACAGCCATTGCAGGAACAGCCATTGCAGGCACAGCCATTGCACATACAGCCACTGAAGGAACAGCCACGGCAGGAACAGCCACTGCAGGCACAGCTACTGCAGGAACTGCCACTGCAGGAACAGCCACTGCAGGCACAGCCACTGCTGTAACAGCCACTGCAGGCACAGCCATTGCAGGAACAGCCACTGAAGGAACAGCCACGGCAGGCACAGCCACTGCAGGAACAGCCACTGCAGGAACAGCCACTGCAGGCACAGCCACTACAGGAACAGCCACGGCAGGCACAACCGCTGCAGGAACAGCCACTGCAGGCACAGCCACTGCACATACAGCCACTGAAGGAACAGCCAATGCAGAAACAGCCACTGCAGGCACAGCTACTGCAGGCACAGCCACTGCAGGAACAGCCACTGCAGGCACAGCCACTGAAGGAACAGCCACTGCAGAAACAGCCACTGCAGGAACAGCCACTGCAGAAACAGCCACTGCAGGAACAGCCACTGCAGGCACAGCCGCTGCAGGAACAGCCACTGCAGGCACAGCCACTGCACATACAGCCCATTGCACATACAGCCACTGAAGGAACAGCCACTGTACAGCCTGGCCTCGCTTGAGACGCATAGCCTCCCCTGAAGTGTGCACATGCCGTGTTGCTGAGCGCCTACAATAGCAGCAGCCCGCAAGCATCTGCTGCCTCGCCCTGTAAGGCCCCCCCCAAACAAGCCAGTGCCGCCCCAGCCAGCGCACCATCATTGGTGGTGCTCCGCAGTCAGCGGGCCCTCCCAACGGGCAGCACCTGCTGCACGTGCCAGTGCTGCTCACTGGCTGCACGCATTCCAGCAGAGCTGGCGCGCGCTCAGGCCTCCGTCCCCCAAAGCCACGCTGCCCGCGGCATGCGCGCTGCCTGACTCGGCGCAGGTGATCATGGCCATGTTTGCGTACATCTACTACTGGACCTACATCAGCAGCGCGGAGCTGAGCGTGGGCGACGTGCTGGACACGGCGCTCAAGCTGGGGGATGCGCAGCAGGTGGAGCTGTTCTGCAAGCTGGGCAACCTGCTGGTGGGAGAGAGCCTGCTGCCCGGTGAGTGTGTGCCACGCGCGCTGTGCGCCATATGCCCAGGGAGCCATACGTGCGCCATATGCCCAGGGAGCGCGCACGTGAGAAGGGGACACAGGCTGGCAGTTGGGCATGTGGGTGTGTGGGGGTGGGTGTGGGTGTGCATGTGCGGGTGCATGTGCATGTGCAGGTGTGAATGTAGGTGTAGGTGCCGTGCATGCGCGCGCGCGTGTGTGTGTGTGTATGTGTGTGTTCATGAATGGCCATGTTGGGGATGCTGTGGCCATTTGGTGGCTGCGCAGCATCTTCAAGGCACACGCATGAAACCCCGCACTGTGTGTGTGTCGTGGCATTTGGTTGGCCTTGACGTGCGACACACACCGCAAGCATCAGAAACCCATGGCCGCAGCACCTCAGGCCAGGTGCTGCATCCAACTGAAAAGAATCTGGGCTGGCATGCCTTCTCATGCCTGCTGGGCTTGTGCTCAGCGTGCTCTGAGCTGACATGCCCTGTCGTGTAATTGAAACGAGTTGCGTCATTGATGCGCGCTGGCAAGTAGGCATGGGGTTCCAACCAAGTCCATTCTTCTTCACCCTCGCGTCCATCGCCTATGATTCCACGCTTTGGGTGCAGGGACGGCAATGGACATGCTGGCACCTTACATGCGGCTGACTATCGGCAACAACAGTTGCCTTCATTAGGTTCTTCTTGCTGTGGACTGCTGCTTTGTTAAAAGGGAGTCGACGCATGGTTGGAGACACCGCAGTGGATGTGGCAGTGTCTTCAGCAGGGTCTCATGTGCGCGCCATGCACCAGATGGGTGAGCATGGCAGGAATGCCAATGCACATTCCTGGCTGCACCTGTATTTGCTGTCATGCTGCGCATGCTGTTCTAATTTGCACGTGTGATGCGCCTCGCTTTGTATTTCTATCACTGGCGTATGCCAGACGTTGCAATGCATGTGTGCGCGCAGACCAGAGCCATCAATGTGTGTGCACACAATGTGTGAGCCATCAATGTGTGTGTGTACAATGTGTGAGCCATCAATGTTTGTGCGCACAATGTGTGAGCCATCAATGCAAATGGGTTACAACAGTGTTGCTCCTGGGGGAATCTATCCAGATGTGCCTCTACGACCGACCTGATCACCCAGACTTGTTCCATTGTTTAAGCAATGCAGGTCCTAAGCAGATCCAATGCATGCCTGGCCAACACCATGCTAAGTTTAAAACTCAACGCTTCTTGTTTCTATGTCACTAACTCTTGTGGGATGGGCACAAGACAAGGGAGTCCTCCTACCCACTTATTTTATTTGTGATTAGTTGCAGTAATTGACTGCAACAAGCGCCTTCCTTTTTGTATGACCCGCTCATTGCCCGGAGAGGTCCTCCAGGCACATGTGCAGGCAAATGAGTGATCGACTGGTGTGATCACTGTTTGCAATGTCTGCTATCAATCTGCAAGAGCAGCGTGCGTTAGGGAGAGATCCACTTGTGCCACTGACAAATTACTAGGGTCTGATGGGTTGGCTGCCGCACGCTTGGAAAGCCCATCAGCCCTCCTTGCTCAAGCTACCGCACCATCCGCCTGCATGCCCATTGAATTGACTGAGCAAGGGCCTGTGTGTAAATAGATCATTGATGAAGTCGTCCCAGGGTGATCCTGGCAGCATGAATTGAAGAAGAGGCACACACCGGGTGCATGCTTCAGACATCGAAGAAAGAGTAAAATATTAGCATGTGTCAGGAGGTAAGAGTTCCGCCAGATAATCACACCAGAAATGAGAAAGGAAAAGCCTTGCAGCAAAATTACTCCCTACTAGGTGTAGTACACCAATTGAGGTGAGGGGGCACCTAGGGCCTACTAGTACTACTAGTAGGCGTCGTATTCTCCCTCCACCGGAGGCAGAAACAAAAGAACTCAAGGGGTTTACAAGGGGTTCACAAGGATATCCTTCAGTCATGGGGTGTGGCTGCTAGCCTGCTCATAAAAAGCAATAAGTGCATGAAGGAAGAAGAAAAGCTCATTGTTGTTCTTGCTCAGAAAAGCAGACACGCTGTGGAAACCTGCTAGGTTCCACAGTGTGGAAGGAAACAGAGATGCATAAGTCCTATGGAAAGAGACCACGTGTGGATGATGGGTGCAGTGGAAAAGGCCGTGCTGCTCATCTTGTACATTTTTACAAGTTACAAGTTAAGGGGTAACCGACAGCCACTGGCAGGTCGTTAGGCTGATTGGTATGTTGCTGGTCTTCGCCAGCCAGAAAATAGTCCATCATGATATGATAATGTCCGGCTGCTCATCTTGTACATCTTTAGCATCATGCGATGATCGCACAAGTCACAAGTAGGGGAGGTATTGTGAGTTCAGGTCACTGTTTCAACTTGAAGAGTGCGGGCACGAAGTCTGAAGCGTGCCACGCTGCAGATAATGTCCCCAGGAAGGTCAAGAAGCTTGTACCTCGGAACAATGTATGGTGAATGCATGACCACTGGCAGGGCCCTCCTAGTAGAGAGGGCGCGCAGTTGATGATAAGTATTTGCTGTTGCGCTCTCATGGATGAATATATAGAATGATGCGCCCAATAATCTAACTTGGATGAGACTTCAAGTGCCTCTCCCTGAGGTCCACAACAAATTGATTGAGATCAATGAGCTCTCACTTCAGCAGCCTTTCTTTGAACATGTAGGACGTGGGATGACTAGCAATCATTGCACCTTGAGGAGTAAATCATCCGTTAGGGGGCAAGAGGCACGGTAGTGCCAGCCAAATTGTCCACCCCCGTTCAGTCCAGAGTGAGTGCAACAGGAGCTGCATGCAGCGCTGACCTAGCCTGTCCGCAAACTGACCAGAGAGAGGGGGAAGGATGAGGGTGTCAGAGATTCCGCAGACTCATTGCGAGCAACATGTTGTCTGCTTAGTGTACACTGTCGCTGTCCGCAGCCAGTCCACACACCACTTCTGTTCAGATTCGGCTATAGCTACACTGACAACGGGATCGAATCCTCAATCAACTGGCTCAACCAACTTCCGGGTCACAATCCAGCACAAATCTGGCACTAAAATAGTGTGACATTGAGGCTGTGTGGCTTATCCAAACTTGATCAGTCAAGAGCAGTGATTTGGAATGACAGCTGTGTTTAACACGTGATGAGCTGCAGATTGATCAAGTAGGTCGAGTGTCAACGATTTTTGCTCCACAGCTGTCAAGCATGACAATTTCAAACTTGCATGACATGATTTAATAATGTTATGAGCCAGTAAGGGCAGCAGGCTCTCAGCTCCCCAAAACCAAAAAAAGATTGAATGCACGCTGCACTGCGTCATGCAAGGATATAGTAAGTAATCTTGTGACAAGCACCAGTGGGGAAAAAGTTGCAACCAAGCATGCTGGATCTACTTGTCTTTCTATGCCATTTTTCAGGACACGTCTTTTATCCAGAACAGGGAAGTTGAGCATGCGCGCCAACCAAGACACTCCCACAAAATGCAAGGCAGGTTCATTACCTACATTAACCACCACATTGTGCGCATCAACGCTCACAGCTCCTCCCCACTCCATGTATAAGCCCATGAGCCAGTTGCTCACATCCAATACGGACAGGCTTACTTTGGCGGCATCTGCTGCTGCCTTGCATCCTGGGCCTGCAAGTCCTCCATTGTCCGCGTTTGATTGTTCAACATCTCCTGCGCAGACAGTTTCAACAGTCTTCAAGGGCACAGGAATGGAACAAATGTGACCCCCCTTGCTTGCACTCCTCCTGTACTCAATAGTACTCCCACACACAAGCCACAACCAGCCCCAAGGGTAAGAAACGGCAGTAGCATGCAGCATGGTCACAGGTCTCCCTAATAGAAACTGCGTCCACAGCTATGCACAAGGGCCTTGTTGACTTAATTCGGGCATGGCAGGCAGGGCGAGCTGCCATCAAAATTAAGACATCAGAGTGCGCCCGCCATGTGCGTGCATAACCATTGCCATGTGCAGTAACCATTCCCGGCTCATTCAAGGCGTTTCCGTGAATGCCTGCTATGGTTAGCAATACCCAAGGATGATCTTGGATGCCAGAGGTGACATGCTTTCCTCTTGATACTGTCCAGAGGGCAGTCGGCTCACAAGCCTACCTGCTCTTCAATGAAAGCCATCTCATCCTCCAAGTCTTCCATCTCATCGTACAGGTCATTGATTATTGCTGCAGGGGTAGGAAATGAGCGTGCGGATCAGCCTGGAGACAGCCACTGCTACGTATGGAAACAAGCGTGCGAATCAGCCCAGAGACAGCCACAGCTACGTATAGAAACAGGCAGATGCTGCAGAAGGTGTGATGAATCTGCATCCTGAAATGCAATTCTTCTCTGGCAAGTACTCCAGAGCTCCCAAGGCGAACTCCAGCACCATATTCATCACACATCTCCAACACAGCAGAAAGCTGCAGGGAGGTGCACCCACCTGTGTCATTCACGTACATGACGCCACCACCAATGAGGGATCCGATGCCAGCCACAATGAAGTCTCGCCTCCTTGGCTTCCACCATGGAGAGGAGGGCTGCAGGCCATGGTCACGGCATGTGCATGCGTACAAGGATGAGCAGCTGCACCAGCCCGCGTGCCACCTCCAACATCACAAAGAAGTGTTACAATTCAGCACTGCTGCCCGGCGGGCATGAGCAAAATATGATTTGCGCTGTGTGATGCACATGAGCAGCTAGCCCTAGCAATGCTATGTCTCCACTGCACTGAGACGCTGGACCAAGGAGCAGACAACAGAGCCCGTGAAGTAGCAAACAAATTCAACTGATTTGATCTGTCTCACAGGCGCTGGTGGTGGCGGGGGCGGGGGCGGTGGAGGAGGTGCGCGGAACGGCTCTGTTTCTTGTGCTTTGCACCTGCACAGGATTTGCATGACCATGCAACGCATGCACGTACTGCTCACGTGGATTCATGTAATCAGAATCAAATTAAGCACACGAGTAGGCACATTTACTGCAGCCTCTGCCAAGCACACCTGTGTCTGTTGGGTCGCACAATGCTGGCGGCTAGGGAGCTCTTTTTTGCAGCCCTGGCATTGTTTTTGGAGCACCAGGGAGTACTTGAGGTAATTCTTTGGCTCAGCATGGATCTCGAATCTTCAGCCGGCTTAGCAGTAGACCTGCTCTTCTGATGCTGAGTCAAGATCTTATGCTTGCATCACACTCTGTGCAACTTCCGAGATTAGTCACTTTGAAACAAGCTTTATTAAGTAAGATGTTGTACGGCCTATACGCCTGGCAGAGGTAGTTTTGGACGCTAGAGTGTTACAAGATTTTTCAAGCTGCGAGGCTTTCCGAACATTTTTCGTTGTATTTAAGCTACATAGAATAAGGAAATCATGGCCCTTCTAGCGGGCAATATGCGCTCTGTGCCCATTACCTCCAATTCACGATGCAATGGTGGTGGCAGGTGGGCTGCAGAGCCTTGCTCCGTTGCTAGAATTGCTTCTAGGGGCCCTGTGAGAACCGTGAAGGCCCAGGCTGGAAAGAGCAGTGGCAGCACGCAAGAGAAGGAGGCCAAGAGGAACATCAAATCTGAGAATGCGAGCCCTCTGGAGCTGGGACCTATTGGCATGACGATAGGTGGTGAGAGCTCCAAGGTGAGGGGTGCGCGTACCAAAGGACTGAAAAAGGAAGTGCTACCCTGGTACACATGCTTGCACGAGGGCCTCAAGCACACAGTTGTCAGTGACCGAGATGCGACCAAGGTACCCCTGCTGCATGTCCGCAGAAGCAGAGCAAGTCAGAGTCTGCAAGCCCCTTTGAACTAGGTCCCATTGGTATGACAATTGGCGGGGGCGCCAGCACTTCGGAGCAGATGGGTGAGGACAGCAATCAGCAAAGCGTCCCCAGCATCAGCAAGATGACCACTGCTGAATGGCGGGCCAAGTACGAGAAGGATGGTACTGTGGACTTATGGGTGGAGGAGGAGTTCAATGCTGGGTCACGCCTCATTGTGAGTGCCGGTGCGCAGGTCCTGCCGTGTCCATGTGGTTAGGGGGCTGCTCTGTTATTCAGCAAAGCCATGGACAAAAGCGACCTCCATCATTCAGCAAATCCATGGAAAAAAGCAACCTCTGTTGATCCCATACAATACAAGGCACTAGTAAGGTGCTGCCCTCGGTGGTATTGGCGTCGTACTGGAGATTCTTTGAAAAGGCGGCCCTGGCTTCCTGGCAGCATGTGGCTCTGTCCAAGTCCATTGGGAGAAATCCAGAAAAGGCCAGAATGGATAGCATCCAAGTCTTCTGGATGAAACAGTGCTAGAATAAGCGCACAGAATCTCCCTGATTCTAGGTCTGCTTCCCCTAGCTTCCCAAACCTCCCTCTCCCCACCCCGTCTTCGAGTCCCTTGCTTGGATGCCTGACGCCACAGAGCAATCAACTGCTGCGGCTGCTTGCTGCTTCTGCTGCCACCACAGGGCGGGCGAGCAGTGCATTATGGTGATGAGTACGGCGTTGGCACAGGGGAGGGCAAGTCAGCAGGCAACGTGCCCTTGCACAAAGTCAAGATCTTCAACCACTACGCAGACCAGGAACTGGAGGTGGAGGTCCCAGAGGACAGGTGGGTTGCACAGTGGGGACTGGCTTGGTAGAAAGTTTAGAAACATCGCCGCAGAGTGAGGCGTGTGCGAACGGAATTGAGGGCATGTATTTGCACAGCAAGTTACAGTAGGAGGTATTTCCTGCACTTTTACTCAAGCAGCTTGCACAAGGTGCAAGGCAGGGGTAACCACCAGCTTGACCATGAGGCTGATTGGTTTGTGGCTGGTCATCACCAGCCAAAAAGTTGTCCATGTTGTCAGAAATGAATTAGCAGAGTTTGTTGTGCCGCTGAGAAAGAAAATTAAACAGTCTAATTAGGCAGTCTGATTAGGCAAGGCATGCAAAAGATCAAGGGCCTCCACAGCAGAAACCTGGCAAGAAGTGAGGAAAAGGAACGAATATATTTTTTCTGTGAGAGCACACAAAAGTCTTGACAGTGGAATAGACATGCACCCCATTTTGCACAGCTTGCACGTTACATCCTGTGATCTCAGGCTTACGCACGCACGGTTGTAGGTACATTATGTGGGAGGCTGAGGACAAGGGCCTCCAGCTGCCCTACGCGTGCCGCATGGGCTGCTGCACAGCATGCGCGGTGCGCATCAAGAGTGGCACCATGTACCAGCCAGAGGCCCTGGGGATCAGCGAGGAGCTCAAGGAGCAGGGCTACGGCCTCATGTGTGTGGGCTACCCGCTCACAGGTGATAAGGATAGGTTAGGTTTCATAGCTGTACCTGCCAAGCAGGGGCAGCTTAGCTGATCACAGGTGAGCAAGCTGTTCGCCTTGTCTGGTAGCTCATCCATCAAGGACTGTCATGTGCAGATGCTGGTTGGGTGTCGGCAAGGATCTAGTACAGACAAACAGGACCAAGTGTTTACTCTTTGATGCACAGTACTTGCCATCTATCCCATTCCATCCTGTATGTGCATGCTGCTTGCAGATGTGGAGCTGGAGACAGTGTCAGAGGATGAGGTCTACGATTTGCAGTTTGGACTGAGCTTTGAACAGCAGGCTCTCAACCCCAACAATGATGGCAGCGTAGAGCGAGACGATTTCGCCTTGGAGATTGCCAACATGGATGAGTAGGAGAGGATATGAGGAAGTGTGGTGCATAATGTATTCAAGTGACGCAACTGTGCCCCAACGTGGGCCTGACCTGCACTGCTAGCTGTTGAGCAACGCTCATGAAGCCCTGCTCACCACCAATGGCAATAGGACCTTTCTCCGCTGGAAGATGCGGGATCATTGGCAAGTTTAGCTTGTCATTTTTTTGTAGTTTCTAGCCTTCACACAACTTTTTTCTATCAACACTGTCAATCCAGCCTCCTCATGTATGTCTTTTAGCTTGCAGGGTCAAAAGAAGACACAGGGTTAGGATAATTGGTCAGGAAAGTGCATGCAAGAGGGTCCATGCAAGAGGGAGTGTGTGAGATCATCTCGCTATGACAGTGAAGGTAACCATTACATAGCTGTATCCGCTGAACAAAGGCAGCTTAGCTGAAGCCTATCAGGCCTGGAAGGCGCAAAAGCATGAAGGGAAGTGTCTGATATACAAGAATGATGCGCCAGAAAGGTGCCACAAGTAGTGGTTTTGGTGGAAAACATACAGTCAATAACAGGTCGAGATAGCACAGGTAGTCTGATACAGTTCGGTCATTCAAGTTACAAGGAGTTTGCAAGGAGCTTACAAGGCCTTCCGTCAAGAAGTGCGTTAGCCTGCGCATAAAAAAGATATTATTGCATGAAGGAAGAAATTGAGCTTATTGTTGTTCAGGCTCAGAAAAGCAGACACATTGTTGATACCTGCGGGATGGGACAGATCATCATAAGTCGTGTGGAGAGAGGCGTGTGAATGGGTGCGGTGAAAAAGGACGTGCTGCTCATCTTGTACGTCATTACAAGTTAGCGTTAACCGTCAGCCAGGTCGTTAGGCTGATTGGTTTGTTGCTGGTCTTCGTCAGCCAAAATATAGTCCATGATGTTCGAGATGAAATGGCAGAGTTTGTTGTGCCGTTGAGAAAGGAAATCAATCTTGTACGTAGTAAGCATTACGCAAGTCACAAGTAGGAAAGAAAAGGAAAGAAGTTAGGGGAGGTATTGTGAGTCCAGGTCCCTGTTTCAATTTGTAGGGTTTGGGCACGAAGTCTGAAGCGTGCCATACTGTGAATAACATCAATAATATCACGAGGAAGATCAAAAAACATCATGATGTATCTAGGAAGGATGTATTGCGAACATGTGATCAGTTAATTCAAGTGACATACAAGTTTACAAGCATCAAGTTGAACCTGAGTTAGGGTACCATTCAAGTTTCATACAAGTTCAACCTGACTAAGGGCAAACTGCCAGCCTGGCCATTATGCTGATTGGTTTGTAGCTGGTCTTGGCTTGCCAAAAGGTAATCAATAATGTCTGAGATGAAACAGCAAAGGTTGCTGTGCCGTTGAAAAAGGAATTCTGAGGCAAGGCATGCAAAATGGCCTCCACGAAAAGACTGGCAAAAAGGGAGGACTCCTTTTTCGGAAATGGTTGCGTTCGGAAATTGTAGCGTCAAATGCTGCAGCCAGAAGTATGCTGAACTGCGTTTTCAGTCGGTTGGAGTTGGTTGGCTAAGTACTTAAGTGATACAGCTATAGCGGTGTTGAAAGCATGTTGTGGTCATTTCCAGAGGCTGTCTACATGCACCAGACTCTTAGCCTGACAAAAGGATGAAGTTTTCTTTCTGATTCTGATTCTGAGAGAAAGTCTCAAATGTGAAAGAGAACATGTGCCTGATTTTGTGCAGCGGCACAAGAGCACTTGTCACAGTGTCCATTTCCATGTGTATTGGTGCACCGCGCCAAAGAGGGAGGATTCGATTCCACTGCGAGGGTGTGTGCACGCAGACGAAACCTGCTCACACTCCTCATAACATGCTTAGGAAGGTTGAGGCACAATTAGCGAGGTGGCATCAGAGGAGCAACCCGTTCTACACACGAGTGCGAGAATCAGCTTCAAGATCAAGGAGAGGAGAGGCAAAGTATGAATCATAATTGCAAGTCTGAAAATATCGATCAATTATCAACGTCAAACCTTGGGTTTTATCGATCCTTTCCATTGGTGCAAAGTGCATGGATAAATGATTTCAGAGATGGGGCAGACATAGCGTAACAAGAATAATATTCTTTCGTTAACGTACCCGTCATGTGCCGCTTGCCATTCTTGCTCAGCTGGCTGTTGACAGCTGTGCAGAGTGCGGCACTCACTGGTGACTGGTGTCTGCTAGATCATGAGGAGAGGCTGGGATTCAATAAACGCCTAACTATTTACAACTGCCCTCCGGCGACACCCCTGCTCCTCCCTTTCTTCCTCTGGCAACCTCTCAAGATCAATGTCCATTGCCCGTCCACTAAGGTGTGCAGCATTTTGAACGGATTCACATGAATGCAAATTTTCACATCCTCAAGAGATTGAGATGAGTGCGCGCTTGCGCGCGCACGCGTACGCGCACACACACACACACACACACACACACACACACACACACACACACACACACACACACACACACACACACACACACACACACA
>LKMJ01003971.1_pt1 | contig 13853 bp, 12 predicted proteins | sample 643391 | NCBI WGS metagenome assembly LKMJ01 (sample SAMN04112250, study PRJNA286221) | soda lake metagenome | biome: soda lake; feature: Kulunda Steppe; material: water; isolation source: sample PL-Br10 brine of Picturesque Lake | place: Russia: Kulunda steppe | collected 2010-07
AAATGCCTGTAGAGAGCGGTCTGACCCGGCAGCAAAACCAAACGCAAGAGTGTAAAATAGCGCAACAATGTCGAATTTTCGCTGACGCTCAACGAGATTCGTTGCGCGAACGCGTTCGCGCAACTCACTAGAGGGAAACGCTCTTTGTATCCGATTCACAATTACCGAATCCGGTGGTGTGTAACTCATACTCTCCACCGGGTTTCTCTGATAGGTAGTTACAACGATGTCTGATCGAGCGGTCTCTCACTCTGCTAAACTAGAACGGATGCATCAGATACAGTTGAATGGGGTAAGCGTGCCGTTCAAAGGTTAGCGAACATCAACGATGAGGAAGACGCGACACCGACGACTCGGCGTCTGCGGCGTTATTCAGTTCTCGCTGTTGTCGTGCATCGGGTTCCCGTAGTTCGTTCACGATCACTCGACTCCATCCCACTTCCGCTTGGTTGTCAAACGAACGTCTTTGATCGCTAGAGAGTCTGTACCTATACGTTCTGTCGGTGTACCAGAAGCGTACGCATCGGCCGCGGGTGAGCAGCCCACGGCCTCGGATAAGCGTCTCCTGAGCTACAGCACTCTTCTGTGACGGCCACGTGAGTTATCTCCACTTGGTTCCATTGATGCGCGAACTCTATTTCGCTCTTCACAGAGCAACTACGCAGGGTTTGATCCAAAGAAGCGTAACTCAACACAGTTCACGAAGCATTCGTTGGGAAACCGTGGATTTGATCTTCGCAAGATTGACTGATTATAGAGTTAATAATCTAATCTACTGAATCTGGCCACTAGCGGTAGATGGTTCATAGTGAGCCTATCCTCTACCCCGGAAGTGTCGGACAATGTTATTTATAATCTTTTGTTCACTTCGACGAAGATGCTCTTCGAAGGTCCGACGTTGAATACCCATTTTTTCAGCAATTTCGTTGGTCGTATGCCCTCTAGGAATTTCGTAGTATCCCATATCGAACGCCGTAATCAGTGCCTGTCGTTGTCTTTCGGTAAGATTGGGAATAACTTTCTCTACCATTAATAACGGATCATTAGTGTGAATATTGGATATTTTTTGCTTAGATTCGACGGAGACGGAGTATTTTTCGTTTATGTCATGAAAAAACTTTGATATATTATCTCCGTCGAGTGAGATGACACTTAACCTGATTTTTCCATTCTTATATTCTCTAGGCGGAAATGACAAACAGTCATGTCTTTTTAAGTACTTTTCAATTCCATCCTCTTGGCCATGATTTAAAAGACATTGTTTAGTAACAAGAACGATTTCATTTTCAGACTCAATAACATTTTTTGCCCCCACAGAATTAGACAGATCAGTTATATTGATATCTGAATCAGGCATCTTTCTTATACGGAGAAGATCACAATGATCATTACACCACATTTCGATTTCGCAGTTATTCTTTTTCGAGATGTCTGCATAGAGACTCTTATGCTCGATCTTGAATGTAGCCTCGTACATTCCCATTCGCTTAACTTTAAACTAAGCACATTTATATTTACTGGGAAGATTGAAATGTGAGACGTCATGTTCTGTTGAAAGGCCGCTCCTTCTGCGGATTTAATCGCTAATTTCAGGGGATTTGGACGCCGTCTGGCGATATGGGTCAGCTACGGAACCTCAAAGAGTATTCATGAATTTGCTACGTACTACGTCGAAGATGCATACGACCCTGCTGTCGCCACAGTTACAGCGGGTACAATACCTCAACGAAGATCGGTCTGCTACTTCTCAAATAGGAGATAAACAAGCCACTGTGGAGACTTGAGGAAAATCTCAACGAGATCTTAGGGATTCTTCACGTATTCGATCTTGAGACTTCGCCTGATCACACATCATTCAGTCTCTGGGATATTGAACTCCTGATGAAGGAGTTGCGCTGCCTGCTCCGCAGCTATAGTGGTTAAGCGAAGTATTGCAAGTACGAACTCACGTATACCTCACCTACGAGAATTCAAACGAGTGTTTGCGATTCCGATCTCCCAGAACTTATGCTATGTACTACAGCGGAACAGGCAGACTTTTCAGGAACTGGCTCAATCGATGCCAGTGGCACCCAACGAGATCAGCCCAGCTCGCACTACCGAAACCGCGTTGGCTACCTGGCCAATGCGATGAAAACAACACCGCTGACTGATCCGGAGTCGCTCATCATCAAAGACGACATTTCACGACGAAGAAAGCTTATACGGACATATTGGGTTACATCTCTTTCGACCCGGTCGCACGCTCAGTTCATTTTTGATTGCCTCCGTCAGTTCGTTGAATACACATCATCGCTGTTGAACCAACTGACCGAAAATGCCCAGAAAACCTATCAGCGGTATCTGATTCTCCAGGAACGGCTGGCTACCGTCACCCAGCCACGTACTGCAGAGGTGGCTTAGCTAAAGACTGATGACGCGTCCCTTTCCTCAAGAGAGTCAGTTGCTACTGAACTATCGAAGACTTTGCAACATAACCAGATTGTCTCGCTTGCGAGATTTTCATAGGGGTACTAATACCTGGTGTTGTCTTATGACTCACCAACAACCTCCGCGGCAAGAACGTATTCTTAAATAGAGGCTCCATTTGGAGCAGTGATTTTAATTATGTTCACCGAAACTACTAATAACAGATGTCAATGCAAGATTCACCCGAACAAACTAAAATTTCATCGTCAAGTGATGACACCTCAGCAATACGCATCAACAATGTTTCTAAGTACTATGGAAATGAGGTTGCTGTAGATGATGTTTCAATTTCCGTATCAAATGGCGACTTTGTCACTCTGCTTGGCCCTAGCGGAGCAGGGAAAACTACGCTTTTACATATGATCGCCGGATTCGAAACTCCAACAGACGGTGAAATTTTCATTGACGGTGATCCAATTTCAGATAAACCTCCTTACGAACGTAATATCGGCCTTGTATTTCAGGATCTAGCTCTTTTTCCGAATATGACTGTGGAAGAAAATATAGCTTATCCACTTAAGATGCGACGGATGTCTAGTGACTACATTAAACAAAAGGTGACTGAAGTTCTCGAACTTGTCCGTCTTCCTGAAGATTATAGGTCAAATTCTGTGACGGAACTATCCGGTGGGCAACAGCAACGGGTGGCAATTGCTCGAGCGATTGTCTATGAGCCCACCTTGCTCCTTCTAGACGAGCCACTCTCGTCATTAGATAAAAAACTACGTGAAGAGATGCGAGACGAACTCATAAGAATACATAATGAAACTGACTTAACAATTATACACGTAACACACAATCAGACGCAAGCACTCTCGATGGCGGACAAGATTGCGGTGTTAAACGACGGTGAACTGGCCCAACTTAACCAGTCAGAAGATCTGTATTCCAGCCCAGCAACACCGTTTGTCGCTGATTTCATCGGTGACACTACCCTGTTTGATGGGATGGTAACCACTTGTACTGATGGCAAAGGTAAGGCTGATTATGAGGATATCACTGTGAGTTTTGAAACTGAGGCTGATATAGCAGTAAATAAGTCTATCACGCTTGGTGTCCGTGCTGAGCATATCGATATATCACCACGAGATGTGGTGAATGTGAATAGTGAGACACAGAATACCTACGCTGGAACAATTAAATCAGTATCATTTGAAGGCAACCAGACCCAGTACAAGATCTCACTTGAGGATGCACCATTGGTTGTTCAAGTAATTGAACCAAACACAACTAATAGGAAGATTTACGAACGCAAATCGAATGTGACTATTCATTGGCTAGTTGATGACACATTAGTATTTCCTGATTCTTAATTGACTGCATTTTTTAGTGTTAATTAAATCTTGACATGATAGCGTTGAGCCGCTACGAGAACCTTATGATAGCTTCATGAGTCATCCGTTCTATTTTATTGGCGATCAAGACCAAACTCGGTACTTCCCGAACAGTGCTTCGTGAACTGTGCTGAGCCACGCTTTTTCGGGTCAAACGCTTTGTGATTGTTCTGTGAAGAGTGAAATGGGATTCACAAATCAAGAGGACCAAGCGGAGAGAAATCACGTAGCCGTCAGAGACCAATACTGTAGCTCTCGAAACACTTATGTGAGGCCGCAGGCTGGCTCAGCCCGTGGCCGGTGCGTGCGCTTCTGGCACACCGACGCCGTTCATTTCAATCTTCCAATCCCGCTCCAATTCCTCCTCTAATGCGTGCCTGATCAAGTCAGAGAAGGTTTTGAACGTGAACTCTTCGGGCAGGTTGCCCCGCCGTGGTCGGGCGACGACCGCCCACCGAAGCACGAGCCCGAGATTCTCCAACAAGAACTCGACCAGAACGAACGCAAAGCGGACGATTGGATCTTGAGTTGTCGTCATCACTCGTGTTTGGCGGAAGACACGATAGCTGGTCTCAATCGCTGAGAGCTTCTGGTAGAGCCGTTCGACCTGTTTGGGCGTGTGATCTGCCAGATTGCACGCCACATAGTCGTAATTTTCACACCGGTATCGCTGGAACACTCGATAGCTGCCATACTGGATCAGAGTGATCAGCGGAATAGTTGAACCCTTCGAGAAAGCGCGTTAGATCCGGTCCCAATACACGAGTGTTCATGGGATTCTGGTACCGTTCAAACCTTATGCAGACCTCTCCAGATTCGGTACGGCAGCGTGGGCAATAGACGCTGTCACGCCAGCGAACCGGTCTGAGCAGGTTCCCGGCTCGCCGCTCCGAGACAAACGTCTTGATTGGGAACACCGTTTGTTGGGTGACACGAACGTGTCACCCTTACCCGCTGTGACTTCCAGCTACTGCTGAGAACTGACCAACAGTCATCTACCCAAGAGCGACATTGCAAATATATCATTACTTGTGCTAATCGCTATCAGTCCGGGCTACCGAGAACGGTATCGTTAACGATTCCAGGGTGATGCTTGCGGCGATATGCGGCTGCCGCAATGGCAGTTCCACGCCGTCTTAGTGTATCAGCTGATGTTTCCGAATACCAAGCGGCGTGAGGCGTCACAAATACGTCATCACGTTTTAATAGAGAATTATTCTTTTTTGGAGGTTCAACTGCTAGTACGTCAAGCCCGGCCCCGAATAGTGGCCCATTTTCTAAAGCTTCAACAAGATCACCCTCGTCGACAATCTTGCCACGTGCAGTGTTTACCAGTATAGAATTCTTTTTCATTCGACTAAAAACAGAATCGTCAAACATTTTCTCAGTTTCGTCAGTCAGAGGCGAATTAATTGAAATTATATCAGCACATTCTAGGAGTTCGTCGAAGGAGACAGGGGTCACACCGTTGTCGGTAATTTCATTATCGCTGAGGTATGGGTCGTACGCACAGACATTAAACCCTAGAGAAGCCGCAAGTTCGGCAGCTGCCTTTGCTTTGCGGCCAAATGCAACAAACCCGAAAGTGATAGTCTGAAACTGTCTGAGCGGGGTTGCGTCTTGCCATTCCCAATTCCCTGCTTCTGTTGCAGCTGTATACCGTGGAAGTCCACGGAGAACAGCCAATGCGAGTGTAACGATGTGTTCTGCAACCTCTCTATCACAGTAACTAGGTACCCGGGTGACTCTCACATCACGTTCGGTTGCAGCTTCAACATCAATACCGTCGATTCCAGTAGCATATCGGCTGACAACTGAACACCCTGTTTTGTCCATTGCCGCAGCTGAAACGTCGGTGTAGTGTGTCAGGAGGATATCCGCTTCGCTAACACCATCATCTGTGGCCTGTTCGCAATCAACTCCCTCGACAACGACGTTATCAAACAACTCGTTAAATTCACTTTGTTCAACAGAAACATCACCAAACCAGTCCGGGTCAAGCATTACAACTCGAACTTTTTCCTCTTTCATGAATTCAACATCTGCGAGTACGTACCTAATTGTATAGCCTCCATGTGGCGGAGCTATACAACTGATTCCCCATCGAACGCAATTCATATCAAGCCATAAAATTCATAAATATAACACATCTTTTTCTGATACGGTGACACCGGAAAATGCCTTTGCGGATCATCTCCGTCTAGCACTAGCGCAGGTTGAGAAATCTGTTATCTCAGAATGTCTAATGGCTGCAATCACCTACAAGGAGATCGTTGTTCGTCTCTGGATCCGCTACGGTGTTACGTACGATTGAGGCCACTTAGCACGAGTTCAGAACACAAAGGCCAAGACCCGCGGCGAGACTGCCGTCATTGCGGTGGGTCATCCCGAACAGGTTGACCACGGTGGAGAACATCCGACTGATCTCATTCGATCGTTAGGTGTGATAATCGAACGCTCTTGGGTAGAAGACTGTCGGTCAGTTCTCAGCAGTAGCTGGAAGTCACAGCAGGTAAGGGTGACACGTTCGTGTCACCCAACAAACGGTGTTCCCAATCAAGACGTTTGTCTCGGAGCGGCGAGCCGGGAACCTGCTCAGACCGGTTCGCTGGCGTGACGGCGTCTATTGCCCACACTACCGTGCTGAATTTGTAGTCAAGAGTTTGGAACAACAGATTTCGTGCACGAGACGAGTGGCTAACTGGGGCTGGTCACCAAGCTTGTGAGGATGTCACAGAAGATATCCGGGTTTGTGTCGGTTTTCAGCCGACTCGAACGCTAAACTGGCGAATTGATAGGCAAAGACACTCACTTTCTGACCGATGTCTGTGGATTTGAGTTCGACAAGATTCCTGTTGTTGAAGCTGCTGACGAGTGGGACGCAAAGTACAGCTATCAGCCGAGGGTGCATGTGTTCTACTGCAAGGAACTTATGAGATTCACCACCGTGGAGCTATACGACTATCTTGCCGACACCGAGCGTGCTGCACGCTCGGTTTCGACCAGAGCAGTTCACTCCTGAGAAAACTGCCCCGACACGAATCACACCCGGTTATGCATGGAGTGATCCGTTTGTGATCGGCTCAAATACTTCATTACACAGTCCGCAGAACGTATCCTCGCGGTTGCCCACGATATGGGCAACCCTCTCGGAATGTATCCACTCAAACCAGCCGAGAAAAATGACTATTCATACCGCCCAGAACAGCGCTACATCATCGAGTATCCCATGTATCACACGGAGCGGGTCGCGGTACGCCGCGACGAGCGTCAATTGATTGCTGTGGCCGCCTTGCCGTTTATCCAGCGTCTACAGACAATCAGTCGAGGCTCGGACTTGGGGCTAGACTTAGTTAGCCTCTCGACTTACAAACGTACTCGTTCGATACGATCAAGTGCCGTTTGGATAGTACTTCTATCAGTCGCGTACGAAAACCGGACGTATCCTTCGCCAGCATCACCAAAGACTGCTCCTGGTACGGCCGCGACTCCGGCATCTTCCATGAGGTACTCGACGAACTTTCGGCTGTCCGTCGTGATATCCGAGACATCTGCAAACACGTAGAATGCACCTTTTGGGGTGCCTGGATCGATACCGTCAATTGTCCGTAGACGGTTGAGAACTAGGTCGCGACGAACTGCAAATTCCTTACGGATGTCCTCAACGACATTTCGGTTCTCGAGGGCTGCAAGGGCAGCGATCTGGGCGGGTTCAGCTACTGACGAGATCGTGTGCTCCTGCAACACCCGCATTGCATCGATAACCCGGGGCGGTGCGCTCGCATACCCAATCCGCCACCCGGTCATCGCGTACGATTTCGAGAAGCTGTGTATCGTGACTGTGCTATCGAAGTTCTGTTCCTGGCTTGCGAGAGAGACGTGTCTTGCGTCGTCGTAGACGAGGTCCTCGTAGGTTTCGTCGGCGATGAGCCATACGTCATTATCAGCTGCGATCGCCGCGAGTGCCTCAAGTTTATCTGGCGGAATGACGGCACCCGTTGGATTGGCAGGCGTATTCAGTATCATCGCTGCGGTGTCGTCACCCACTGCTGTCTCAACGTCTTTTGGGTCGGGTATGAAGTCATCATCGGTGTGAATGGGTACGAGACGAGCCCCTGTACTGGCGACGTGTCCGTGGTAGTTTGGCCAATACGGTTCCGGAACTAATACATCCTCACCGGGATCACAGAGAACCTGAACCGCGGCGAAAAGTGCCCCCATCGCTCCAGGGGTGACGATTAATTCAGTGTCAGGATTAACGTCGATACCGTTCACAGCTGCAAGCTTGTCTGAAAGCGCAGCTCGGAGGCGTGATCGACCAACTGTTTCTGTGTAACTAGTTGCGCCAGTTCCAAGTGCGTCGTTGACCGCGGTCGCAATCGGTTCAGGAGTCGCAAAGTCAGGTTCGCCGATACTCAGGTCGGCAAGATCGTCGTATTTTTTGGCTGCGTCGAACACTTCGCGAATGCCAGATTGCGGCATTCGAGAAACGAGTTCTGAGAGGGTGTGATTGATCGGCATGATGAATTTTCGGTCTCACTGATTCTAACATCCACCCCTCCTTATGGTGGTTCCAAATGCTCAAATACCTCGAATTACTTGGTCGTTGAGATCGATGTCCGCGCTCGTCAGCGGAACCTTGACCTCGATTTCGACGAGATACTCCTCATCAGCCAGCTGTTCGTGTCCCTAAACAGTGTGGCGCGGACACGGCTTGTCGAATTTCTCCTAGTAGGCGGTCTCGAAGCCGTTATATTACCGTTCGTCTTTCCTCTCTCGGTGGTAACAGAACGAACTCGACATTTGTCTGGATATACTGTCTGAGGTGGTTCTGATCGATCTGGATACTCATATAGTGACCGTCCAAACCTTCCGAGTTGCACAGCTGTGTTGAATCATCAGACTGTGTGGGGGTGGGTCGCTAAAACAAAGGAATTGAAGCAGAGAGATTTGGTTGCCTATGAGACAAATCTCCCGCTTAAATAGCGAGGTTGTTCCAATTTCTCAAAGAGTTAATAGCGATAGAGACGAATCCGCCGCCCGGAAGTGGCGACGGATCCGCCGACTACGCCCTCGTTTTCCTCCACTGTCTGCGAATTTACCTCAACACGTCCTACCGGACGACGATTGACATTCCGAAGGAGATGACACAAATAGCGGGGGAGATCGGCCTCAACCCGGTCGATCTACCGGCTCTATCCACGTTGTGTAAGGTGTTCGACCGGATAAGTATGAGTGTCTACCGAGTGCTGCTGCGCCAGTCGGCGCAGCCACACGACCCCTCACAACACGGTGCTATCGACGCTATTCTACGAACGCTCAGCTGCGAGCCGCCACTAATGCCAGCGAATCATCTACCACGTGCAGAAGATAAAAATCACGAATATGTGGATACAGACACTCAAGCAATCCTTGATATTCATCGTTCAACAAACGGGAAGGAAGCCATGCAGACCTCGCTGAGCAGTTCACCCGTCGAAACGCGGGCGGTCTTCGGTTTCTCGCCTCCGACAAGCAATTGTTCCGCGAATCCCTTTGTGCCCTCGAGATTCGTCCGCTCATCAAACCTCGTATCTTCGCACCCTACGACACGCACAGTGTCAGAATCGACGAACAGCGCTACAATCAGCGCTCAATAACCGAGACGGTGAACTCAGCGGTCAAGCGCCCGCTCGGCAAGTCCCCGGCGTCGGTCGGTTCTACGATCACGTCGAAGGTGACACTGTCTGGGGGTCAAGACTTCATCTACGCTTTCTATGCTGACGACAAAACTGTCTATCCGCTCACTTCCGCCTCTACGAACAGCAAGACGAAGACGACGAAAACCCGGTCAAGTATCTTGCGACGAATAATATCGACGCACCGACCGAACACGTGATCCACTCCTATGAAATGCGGTGGCGTATCGAGACGTTCTTTGAGGACTAGAAGCAGGATCTCGGCTTGGGAGATTGCGAGATGCAGACCGATGAAAGTGCCAGTCGGCACTGGCACCTTCTGATGGCTGCCTACAGTCTCGTTCGTCTCGATCCCGATTCGAGCGCCTTGGGGACGGTTCGCTCGAAAGCGTCATCGCTTCGAGCGAACTTCGAACACTCGCTGAAAGAAGCAGTTTACGACCTCCTTTTGTGGGTTCGGAACAACGCTGATCGCGGCGTCGATGACCTCTTAGAAGAGATCGACCACCTCTTTGTTCACTCAACAGCTGACGCTAGCGTGCAAAGCCGAGTTAACTAGACAGTGCCGTTTTGAGGCGATATCAGGCTTTCCAAGCGTGAACCAGAGCCGGTGTAACCCTATCGAAGCGGGTCCTCGAGGACCGTATTGACCCGTTCGGTCAGTTTGCCAGATCTTAGGAGGTCGGTGACCATATCGATGTCCTCGTGAATCGGCCGATCCGTCTCGAGGTGTGGAACGTGATCGCGGATGCACTCGTAAGCCGCCTCCGTCCCAATGCCAGGCGACTGTTCTTGGGACTGGAAATCGAGGCCCTGGGCCGCACACGTGAGTTCGGACGCGACGACTCGGAGTGTCCGATCGACCACGTCGGTTGCCCGCAGTGCGCTCTGGGCGCTCATGCTGACGTGATCCTCTTGGTTGCCGCTGACGGGAACGTTTTGCATCGATGGCCGTCCCTCGGCTTGGTTTGTACTCACCAGATCGGCGGCGGCGTATTGGGCGATCATGTACCCGGATTGCACGCCGGGCTTCTCCGCGAGAAATGGGGGGAGGTGATCACCCTGAATATTCGGATTGAGCAGCCGATCGAGACGGCGTTCACTGATCGAGGCGAGTTCCGAAAGCGCGTTAGTGACGTAATCCAATGGTAGACCGACTGGCTCTCCGTGAAAGTTACCCCCCGAGATAACCGCCGCGGTGTCCGTCCCGCTCGCTCGGTCGTCGACGCGATCGGCGTCGAACACCAGTGGATTATCTGTGGCACTGTTCAGTTCGGTCGTCACAACCGTTCGAAGGTGTTTGACAGCGTCCCGGACTGCACCGTGGACTTGTGGAAGACACCGGATCGAGTAGGCGTCTTGGACCCGATCACAATTACGGTGCGATTGAACGATTTCCGACTCCGCAGTGAGCTCGAGGATGTTCACAGCCGTGTCCCGATGGCCAGGGTGGGGTCTCACGTCGTTGATCCGGGGATCGGCAGCCGCTGTCGTTCCCATTGAGACTTCGGTCGTCATCGCACCAGCGATGTCGGCGCCACGGAGGGCTCGTTCAGCATCGGCTACAACCAGTGCACCGAGACTCACCGTGAGTTGGGTGCCGTTAATAAGCGCAAGCCCCTCTTTTGCCCGGAGCGTGAGTGGATCGAGACCCGCGCGCTCAAGCGCTATCGCTCCGTCCAGACGTTCATCATCCACGATAGCTTCGCCCTCGCCGATCAGTACTAGGCTCATGTGTGCAAGCGGTGCCAAATCACCGCTCGCGCCGAGACTCCCCTTCGATCGGACAACGGGGTGAACGCTCTCGTTGATCATGGCAACGAGGAGATTGACCACCGATTCCCTGACACCGGAGAATCCTTTGACGAGTGCATTGAGTCGGGTAGTCATCATTGCACGGACAACTGCTTCAGGTAGTTCATCGCCCGCACCCGCGGCGTGGCTCCGGATGAGATTCCGCTGGATGGTCTGGATATCGTCGTCCGGAATCTGTTCCGTGACCAAGTCTCCAAACCCGGTGTTAACGCCGTAGACCGCATCACCCGTCTCGAGAATATTCTCGATCCGTTCATGTGACTCCCGCACCTCATGGCGGGCGGCGTCGGCGATGGTCACGGTCGCCCCATCGCGAGCAACTGCCTTGACATCGTCAGGCGTGAGAGTTTCGCCATCGAGGACAATCTGCTCAGTCACTGTAGACCACCTCACCGCCTTTGACGACGGTGTTTTTAGTTGGGTTCCCGAAGTTGCACGGCACATACTCAAACCGTGGAACGTTCGCGAAGTGCTGGTTAGTGCACTCGGAGAGCGTTCTGTAGGTCTCCTGTATAATCCTTTGCGTACCCATGTAGCCCCACGAGTCGGCGGTCATTTGCCCGTACATCATCGCCCCCTGGCTTCGAACCCACGAACGTAGTGCCACTCGTTCCAGTGCTCAACCAGATTCGCGTTCACAATGCGGACTCGTGGGGCCCGTTCGTGGGCTCGGAACCGACCGACTGGCTTAACACTCTGTACGAGCAGGGTTTCGTCGTCCTTGAGTGCTAAGAGTTCCTCGGAGAGTGCGTTATAGACGTCCCAACTGTGAGCCGGACGCCCCGTCCCGCCATAGATGACGAGACTTTCGGAGTCTCCCTCAACTTCGTGATTGAAATTGTTCTCCAGCAGCCGGTGAGAGGCTTCCTGGCGCCATGCCTTTGAGTGCAGTTCAGTCCCCTCAGGAGCACTCTTGAGGGTGCTCCATCGTTTACTCGGCGTGTCGTCGTCTGGATGGTCAAACATCGGTTATCTCAGGGGTAGTGGGTTATCTCAAAGAATGGGTCACCGACATATGGCGTAGTATTTATAAAAGATTTCAGTAGACCATCCAATAAATCTCTACTCACCGAGAGTAAGGTGCATTTCCTTTCAGACGGCTCTATTGAATCGCCATACGGCGTTGGAATTAGCGTGTTACGTACTGTTTGATGTTGTAGACGATTGCTCTATTGGGCTCTGTAGTTTCGGTAGACGACACCGCAATTGGCCAATATATATCAAAAAAGTTAGTTTTTGAGGACGCCGACTTCGACGATACGATCGAGACGGCCGTCACCGGCTGGACACAGAATTCCGGCCAGTCCTGTATCGCCGCCAAGTGCCTGTTCGTTCATACGGACATCTACAACGATTTCCTCGACCAGATGTCGGCGCTGACTGTCGGCGATCCAACTGACCCCTAAATCGACGTGGGGCTGTAGGCCCGCTCGGATCTGCTGGAGACCTTGCATGAGCAGGTCACCGCAAGAGCCGACGTCGGGGCGACCGTCCTGTGTGGTGGCGGCCTGCTCGACCGAGCGGGAAATTTCTATGCACCAACGGTGCTGACGGACTTGCCCGCCGACTGTCCAGCACGGGTCGAAACGCTGTTCGGTCCCGTCGCATCTGTTGTCACGTTCGGCTCCTACACGCAGTCGATCACATCGAGAACCTCACGAGTTCCTCCAGTAGGTGCTGAATCTGTGTCTGCGGTGGCTGGTTAGCCTTCAGCAAGGCAGTGACCATGAGTTCTATCGATAACCAGTCGCTGTCGGCGGCGATCAGCCGCCTACGCGACGGTGTTGCCACTCACCAACGGTGCCCTAATCCAAGGGCAAATACCGGAAGAACCGGCTGTCGAGCGGTTGGTTCGCTGGAACTGCTCGACGAACTCCGAGTGCTGTTCAGCCAGCACGGAGTGCCATTTCACAGAAATCTACGAACGACCACTCCAAGAGGCGGCGCCCCCACGACGGGGCGCCGCCACGTACATCCAGTGCAGATACCGCCAGACGTTCTGTAACAACAGGCTCACAACAAACAGCAACAGCCGAAATCCGGCGTCACGGGAGCTCGTAAGCGCGAGACTCTGCTTGGCTAGTCGGTAGGACGATTCGATGCCGAACCGCTTGCGTTAGTGTTCTCGGGCATCGCGTGGAGTTTCGATAAACGGCGCGTCAGCGGCGTAGCCGTGACGCGCCACACCGTTTTCATCGTATCTGCCTTGCTGGTAGACACAATCGATGTACACAGGAAACGTCACCTTCACAGCTAGCTCGTGTTCGATCACACGGCTCCAACCGCTGCTGAGTTCGTCTTGGATCGTCTCACCCCACCTGACAACCGGTATGACGTAGGCGTAATTATAGGCGTACAGCAGTCCTAAACAGGTGCTATTGTAGAATCCTCGATCAAGGTAGACGGCCTTGATGCGCAGGTCAAGGCCGTCGAGCAGTTCGAGGAGCTCACTGAGAACGTCACTTGAGGTTTCGCCAGCGACCAGCTGGTGAACCGCTAGCGTGTAGCGTTTGTTGCGCACACGTGCGTACAGTGTCGCATAGGCGTGAAATGAAGT
>LKMJ01003972.1_pt1 | contig 13852 bp, 18 predicted proteins | sample 643391 | NCBI WGS metagenome assembly LKMJ01 (sample SAMN04112250, study PRJNA286221) | soda lake metagenome | biome: soda lake; feature: Kulunda Steppe; material: water; isolation source: sample PL-Br10 brine of Picturesque Lake | place: Russia: Kulunda steppe | collected 2010-07
ATGTCCATCCACTCACCATGTCCATCCACTCACCATGTCCGTCCACTCACCATGTCCGTCCACTCACCATGTCCGTCCACTCACCATGTCCATCCACTCACCATGTCCGTCCACTCACCATGTCCGTCCACTCACCATGTCCGTCCACTCACCATGTCCATCCACTCACCATGTCCGTCCACTCACCATGTCCGTCCATTCACCATGTCCGTCCACTCACCATGTCCATCCACTCACCATGTCCATCCACTCACCATGTCCATCCACATGCACACCCACCATGTCCATCAGCTGCGCGAGCATTCTGGGATCGACATGAGGCACAGGTGGCTGCGCTGGGGCGGTCTGCACACAGGGATGCGTATGGGTGGGTGCAGGGTTGAAAGAAGCGAGGCACACTGCCAACAAGTGCAGCTCAAGCTGGTGCTGCCCCAGTATAGAGTCAGGCAGGACCAGGGGACCTCTGCTGTCCTAGGAAGGGCGGCAGAAGGTGAAGGATTAAGGAAAAGGGCTCTAGAGGACAAGTGCAGCTTGAGCTGCTGCTGCCCTTGGGAGGGTCAGAAGCGCTAGGTCAGGCAGCAGAAGGTTGAGGACTAAGGAGGAAGAAAGGGGCCCGTGGAGCAACGGGCATGACAAAACACACACATACACGCACAGATGCTGCAAGGTGCAGGGGCAACAGGGTGGGGGAGTTGCATAGCAATCTATTTGCTTAATTGTAAGGCCAAGGACTCTAACCCCCCTACCTTACTTAGATACAAATAAGATTCTACAAGGAACGTTTGGGTCATCCTCGGTGCTTTTTAAGGTGTGCTTGCCCCCCTTAGCTCAGCTGCCCTCGTTTGGCAGGTACAGCTATGTAACCTAACCTAACCTTGCCTCCCTCTGCTAAGGGCGCCCCACAACGGCTGGGATAAAGCAGTGAGAGGCACAAAACTGAACGGGCAGCGCAAAGCCGCAGGCAGCCACCTTGTCAGAGGGCTTAACTTGGGGTGGTGTTGCCATATGCAGGCAAGGCATGCACAGACTGTTACTGAATGTAGGGAGGGCAATGTATGAGCACCTCCACGTGGTATCCCCTGGTAACGGTGTGTCCGCACAGCAGCTAAGACTCATATGGTGTTTTTCAAAACCAGGTTGGAAGCTGCCTGGGATGCTGGAGGTCGCGTGCACGGGCGCTGGGAGGAAGGTCGCGCAGCGATAGCCACAGAAGTTGCTGGTGGACAGCGTGCTCTGGGTGGAGTGTCTCAGTATTGGGCCTCTGCATAACTGCGTGCTCGTCCTCCTGTTGAGAGGGCCCTGTGGGTGTGGGGACTCCGGCGGGCCCCGTGTGCAGTGGGGGGGCTGAGCTGAGGTGTTAGGAGAGGAACCTCTCTAAGACTTAGGGGTGGGTCTTAAGAAGTTGCTGAGCATGGCTCAGCTGGTATTGACTTCTGTTGTACTCTTCTGTGCTTGCTCTTTCTCTTGCTCTGGTGGGCAGGGAGACAGGCCTGGGCTGCGTGCTTGGGACCTGCTTTAAAGCAGGGGTGGTTGTGTCTGGATTTTTGCCCCTGCTCTTGCTGTATGGAAGTGTGGGTGGGGTTTTCCAGGTGTTCTTCTTATTTCCCTGTCTCTGTTGGGGGTTTGGCATAGGGTACCTCAGACCAATGTGTCTCCCTTTCCTTAATGGATGCGGGGGGTGTTCAACCGCCTGCGTAGTTTTTCTTGTAGGGCTTTAAACGCTGCACAACTTACAAAGTCTAGTTTTTTCTCCAGCCAGGACCCGGGGGCATGTGCAGGGCAGTTAGCGTTATGCTTCCAGCAGCATCACCCTAAGGAAGCTGGCTCCAGAGTGGGTGAGAGAGCACCATGCCGCGTCAGCTTATCACTTATTTTATGGGGATTATAGCACCTGAGAGGGGTGGGGCCCCCGTGGTCCAGGGTTAGGGGTACAGACTAATACCTGGATCGGGAATCCAGGGAAACATGCTGAGAGAGCAGAGGCTGTCCCCAGTCAGGGCCCACATGCACGGGAACATGCTCTTGTGGGAGCAGGCAGTCCTCAGTCAGGGCCCACAAGCACACAACCCAGTCCAATCGCCATTCAGCATGCCTTGTGCAACCAGCAGTGACATCTAGAGGGAGTGGGAACCACAATCAGGTGAGCAGGCCACCTAGGCTGCGTTGTAGCAGGGTGCTCTGCTGCATGCTATGTCCACACCCGCGCCCATAGAGAAAGAGGAAGCACGTGAACACGTGCATGTCAAGGAGTGCTTTCAAAAGCCAATTGAATTTTATTCAAAATATTTTGTTCAAAATGCTCAATCATACGGCAATTGTTTAAACTCAAAACAATCATAGATGGAGCGATACATGCAAACATTCAAGATGCTTTATTCCCACCTGCAAGTCACTAGCGTATGTAGGCTGTGCATTCAAATTGCACACATTGAATCATATCAATGCACGCCAAAGATCAAGGCTTGATTGATCATTTGGAATGGCATCACACTCACACACCTGGGCAGTGGGCAGCGGTGGTGGCGGCAGCGGCAGCTGGGAGGGGGGGGGGAGTGCTTGCCGTGTGTGTGCAACCTGTGCAGCTTGGGGCAGAGCCTGCAGGGGGCGCAAGACCACCCATGTGCAATAAGGACAATCAGGGCGTGGCTCTGTGGCTGAAGTCTGTGCTGCAAAGCAAGATGCGGCAGCAGCAACAGCAGCAGCAGCAGCAGTAGAGCCTGGCAAAGTACCAAAAGAGGTCATTTTGACTCTCCAGTTTAGGTCTGAAATATGTCACACAGTCTGCCAATTCTGCGTGCAAGGAGGAGCAAGATGGGGCAGCAGCAGTAGCAGCAGAAGCAGCTGCTCAGGCGGAGTTCAAAACCAGGGCGAGCAAGTCAATATCCAGCGCAAGGCTTGGCTGTGTTGCCTGAACCATGCGATTGGCTGTGTTGCCTGGACCATGCGATCAGCTGTGTTGCCTGGACCATGCGATGAGGGATGGCAAGTGAAGTGCACGCGTGGCACGCGCAGCGCTGCGTCCACCACAAGGGCCACTGAAGACCATATGAGGGCCACCAAAGGCACCATATGATTTCTCAACCACAAGGGCCACCACGGACCGTTATTTCCCCAGTCACCACCGATCCCCTTCTCCAGCTGCAGCTCTGTCCTGCATGTGTCATCATGGTGGCACTCTGTCCTGCATGTGCACTCTCTGTCCTGCATGTGCACGGTGGCACTCTGTCCTGCATGTGCACTCTCTGTCCTGCATGTGCACGGTGGCACTCTGTCCTGCATGCGTCATCACGGTGGCAATGTGCCCCCCTGCAGGTCCGCTGCTCTCCCCGTGGATCAACATTGCAGCCATGTGCCCCCCTGCAGGTCTGCTGCTCCCCATGGATCAACATTGTAGCCATGTGCCCCCCTGCAGGTCCGCTGCTCCCCATGGATCAACATTGTAGCCATGTGCCCCCCTGCAGGTCCGCTGCTCTCCCCATGGATCAACATTGCAGCCATGTGCCCCCCTGCAGGTCCGCTGCTGCCCATGGAGATCAACATTGCAGCTTTGTGCCCCACCATAGATCCGCTGCTCCCCATATGGATCAACATTGCAGCTTTGTGCCCCACCACAGATCCGCTGCTCCCCATGGATCAACATTGCAGCCATGTGCCCCACCGCAGCTTTCCTGCTCTGCATGAGTCACCTCTGCCCTGACTGCCACCCCTATGTTGCACCTGTGCTCCACCTGTTGCGCTCACCGTGCGCAGCAGCTCCTCCAGCTTAGATGCAAGCCCATCAGGGCTGTCTCCCCGGCATCTCAGGGCCACCAGGCAGGTGCATGAGGGTGCAGCCCCTGCACCGCCTACAGGGCACGCGGGAAGCAACGCGGCTTGCATCCTGGGCAGGTTTGCACAGAATGCAACTTGCAAACTCAAAGAGGGCGCAGCATGGCCAAAGCCAATCCCAGGCCAATGATGCTCACCTTCCACGACAGGGCGGCGGTCCTTAGTTGACACAGTCACCTCCAGATGCAGGCGCACCTGAGACGATGTACGCAAGGGAGGGAAGCAGATAAGCAGCATAAGTAGCACAACAGGGGAACAGAGGTTGAGAAGGGAGGGTAGTGAAGGGGGGGGGGGGCAGTACAGAGGTCATTGCCAGCAAGTTCACTAGCAGCAGGAGCATGGTGCTCAAACTCAGCTTTTTTGGAGGGCCAATGAACTCAGGTATGTAGTGGACAGGGCCGCATGTATAGTGCTCACTCATTGTGTGGGGTGGGGCATGCGCCCGCACAGCATGCGTGCATGAAGCAGCACGAAGCTGCAGCGCAGCCCACTAGCACTTGACGAGTACGGCCGTGCACAGTACACTGCAACCCCAACTACCCGTCAAGTGCAGAGATTAGGGTTGAGGAGTTTAGGGTAAGGGCTAGGTCGCTGTTTAAGGTCTAATGCACAAGAAAGAATATTACGCCATTTCGTGAGCCTTTTGATTACGCATAAGCTGTTTGATAGCCTTGAATGTGGTTTGGCTGACCGGAATCAATGTAAAAGACCTTCAGGAATCCTGGAGGGGGAAAGAGTGCTGCTCATCGTAAAGAGGCGTGCTTCACTTGCAACCTCTACTCCTTAAGGAGCCTCCCTGTTGAGGGTTGACCAGCTCGAGCAAGCACTCGGCCGTCCAGGCTCTGTCCAGCCTTTAGGAATTTCTATTGGTGTCTGCTTTTATAAGTAACTTGCCTTGGGCCCAGTCAGATGGAGGGTCGTGCGCTTGGCCACAGCACGCACAGCACGTACAGGCAAGCCACAGTGCTTCTTTATTGACAAGGTGTGGGGCGCAGGAGCTGCAGCTGCCGTGCTGCTGCTGCTGCTGCTGCTGGCGAAAAAGCTAAACTTTTTGGGCTTGGCACCATCCAACTCTGCAGCAGCTGCTGACGAGGCTTCCATCCAAAGGGCCCTATGGCTGGTGAGGATGACATAGCCCGCCTGCGCCGCGTGTGATGGGGCAGGGGGTGGGGGGAGGATCAGACAGTCCACTCTGTGCAGGTCAATTCAGGGCGAAGAAAGGGAGATCTTTGCCCTGAAAGGGAGATGGAACAAGGGTCGCGCGCAGACACACGCACATGCACGCGAGCAAATGATCGCGCGTGTGGCGCGCACACGCACACGCGAGCACATCACAGGAAGGCAATGATCAATGAATCCTAGTTATAGTTGGGATGGTGCCTCAAACACAGGAATTCATTTAAGTGATAAAATGCCTCATGGGCAAAGCCCAGTTATGTGGCATGCACGAGCGCAAGCCGCGCCTGGCTCATCCCGTGATGAATAACGAAGTGCGTTAGGAATTGAATTTGGCGCAGAACAGAGGGCAGTATGATTATTTGGGCCTGGCAAGGAGAAATGGTAAGGAGAAAGAAGCTGTTTGAGCAGCCCTTACAAATGTTGCATGGCTTTGACTCTCTAGAGCTCGAGAGAGTGAGCTAGGGCTAGTCTATCACAGGAAATCCCAAGACCTTTACAATCAGACAGATCACCTTGTATGCTTTGGCCAGGTGTCCAGGTAGGCCACCCTGGGGTTCAAACTCCAAATCCACCTGCACGTGCTCTTTTAGCCGGAGCAATTGTGAGATAGGGAGGGTTAAACCCTATTGATTTGATTCCAGCTACTCCAAGTCGACCAATCACAGATCATATACGAGCCCTAGCTTCATGAAGGCACTTCATGCAAGCCCACCTTGTCCAGGAGCAAGTGCTCCACCTCGCCGGGAAGTAGGACCGGCCTCCCGCTAGAAGTGAGATCAACTGGATCTAGCAAAATCATTCTTATGACTTATCATGCACAAAGAATCGTGTTTAGATATGTGAGCTAAATTGACAATTGAGATGTACCTGATTATCTAACTAACGTACCTGAATCGTTATGTATCTTGAATGATTTAGATTAGTGGACCAAGGCTGCAAGGGGGAGCCCGACGAGAGCGGACATCATGTTCTTCCCAGGACCAAGTCAGGCCAAGTACCAGGTAAAACTGACTGCCATCATCTTACTGACATGCTGTCATCAATGACAGTTTCTTCCAGAAAATACAATGTGATGATGACCCATTAGATTCCATTGGGTCTCAGCAGCAGCTTCCTGTGTGCTCAGCCCTCAAGTCAGCATTTCTCCTGTCCTTGCAACAAGCTCTCTCATTCTCGTACTCTCTCCCTTTCTCTCCTCCTATTACGTTGCCGCAGGCCTTGCAAGCGCGTGCTGAAAATAAAGGTTAGTGTGCAGGGAGGGGCTCGGGTGCTTGCAGCTACCCTTCCAGTCCTGCGCGCAGCTTCCCCTCTAGATACCTTACAGGGTGCATATTGTTTCTCTCAGTTGCACATCGAATCAAACCCCATCCTGTTCCCCTCACTTCAAATCCAATGCCTGCACGCCTTTGGCAGAGTATGTGCGGCACTGGAAGACCCCACTGATGAAGACCTTCCCGGAGCGGCCCATGTACTGCTGCTACGCAACCTGGTGGTAAGTGTCACCCTGCATCCAGTAGCAATGCCATTGGTGGGATGACGTTATGGCAGACGGATGATCCATGGCCCAGCTCAATGTGCACCAAGGGTACTGGGGCCCTGCAAAAGCGCGCTTGCATGCACGGCTGTTCCTGGAACTCTTCTTGCTCTGCTAGTGGCATGGGAAACCTGAGTGGAACTCAATTCTTGTGCTTGCTATGTGCTGATAAATGAAGCACAGCCCTCAAAATCGTGCAACTGTGCTGCTGCCACACTGTAGCTATGGCTGCACACCCCATCAGGAATTGCTTTTCATTGCACCTGGGCAAAGAGTTATATTGGGAGTCATTGGAGCAGGCAGGGTAGAAATTGGACTGGAGGAAGGCTCCAGGGGGGGCAAGGGCGGCGGGTACTTGCATGGTGTTGTTGAGAGTAAAGAAAATGGGAACTAAGGATTTGAGCCAGTTTTGTCTTCGCTGCAAGGGAGGCAGGCCAACAGTTGGCTGGGCTCGTGTCTCTTGGGAGTCTTCCTGCATGGTGCACTCTTCGAAGCGCGCCTGCAGTCCCACCATGTCATTCCTGCATGGTGCACTCTTCGAGAAGCGCCTGCAGTCCCACCAAGTCCTCTCTCTTTCTGATGGTGGTAGTGGTGCGCATGCACTCACAGCGCCACCGTCATGTGCGCTGCTGTGTCTGCCCTGCAGCCTCTACTGCGCATCCTGGCAGCTGCGCAAGCAAGCCCTCCACGGAGACCTGAACAGGTGCGTGGTTGCTCCCAGTTCGATGTAGACCTGCACGAAGGTTGGCGTAGGAGGGCGTTTGCTTTACAGCGAGGGAAGGTTCCATGTGGGCGTGCGAGTGCTTCTCTTTTGAGACTTCTGACCCATGTGAACTGTGTCCATGTTGTAAGGCCCACGCGTGAGCACATGTTGCGTATGCATGCGAGCTCATATCGCATGCACGCGAGCTCATGTTGTGTGCATGTGAGCTCATGTCGCATGCACGTGAGCTCATGTTGTATGCACGTGAGCAGGCAGGTCAGGGGGTTGGTGCAGTGCATGCCCGAGCTGCCTCTGCTCCATCAGAGCGTGGCTGCGCTTGCACACCCCAGAAGCTCCTACCCCCAGCTAGTAAGCGAGGGCCACTGGCTCCCAATCGCATTGTACGGTCCACCAATGCCACCAGTACCTGCTGAGCCACTTGCAGACACAAGCGGCTTCAAAAATGGCAAGCAATGGGATTTCAATCATAGGAGCCATGGCATTGACCTTTTTAGCTCAAGTCTGTCAAGTTTTTTGAAGCCACATATTTGTATGCTGTGGCCTTCAGTCCACCATTTGGGGCACACCCGATGCTCTTGCCAAAGCCCTGTGCTGACCACCCATGGCCGACCATCCACTGTGCTGGTCATCCACGGCGCTTGAGAAGCAGCAGTGCCATTTTCCTGAGTGGCCTGATAATGATTGTGTGTTGAACGCAAGCCTGGCTGTAGTGTGTGCTTCAGGTGCACTCCTTTTGCTGGTTGACCCACGTATGCCAGGAGGGGCTCCTGAGGCAAAAGGATGGGGGGGCCAGGCCGAGGCAGGGCCTGTAGGAAGGAAGGCTGAGCCTGTAAGTGGGCAGAGCCTCTCTTGTGCCACTGGGCCTGTTGGGAGGCTGGGCCCTAAGGACAGCACCGTGCCTGTGCAGGGTACAAGCCTACACGCAAAGCTACCCGTTAATGGGCACCGCAGAGCACTGACTGGAGCGCACATGCAAATGCCATCCCCTGCAGGTACATCTGCTGCAACGGCATGTGCCCGTGCAGCGGGCGCATGAGCGAGCGCAGCTGCCCTGGGTGCTGCCTGTGCCTTGAGGTGGGTGAAAGGATTGACGGAGGGATTGCCAATGTGGTGCTCATGGGGCGGCAGGGTTCAGGTGGGTGCTGCCTGTGCTGTGTGGTGTATAATGTAGAGGATGGTCATTCGTGGTGTGTAATGTTGAAGATGGTCGTATGGTCAAGGGCTGCCAGGGTGGAAAAAAGACACGTGCTTGTTAGGCATGAGCGATGGCTTGAGCATACAATATCTTTTGTTGGGGTGAGGTGCTTGATGGGGTAAGGTGTGTGGTGCTCCAAGCGAACTCGACGGGTGGGGGGAGGGGTGCTTTTCGTGCAGTGCGCATGTGCATTCCAGGTGGTGTGCCACCCCAGGTGGTGTGCATCCTAGGTGGTGTGCATCCCAGGTGGTGCTTTCGCCCAACAGCCGCAAGATGTGAGGAGAACAATGCAGTGAGGCAGACCACTTGGTTGCTTGCCATATGGGCGGTGCAGGTCTTGCATGTGCGCTCCATGCTCGCCTCCTCCCCCCCAATTGCGCTGCTCTGCACGCTTGCAGCCTGCTCTGCGCACTTGCGGCTTGTTCTGCCGCAGGTTTGGTTGCGCTTCTCAGTTGCACGAGTGGCCTCTTTGGATCTCCAACATAATGATTTTCCCCCTCACCCTCTCATTCTTTATGGCCCTTTACAACTCTTTTCCACACTTCTGATCCAAGTGTTGAACCCTGTGTCACAGCCACTTACAAGCGCACGCACAGCCCATGGTTTGTGATGTGCGCAAGGCACAATGGAGGGTCTGCTTTGTCATAGCAGTGGCTACATGCGGAATGTCTGGATGCCTGCGTGCGCAGGTGGTCATGTGCTTTGCGATGTCTGTGGCCAGCACCAGATGGATGATCCAAGATGAGCTGCGCCTCCAGACCACCAAGTGTGTGTGTGTGTGTGTGTGTGTGTGTGCTGGATGCGTATGTGTGTGTGTGCGATTGTTGCCTGTTTGTGTGTGTTTGCATTACACCATGTGGTGTTCCGTGGTTGGCCTTCATGGTTATGATTTCAGTTGCACGGTGAAGGCAGAGGTCCGCACCTGACCCTCCACCATTTGTGTTCCTGGGTACAGGCCTGGCGCATATCTGTGGCGAATGAGTGTGCTGTGGATGCCCACTACCTGCTGCCATGTTTGGATGTCCATTGGCTGCGGCACAGTGCAGTAGCACCCCACTGCTTGTACGATGAACCCACGCCTGGCACATGCACGGCTCCGGCTGTGTGCGTGTGTGTTGATGGAGATGCGCGCCGCCCTCCCCCTGCAGGTGTGACAACTGCATCATCGGGACAATGATTGCGCTCCAGGTGTGTGTGCTGTTAGCATGCACGCGTGACGCACGAGCAAGGCACCAGCAGCTGCCGGGCCCCAGATGATGTGTGATCATATGGCTCTGCTTGTGCTGTTGGGGCCCTGGGGCATTTCGGACTGGGATCGCTGCTCCTCAGTGTAGTGCCCCTTCCCTTGAGATAGCGCGACCTTGAGGTTGTGCCCGTATGGTGGTGGCGCATCTGCTTTTACCTGAGCCTGGCTAGGCACCGCCCTGGAGATGTGCTGCAGGCATTTGTGTGTGTGTGTGTGTGTGCTGCAGGTATGTGTGTGTGCTGCAGGTATGTGTGTTTGTGCTACAGGTTTGTGTGTGTGTGTGTGTGTGTGCGCTACAGGTATGTGTGTGCTACAGGTATGTATGTGTGTGCAACCCAGCGTGCGTCGGCCAACAAGCACGCATGCTTATCAATTCACACACACTTATGCCTTCATGAGCACACGCACACATCTCACACACAAACACACATGCACAGAGGCACACATGTAGCTGGGCACGCTCACACGCATGCCTGCACGCACAAGCAGGCATTCTTGACCTCAAAATTTTGCAAGTACGCACGCGCACATGAATGCTCATAACCCCACACGTACATACACGCACGCTTCCGCAGTCACACGCGCATGCCAGTGGGTGCTTTTGCGCGCAGTACGTTGCATGCTTGTGCCACCTGGCAGCATGTCTGTGGGTGCTTTTGCGCGCAGTACATTGCATGCTTGTGCCACCTGGCAGCAGTCACACGCGCATGTCTGTGGGTGCTTTTGCGCGCAGTACATTGCATGCTTGTGCCACCTGGCAGCATGCATAACGGGCAGTGTGGAGCTTCAGGAAGCTGCGCGCCTCATCGACTGCATTGCAGACATCATGTGGTGCACGTGAGTGGCGTGGATGTGAGAAGCTGAGCGCCTCATCGACTGCACCGCAGGCAGCATACAGTGCACGAGAGTGGTGCTGTCCTGCAGTGCTGCATTCCTGGCATGGGCGCTTACCTAGCTTGGCAAATTTTGGGATTTGTGTTTGAGGTGAACAATGGACTGATAGCTGCCACTTCCACACACTTTGAGGGTGCGTGAACAGATATGGTTGGTCTATGGAGCATCGGGTGTGTACAGGGCAAAGGAGTTGGCAGCCCATACAGCCTTATGTGTGGGGCACGTCACCATGCCTGCGATTGCACTTGCATTGCGCAGCGGCTGTTTGGTAGCCACCCTCAAAGCATAACTAGCAGCTCTGCACACACCAAGCCATGCATGGCAGGTAGTGCTTTGGCTACTTGTGCCCTGGCACGCCCCGCCCCCCTCCCTGCGAGTGTGCCTTGCAGCTGTGGCTAGCAGGCTTTCCATTACATAAATACCACATGAAACAGATCCTGCGTTCAGTGGCTCTGTGCCCCTGACTTGAGGAATGCGAACGATGTGCGCTCAGTGAAGATAAGGGTTCAGTGCCCCTGACTAGAAGAATGTGAGGGATCGTATTGTTTTGCTCAAGTGTGTGCGTGCGCGCGCCTGTTGGGTGTCAGTGGGCAGTTGCTTGAGAATTATGTGCTCACACATGCATGTATAATCAGCATTGGTGGGCTGTGCCCCGAACGCCCCCTGTTGAAGACAGCAGTGCCCTGAACATGCCCCTCCGTTGAAGACAGCAGTGCCCTGAGCATGCCCTTCTGTTGAAGGCAGCGGTGCCCCAGCATTCGTGTGCTGCACTGTGCTGTGTGTCAGGAGGGCTGGTTAGGCCCCTTCCTCCTAGGTATATGACAGACTGGCAAGACCCTGTGCATGCACACACACGCATTTGCACGCGTGCGCCAATGTGCACACACAAGGGCACAAGCACGCAGACGCATGCATGCACGCACACATGCACACACACGCACACACGTACACGTGCAAACATGCACACACGCGTGCGCACGCAGGGTGTGCGGGTGCATGCAGACCCAGCACAAGATTGAGCTGGACCAGCGCGACAGCCAGCCTGGTGCTGTGGTGAGCAATCCCATCTCGGTGAGGTTGGCGCATGCAGCGGGTGTGTGTGTGATGCCTGTCCACAGCCAGAGTTGGGCTACGTGCCCAACGGGTCATGACGCAGCTGCTGAGCTGTGCGTGCCCGGCGCCGCGATCACTGTGTGTTGATTGAGAAAAGGCATGTCATGTACCTGCTGGGCGCCAGGTAGAGCACCCGCTGAATGGACCTGGCGCCATGCGCGAGGGCCGGCTGCACTCTGATGCGGCGGATCCGCCAAGCTTGCTTGCCTTGTGGTTGTGGGGGTGCCCTGGCCGGGTGCTCCGCAGCGCCCAAGCACGGGGCTGGGAGCATGGGGCTGGGAGCACGGGGCTGGGAGCGTGGGACTGAAAGCACTGAAAGCACGGGGCTGGAGGCATGGGGCTGGAAGCACAGGGCTGGCGCTCTCGCTCTCGCTCGCTCTCTCTCTCTCTCTCTCTCTCTCCCTCTCTCCCTCTCTCCCTCTCTCAGGGGCTCTGGGCTGGTGGGGGGCTGGGGTAGGTCCCAGCAGCGCGTGGTACCTCTATCCTCTTGGTTAATGTCCAAAGGATTCAATCAATCGGAGGTCCGTGTTGATTTTATCCTCTGGACAAGGAGACAAGGTGGATTTTGCACCGCTCCTGCCCACGCTGAATGCAGTACAGTGCAGTGCAGGCTCTGCGCCCTGTTCCACCTCTTCCCCCCTTCTTCCCCGAACCTCTGTCCAAGCCAGCCCCTCCTGCAAGCGCGCATGTGCAGGCCTTCACCCTTTGCTTCCTTGTGGTGACCGCATACTGCGCAGGCCCACTTTGCGGCACCCCCCCCCATTCAAGCCATTCCCGCAGGTGGGCATGTTTACCTTCCGCTCCCACCCCAAGGTGTGCAGGGTGTGCTGCGCAGGGGCTCCTGCTCCGCATGCACTCTCGCATCGGTGTGAGTGGGCGTGGGAGCGGTGGCTGCAAGAGCAGAGGTGCTTCTGTGTGTGCGTGTGTGTGCGTGCCTGACACCAGAGGCACGCACTTGCGCATCGGCGTGAGTGCGGATGGGAGCAGTGGCTGCAAGAGCAGAGGTGCTTCTGTGTGTGTGTGTGTGTGTGTGTGTGTGTGTGTGCGTGCGTGCCTGACACCAGCGGCATGCATTCGCGCATGAGCGGCTCTGCTTGATGGTGCCAGATGGAGATTGATGGTGCGTGACGGTGCGAGCAAGCTTTTGTGTTTGTGATGTTTCAGGGCCGGCGCTGTGCAAGCATTTATGTTTGTGCAAGCAGTTGAGTGTGTGTGCGAGCAGTTGTGTTTTTGACATTTCAGGGCCAGCACTGTGCAAGCATTTGTGTTTGTGACGTTTCAGGGCTGGCGCTGCGCAAGCGCGTGTGCTGCTGGAGCGCGGCGTGCGTGAGGTGGCTCACGCGCGCGAAAGGACCTACGTAGCGTGTGCATAAAGTGTGTACAACAAATGGGTGACACGCGCATAACAAGTGTGTAGCAATTGAGGAACGTTTCTGCCTGAGCTTTTTTCATGCCCTCTGCACACAGGCGGCTACCCACACCCGCCCCCACCACCGCCAGGTGCCTACCCCTACCCACCACCTCCACCTGGGCCCTATGGTGCGCCGCCTCCTGGCTACCCACCTCCTGGCTATCCACCCTACCCAGGTAAAACTGGCCACTTTGTGTGTGTGTGTGTGTGTGTGCAGTGGCTGGAGGAGGTTGTTGCTGCAAAGTCTAATTAGGTGTTCGGTGCACCACTCCCACTTTTTGTTTGGGTGATGTAGAATCCATGATGCAACCAGGCAGTTATTTCTCTACTTGTTTGTTGCAGTGGCTGTATCTATATGCACACCGTTCACACACTGCCAACACCAAACATTTGCATGCATAAACAAGACCACACAAAAGTGAATTGAAGAAAACAATTGTACTGCAATTGCATATTGAACCCACACATACACCGATACTTCAATTGCATTGCAAATTACACACTCTCACGAGCACGCGCTGTAACCACACAAGGGACACACACACGTACTAACACACATGCGCACATATGATCACAGGATTGACACACACACACACACACACATGCACATATGCCCAGGGCCCCCTCCAGCCGGCTATCCCCCTCCCCCACCCAGCGGCTATCCCCCTCCCCCACCCGGTGGCTACCCTCCCCCGCCCTATGGCTACGGTGAGTGTGGCTTTGGAGTG
>LKMJ01003973.1_pt1 | contig 13851 bp, 25 predicted proteins | sample 643391 | NCBI WGS metagenome assembly LKMJ01 (sample SAMN04112250, study PRJNA286221) | soda lake metagenome | biome: soda lake; feature: Kulunda Steppe; material: water; isolation source: sample PL-Br10 brine of Picturesque Lake | place: Russia: Kulunda steppe | collected 2010-07
AGACGTCGAAAAGGAGGAACACAACGACGGTCACGCCGCCATCACCATCTCCGGCACCATCCTCCAGGACGAACGAACCGGGCACACCGAACTTCATACCGAACGCGACGACCATGTCTCAGACTGGACCGGTATCACTGCCACAACCAACTTCACCGACAACACAGAAGCTGTCGTCGAGAAGATCATCAAAATCCCGGACCCTGTAGACAACCAAGCCTGGGACGAACACGCAACCATCCTTAAGAACAAGACCGTCCTCTCCGAACAGGAAGCCGCAACGCAGGCACTCAAAGAACGCGGGCTCCCGCACCGAGAGATCGCCCTCATCCTCAACGTCGATAAAGGAACCGTGGACAAGTACTCCACGCGCATCAACCAGAAAATCGAGCAGGCGGAATCCACGCTTGCCCAACTCAACTCCTAACACACCGATGAGTTTCATTGATCCAGATACCGTCCGCGCCCACTTCGAAGCCGAGACCACCTACGACGACCCGGAAGTCGAAATCCCGGTCACCGCGACGCGACTCCGAGGCGAAGTTCGCGTCGGCTACCCGGTGAAAGGCCTTGGCCTCCCCGAGGAACTGCAACTCGAACTAACGGAACGCGTCCGCGAACGCATCGACGGGCGAAAAATCACAACCCACACCGAACTCGGGACGGTCGTCGTGAACCGCGAAACGGGAGAAATCACTTCACAACTCGATACAGACTATCTTCGCCCGACCGAACAGTAACAACCGAGTAGATCAAGGAGCAGAGAACGGAGGAATCGCCCCTCCCCGAAGCGACAACGGCGGTCCGTCATTCTTCAAGACCGATTCACAACCCGACCGTATCGCCCGCCCCGTGACTGGAAAGGAATGGACACTCGGGCACTTTCACGCTACCCGCCGCGTAGTAGTTGCACGAACATACTTACTCACCGGACCAGAGTAGACAAACACCGACAACGCGAAACGAGTGCCTCACGCTCACAGGCACTCACGAGCCCTCGGTGCCGCTGCTGAAAACCCACCACGCCCAACCAATGCAATCACCAGCAACCTCACTGCTCGGAAACATGGACCGAACAAACACCCTCGTCATCGTCTGTGGCGCGCCCGGTGTCGGGAAAAGCACCGTCGCTCAACTCGCCGCCAACGAAATCACCGCTGACGTCCTCCGCAACGACGAAATCAGAAAAGAACTCGTAGACAACCCAACGTACTCGACCGAAGAAACACAACGCGTCTACAACGAACTCCTCAACCGGGCAAAACGCCAGCTCCGCGCCGGAAAGAACATCGTTCTGGACGCAACCTTCTCTAACCGACAGTTCCGGGTGGAAGCACGCAGCCTCGGCCGAGAGGTCGCCGGGTCATGCCGGGTGCTACACGTTCAGTGTAACGAGCCTGTTGTCGAGAACCGCATCGCCGAACGTACCGGCATTAGCGACGCCGACTTCAAAATCCACAAGCAAATCAAGGGATCATTCGACCCGATTGTGTACCCGCATTCCACCATCGATAACTCCGGTGAACTACCACAGACCCGCGAACAAGTCGCCCTCGCGCTCTTCTAGATAACTCTCACACCTTCTCTAAGAAGAGAGTCCCAGATCAAGCACAGTAAACCACCGCCTTCACCGCATTCCCCCCACTACCATTTATGAGGATTCACGTGGGCGGTAGGGGTATGATGATGAATCTTGATTCATTCCCGCATTTCACTCGCATCGATACTCCAGAAGGGGAGGTCGGAGTTGAAAACGGTACCGCCAGTCATGTCTTCTCACACCCACAACACGGGCGTGTCACCGTCTACGAAACTCCCCGGCGAGATTTCGTCGCTAAGCACGAACCAGGTGAACACGCCAGTAAGACACAGTATTACCGGATCGATCCGGAAATATCGATCGAAGCCTCCACACTCCACCTCGTCGAGGAAGGGTGGGAACTCAACGAATTCGATGCGGAACTAGCCGATCAACGCATCCAAGATATGATCCGGAATAGCAACAAGTGATTGAAACGTGGTGTGGAGTGAGTTACTCAGCCTCTTCCTTCAGACCCTCTAACTCAGATTCAATCTCAGGGTCAGTAGTAACCTCACCATCAGATTCCGATTCCCCGTCTTGTTCGACTGGTGCGGTACCGTCCGTGTCTGTCTCATCGGTTGCTTCAGTCTCAGCCTTCAGCGTCTCCAGCTCAGATTCGACCGCTCCCTCCGTTCGAACGTCTTCCAACTCACGATCTAAGTCCGACTCGTCAGAGAGTGGGTCGTCGAGCACACCAGCGTCCTGTAACTCGTCAAGAGCTTCCGACCGTGCTTCCATCTCTTCCGTTTGGTCTTCCATCCGCTCGATCGCCTGGCTCACGTCGCCCATCTCGTCACCAGCCCCGGTCATCGCTTCGGACACCCCGACACTCGCTTCGGCGGCCTCGTGCCGCGCTTTCATCGTCTCCTTCTTCGTCCGGAACTCCTGGATGCGTTGTTGCAACTCGGTTTTCTGCTCGGTGAGTTCATCTTGCTTCGCCTCCAGGCGTTGAATCTGCCCGGCCAAATCCTCAACCTGCTGCATCTTCGTTTTCTTCTTCTCTAACGCCTTCCGGGCGAGGTCTTCGCGGTCCTGCTCGACAGCTTGCCGCGCTTGCTCGTTGTGTTTCTCGACGTTCTTTTCCAACCGCTGTTTCTGCATCTCTAACCGTTTCTTCTGCGTTGTGAGATCCGCAATTCCCTGCTTAACACTCCGTAATTGGTCTTGCATTTGCTCGTACGAGTAATCCAGTGTCTGTGCTGGGTCTTCCTGCCGGTTCAGGAAGGCAGAAAGTTTTGAGCGAATCACGAACGATGCTCTCGATAGCAGTCCCATACCACCACGTACTGAATGCTGTGTAAAAAGTGACTGTATTTCACTCCGTTGCAAACCAAGCACTTACCGGTGCGCGTTCGACGTTTCAGAGTCCATGAAGAGGTGTACCGTCCAAACGGGTGTTTATACTGACGGGACCACTCTTACTGAATATGGCAGGAGTTGCACGTTATGTGAGTGAGACACAGTTACGCGCGATTGAACTGATTATCGCAACTCCAACACTCCTCGTCACCGGGTTCTTTATTTGGTTCATATTTCACGGTACGCCAACTCCTGAATCAGGGTACGCAATAGTCTTCATCATTAGTCTCATCATCACAACTGGATGGTTCGTCGCTGCCGTGGTCCTTTGCACTACTCTCCTCCAACGCGGGATTGACACCATTCCCAACCGGCCGTACAAGACCGAACTCACCGCAGTCTTCCTTGGTGTAGGAGTGATTGTCCTTATCGTTCTCGAACACACTACACACTTCCCCAAACACATTCCCTGGGTGAATGAAGCAACCATCGTCACGGTTGGTTCCTGGGGACTCATCTTCACACCAGCGCTCATCGCCGGCGTTGTCTTCGCCCGAGCGGTTCTTACGTTGACCCGCCAATGCCACGGAATCCAGTTACCCTAACCCCGTCGATCCGGTCTCTACAGAGTTTGCAACCCGAATCCTATCCCCCGGACGGTATCCGTGCAGACTTTACGAACGATTTAGAGGGTGACCGGACTAGTACTACGTGATGAAATTAGTGCCAGACACGAGTGCAGTCATAGATGGTCGTGTCTCCGATCACATCACCAGTGACACCTCAGACACCACCCCGTCTGTTCTCGTGCCTGAAGCAGTGATTGGCGAACTTGAAGCACAAGCGAACCGCGGCGAAGAACGCGGGCTGGACGGCCTTTCAGAACTCCAGCGCCTCACCCAACTCGCTGATGAGGATGTAATTACACTCGAATACGTCGGCGATCGTGCAACGCCAGGTGAAGCGGCGCAAGCGTCCGATGGGACTATTGATGCACGGATTCGTGACCTGGCCGAAGAACACAGTGCAACGCTCCTCACGGGCGATAGCATCCAGGCTGAAGTCGCCAAAGCCAAAGGAATCCCTGTCACGTACGTCAAACCAGACACCGGCAGCACAGATGGACTGGAGATTGAATCCTACTTCGACGATGAAACGATGTCCGTCCACCTGAAGACCGGAACACGACCGAAAGCAAAACGCGGTTCAATCGGTGAGATGTCGTACGAGGCGATCGCGGACGAGGTCACGTCGGAGCAGGAGATGGCCAACATTGCCGATGAAATTGAAGGGAGTGTGCACACGAACCCGGATAGTTTCTTGGACTTGTCCGAGCCAGGAATGAGCATCGTCCAGTACGAGAATTACCGTATCGCCGTTGCTCGCCCGCCGTTTGCAGATACCATCGAAATCACTGCAGTGCGCCCGATCGCCAAAACAACCATCGACGATTACGACTTCGCCGATGAATTCCGCGACCGGTTCCTCGAAAGTGAGCGCGGGGTGCTCATCGCCGGCGCTCCCGGTGCGGGGAAATCAACGTTCGCGCAGGCTGTCGCGGAGTTCCTCAACGACCACGACTACGCTGTGAAGACGATGGAAAAACCGCGAGACCTGCAAGTCGGCCCAGAAATCACACAGTACACCGAACTAGCAGGGCAGATGGAGAACACAGCTGACGCGCTGCTTCTGGTCCGCCCGGACTACACTATCTACGATGAAGTCAGGAAAACCCGTGACTTCGAGGTGTTCTCCGACATGCGGCTGGCCGGCGTCGGCATGGTCGGTGTCGTTCACGCCACTCGTGCAATTGACGCGCTCCAACGCCTCGTTGGACGAGTCGAGTTAGGGATGATCCCGCAGATCGTCGATACGGTCGTCTACATCGAAGCCGGTGAAATCGCCACCATCTACGACGTCACGACGGAAGTCAAGATCCCTGAAGGGATGGAGGCAGAGGACCTCGTTCGACCAGTCATCCAGGTAGAGGACTTCGAAACCGGGGAACCCGAGTACGAAATCTACACGTTCAACGGGCAAGTCGTCACTACGCCACTCGACGGCGAAGCAACCGCAGGGAACCCTACTGGGGACGGGATGGTTCGCCTGGCAGAGCAAGAAATCGAAGCGGAGATCCGCGCGTTAACGAACGGGTTTGTCGCTATCGACGTGCAGAACGACCAGACCGCGATCGCGTACGTCGAAGAGGATGAAATATCGGCCGTGATCGGGCGGGACGGAGCACGAATAACTGAGGTCGAAGACCGCCTCGGCGTTCACATTGATGTTCGGCCATTGTCCGAGCGAACCCGCTCCGACCGTAGTAATGGCCACCGTCAACCGGGTGCAGTCGTTGATTCGGACATCACCAGGAACGCGATTGAGATCTCATTAGACGGGTACAGTAGTGGTGACGCGGTTGAGGTGCATTGCGACGGAGAGTACCTGTTCACCGCAACGGTTGGGCATAACAACATGGTTCAGATGAGCCGTGGGACCGTTCTTGGTGATGAAGTCGAAGAGGCCCTCGAAAACGGCGCGGAACTGCACGTCCTACCTGCCTGACTCACCGGTTGCTGGGGCGTTACCCGGCTCTGGTGGTAGAATTACGAACGATTTAGAAGGTGTGGTGTGACATGGAATGTATGAAATGCAGTCCGTGTGAGCGGGATGACCTGAAACAGCCAGTTGGGACCGACCGTAGGTACACACCTCGTACAGGAGCGTGAGTCGTGATGAGTGAACGTACCTGGTCGTCAATTTGGTGCCTGGCCTTCGGTCACAACTGGGTCGGGCATACAGCGTACAAACTCAAGAACGACATGGGCCGGGCTCTCTACGGTGATTTGTGCGAACGGTGTGGGAAATTCCAACCACGCGAAGACGGGAAGGACCGATTCGAAAACCCGGACGTAACGGAGGGGCCGTTCTAATGTCTGCAAACGACTCAACCCCGTCACTACGCTCGCGTGCTACGTGTGCTGTGAAAGGGCATGATTGGCGATTTCACTGGGCAGATCGAACGAAGACGTGCCGGCGATGCGACGTTGAAGACGCTATCGAGAAAGAGTACACGCACAAAGACGAATCCGCAGAGATTGGTGGGACGAGACTAGTCGTGAAAGAACGCGAACAGGGGTCACCGTACCGGGTTGAACGGCAAACCTATCGAAAAACAGCCCACGGCCCCGATGATGCGTGGTTCCAGTGGTTCCCTGACAGCGGCTTCTATACCGACGAAGCAGGGTTAGTTGACCTTCGCTCCGAGATCGACCAAGTACTCCAATCCGAAACGAGGGATGGAAATGATAACTAAAGCACTGCTGCACAGGTGGTTCTAATGAGTCGCATTCCGACCTACTCACTACTCGAAAAGCACGAAGACGTCGTTTCATACCGAATCCCCGACCCAGGAGGTGAGACGCCTGCGTGGATTCGACTCGGCCTGTACGCATGGGAGCTTGAAGGCGTCCCGATTGGTGAAGCGCTTGGCCCGAACCCAACTGAGGAAGAAATTGACGCAGCCATAGAGCGCTCCGAAGGCATCGGTCTCCGGGTGAAATTCCACGGTCCGACGCCAGCGCATCCGCGACCGGAAGGCTTCGAAGATGTCGTTTCGGACACCATGGACGTGTTTTCCAAGGGGTTCGATAAGCACGGTCGAACCTTCCGAATCCAGAACGCAGGCCCGGCCGAGTTACGACAACTTGGCCGATGGATCGCCCTCTACGGGTTCGCGTTCTGGTGGTGGGTTGAAGAGCACACCACGTACCCGCTCAATAAGCACGGAACACGTGAGGAAATGCAAGTACCGGTGCCTGCCGAGGTACTCGAAGACGGAACGGTTCTCGATTCCGATGGTGAGTCGTACAGTAGCCCGTACACGCTCGCGGATATGGAGTTACTCTCACCGGACGAGTGGGAAACACCGTATGAACGCGCAGTCAGGAATATCGAGGACGTAGTCGGTGACCTTGACGGCGACGTGCCAACGCTCACAGTCCGTAAGGCACTCCGCGACGTCGCCAACGACATCGAACTCCCAACCCAGGACAAGACTGCGGCCAAAAAGGAACGCGAACGACTCGAAGATGCCCTCCGAGACGCTGATGGAATCGGGTTCCAGCTCCGGAACGCGATTTGCCGGGAGTTCGAAACCGTCAGTGGGCTCTGCGACGATATCCGCGCTGGTGGCGAACGGGTGCGGTCAATCTCAGGCATCGGTGAGTCTAAAGAGGAGGCCGTAATCGATGCACTCGTGGAATCAGGCGCATGGGAGAAACAGGCCGACCCAGCAGAAGAAACGAATGAATAACGACCAGAAGACCACCGTAGTCTCAGCATGAGTCTCTTCGAAGACAATCGTAGCGACGCGGTTTTCGACAGTGAGCGAGTGTATCGATACGTGTTGTCTCGGACGTGGGATACTGGGAAGCCAACGCTTGTCTGGATCATGCTGAATCCGAGCACGGCTGATGAGACAGAGAACGACCCGACAATACGTCGGTGCATCGGGTATGCGGAAGACTGGGGGTACGGGTCAGTGAAGGTGGTGAACCTCTTCGCGCTCAGAGCGACGAACCCTGACGAGTTACGTGATCACGCGAACCCGGTCGGTGACGAGAACAACGAGTACCTCCGACACGTGTGCGAGGATGCGGAGAAGGTCATCGCCGGATGGGGCGCTAACGGCGGGTTCCGTGACCGTGCGAGAGAAGTCGCGTTGATGCTTGATGTTGACCTCTACGCACTCGGAACGACAAAGGCCGGGCACCCAGTTCACCCGCTTTACCAACCAGGTGACGCAGAGCCTGTGTTATGGAGCGCAGACGAACTTTCAGAGTAAGAGGTACGGTGGCGGTGTGTGTCGGTTACGGCGTGTCTGTACTGCTTTCTGAGTCGGTAAATGACGAAATGTTGCTCAGGTCTTCTACACTCACCCCGCCGTGATCACCGGTCACAGGGCGAAGGACTTCCCGATCGCACTCCGGGCAGTGAAATCGGTGCCAGTTCCCTTCGAGGCCTTCGTCAACCATCTTGGTTCCGCATACCGGGCAGTCTGACTCGGTCATGTTACTCGTGGGCTTCTGGGAACATGTCACGCGTGAGTTTCGCCATTGGGAGCGTGTCGACAGCGTCCGGGTCTGGGTGCGTGAACACGATGCCTTCCACCGTGGACTCGTCTTTAGCCTGGTCGAACGGGATGCCGCCGTTCATTTTCCGGTAGAACAGTGGTGGGAGCTCGATGTCCAGGAACCAGTCTCGGAGTGTCTCGTAGTCGGTCGGGTAGTCACCGTATGATTCGTATGCGAGGCGGTCACGAGCGTACGCGAACGGCACCCAGTAGTGTTTGTCGAGGTCGTACCGGTTGCCTTGCATCCGTGGCCCAACCAGTTCGCCGAAGTGCTGCCCGGGCTCGTCGATGTACTCCATCCAGCCTTGATCGAACGCGTTTGCTATCCCTTCGGTGTAGTGTGCTTCGTCAGTATCCCAAAGCGGGACTTCGTCCATTTCGTACCCGTTCTCGGCCGGGTCACCGCGAGCGCCACCCCGTCGATGGATCGCTACAGGCTCACGGTCCTCGTTGAGCGTGACGCTCACGTTCTCACCGTCGAGTTTCTCCACTGCGAGGATCTCATCGGCTTGGTCAAACACCCATTCGTACCCGGGGTTGACTTCGCTGATCGCGCGTTTCTCCCCGATCGGCCCAGTCCGCTTGAACGGGGAATGAAGTTTTGGAAAGTACGATACTGCAGAGTCATCAACTACCTGCTGCATACCCGTTACTGATGCAGTGAACCGATTAAACGTTCGGATACCTTGTTGCCCCTTCTCACTGCGTTACACACCCGGTACAGGTGGTGTGCTGGTCTCTCCCGCGTGTAGAATTACGAACGATTTAGGTAGTGTACCGTGACACACTACGTATGAAGCGCCGTCCATGCGAGCGATACGTGCGCAACACCTTGTTCTCTCACAACGGGTGGTTGCCATGACCCGACTCTCCCTCATGTCCTGGGGGAAGAACGACACTAAAGACAGCCTCCGGCACCGTGTCGGAGCGGGAGTGCTCAAACTCGCACTCAGAATCATGCCAGTCGAATCACTCAAAGCGTTCCACTGGCACCCTGACGGGTACAACGGCGATAAGTACCGTGTCGTCATCAGTTCCCGTCGAGTCAACTACTGGACCGACCAGGACTACGAAGACGGCCTCCAGATCTACCTTGTCAAGCACGACGAAGATGGGGTTCTTGGAGCGTTCCTCTGGTGGAAAGACGCCAGGAAAGCCGCCAGCCTCCTGTCCCAACACTACGATGACTATCACTTCCAAGAACACGTGCTCGACGAAGAAACGGACCGGATCGTTCTTGCAGAAGACCGCCTTGACGACCTTGAACCGAACCTGGAGGTCGAACGAGTCTGGGCACACCGTGAACTTGATTGGGATGAGTGGGACGAATCAGACCGCCTGATCAACGGCGATACCGTCCGGTCAATCGATGACGTCCGGGAACAACTCGGTATCGATGAACCACCTGCACACGCCTCATCGGAGGGTAACACCGCTGTTGAAGGTGATGTGTGAATGAGCGAAACAGACCAGCCCGAGTACGAAGAAGTCGCTGACGCACTGTTCGAAACATTAGCCGCGCTCGCTGACCTCCGAGAGCGACTAGCTGGGGGAGCCACGAGAAGCGGTGTACCGCCCGAACAAGTTGTGAAAGAGGTTTGGGACGCGTACGACCTCGCGGAAGCAGACGACATCTTCAGCCGCACCGGGCATGACCGTAGCGGCACTGCCTCTCCGGAATCCTGGGCGATTGACGAAATCGTTGCACGTCCCTCTGCTGCAAACAGAGGTGAGAGGCGTGAGTGAAACTGACCAAGTCAACGGGTGCGTGTATATCGTTCCGTGGCGAGGTGCGTGTGGAGACACAATCGTTCCGTCGCAGGACGAACCGGTTTGCGAAGAACACGCTGAGAAAACGTGTTGGTGTGGTGCGCAGGCAGTCGCAGCTTGCTCAGCCACGGACGGCCTCGTCTGCGGGCAACCCGTCTGTGAGGAACACGGTTGTAACCAGTCGTTCCGCACCGGCGGCTACCACGATGATGACGGGCGAGAACAATACGAACAACTCCGCGCTGCAGGCGAGCTCGCAATCCCAACGGGGCAAAACGGTGATTGACAATGACCGATAACGAACCGTGCAAACACGAGGAAACGACGATACTCCGAGGATTCTTTGGTGAAGCACTGGCTGTCAAATGTGAAGATTGTGGGGCGATAGCATGAGTGGGACTGACCGGTGGATGGCCTGGTACGTTGATGACGAGATACCGCCCACGGCTGTCAAGGCTCCCGATAGAGCAACGGCCAGCACTATTGGGGAGCGAGCACGAGACGAACCGGTTACCGCGGTCATCGCTGAAACCGAAGGCGCAGCGAGAGACCTCGAAGGTATCCCGGAAGGGAACCTGTCTACAGAGGACGATCCGGGGCGCTTCGTCCGTTACCTTGACAACGGAGGTGATCACGGTGACGACTGACGCGTTCGACACCATCCAACGCCGAGTGTCATGGGTCGATACTGACGGGACCGTGTACCAAACGCAATGGTTCAGTGACGCAAAGGAAGCCCAGCAGAAGTACGAGGCAATTTGCGGAGAGTCAGATGTCAAGCGAGCCGTGATGCACAAGAAGGAAAAGGTGAAGCAGTACGATCGGCCACGCAACGCCGAACCGAACCAGGACGTAGCTGAAAGCGACGCAACGGAGGGCGACCGGTAGATGAGTGAGAGTACTGAGCGATTCGAGTACGACGAAGGCGACGTCATCAAAGAAAAAGAAGAGCAAGGCCTTCACGTCGCCGGTGAAGGGAAGGTGACCGGGACTGAAGAGTACGAAGTCACGCACCGGCTCGTGGATGCTGACACGGGTGAAGCGTACTACCGCGTCCTTTACGAGGACGGGCTCAACATCCGGGAGTGTCTCAAAAGCGCGGCCATGGTCCACGACCTCTACCGAGAAGTAGAGACCGACACCGAACAAGAAGACGACGACAATCAATCAGAGGAACAATGACAGCCACAATCGAGAATCCGTTACGGGCAAAGGCGCAGGAACTGTACACGGTGATCAGTGAATGACTGGGATCGAACGAGAGTTGAAAAACGAGACGCTCCAAGACACGGTTGACGCGCTTGGAACACTCGAAGATGATCTGAACAGGATCGCTGAGGAAACGGGTGCGGAGTACGTCACCGTCAGATTGGAGCCGCTCACGAAGGAGCAACGAGATGCAAACAAAGCAGTTCAAGAACTCACACCGGATTGGTCTGAAGAGAGGAACGAAGACCACGCCGGTGAGGAGGGTGAGTAACGATGGGTACAGCAACTACTGAACGATGGGAACGCTTCGTGGATAACGCCGCTCAGCACAGCGAGTACGACCCGCGGTGGCACTTCTGGGTATTCCTCACGGGACTCCAACTCATGTACGACGAGTACATCGCCACGCGAATCGGGGTGAATCAGGGATGAGCAACGGAGAGTTGGCTTGGGGCGACCTGGAATCCGTTATCGCCGAGCCGGCAGCAATTGCACGCAGCGCAATGGACGATCTCGAAAGTGGGCGATGTGGAGTCGCATCCGACAACGAACCGGGTGGCCGGTGTACACGCGATGCGGAATACAAAACGACGATCGCTCTCAACGGGCAAGAGAAGAAGGTCCCGTTGTGCGAGGAACACGCGACCACCACGTACGAATATGAGTGATGTCGTTGACCGGTGGCGAGCACACGGAGAGCCACTCCCGACGAGCGCTGTCCGAACGACCACCGGTGACTGCAGTTACGAGGATTGCCCGAACGGTGCTGATTACCTCGTCAAAGTCGAAACGGCAGACGGGGTAACGGCGAAGACGAAAGTCTGCCAGGACTGCAGCGATGAACACCGGATCTGGGCTGAACGGCACCTCCCACCGTCGAGCATTGAGTCCGAGCCCAGGGACGCGGTAGAACCGAACGCTGAACACGCAGAAACTGAACACGACACATCATGACTGAAACCGAGACTGAACCAGACCAGGAACCGGATGTTGAAACCGACCAGTACGACACGCTCCTTCGAGCGATGGAAGAAGGACTGCTCGTGAGCATCAACAACGAGTCCAACGGGTCGCTCCCGTCCGATGAACTCCGCGTAGAGTACAGTCGAGACGACGAGACGAACGTCCAGCTGACCGGGCCGGGTGAGTCACACTGGAAGATTCACCGCGATCGGAGAGGTGAACTCGTGTACAGCGAGATGACCGAGAACGGCCTCTCGTACGAAGATGAAGTCGTGACGATTGAGGTGATTGGTCTTGATGGGTGACCGGTTCGGCAGTGACGCAGAGCCGGAGACAGACAACGCACGCCGGTACGTCTGCACCCGGTGTGACAGTATCGTCCGTGGTCGCTGGTACGGCCCTGGGTCGTTCGCTGTCGGGTGTGACTGCACGACCGTCCCGGTCGTCCCGCAAATGGGGCAAGACGAAACACCGGACAACTGGCGCGTCGAACGCCCGGCGTGCTGCCGCGACGTCGAGGTAAACACACTCGAAACGATTTACGGGGAACGTGGGAAGGACTATCAGTGCCCAGAGTGCACCGCTCAGTACACCTGGGACGGCAAGATGGTCGGTGAACCCGATCCGGTCACGGACACCGATGCCGGTGCTGGTGAGGACACTGCGTTCGTAGATAACCGGCAACCATAGTTCAGAGGCGGCGGACGAGTGTTTTCGCGGGAGGGTTTCATCAGTGACCGAGGGGATACCCCGTCCACAGGTTGACGAAGGTCTACCGGGGTGACTCACGAGGGGTGCACTCACTGTAACGCGCAAAGTGTGAAGGGTTCCATAGAAAAGCTAACGGTTTTACTATCCCGTCACGTCACCAACTGCATGAAGCGTTCTGAGCGTGAGGCCCTGCTAGACGGTCTTACCGAAATTGACCGCCTCGTCGATGAACTCGGCCTGGATTCGCCCGTCCAACAGCGCACCACCGAACTCTACCGACGTACCGTCAGCACTGACGACCTGCTCGCCGGTCGCGGTGTGAACCAGATAGTCGCTGCCTGCATCGTCCTCGCCTCACGCGAATCGAATGATGTCCGCGAAGCCGATGAAGTCGCCGAACACTGCGAGGACTACATCCGCGCGAAAACAATTCACCGCTGCATGAATTCCATCCGCAAAGAACTCGATCTCGGGTTCATGCTGGCCGACCCGCACAAGTACGTCGAAACCATCGAAGACAAACTCAACCCACCGGAGGAACTGGTCGAACAAGCACACAGCGTCGTTGCCTTCGTCCTGCAGGACGGCGTCGCCTCCGGGAAGAAAGCCGCTGCCGTCGCCGCCTCAAGTTTCTACCTCGTCGGTGTCCTCGATGAGCGAAATGGCTCGCACGGGTACTTCACACAACGAGAGATCGCGGACGCTGCCGGTGTTACCGAAGTCACCATCCGGAACAGTTACCGTGACTTCGCTAAAGTCGTCACAGAAACCCCTGACAACGGCCTCGACATCCCAGTCAACTCGTAACGCAGCGCTGCAGGCACACTCTTCGAACATTAGTTAACAAAAACTCAATCGCACATGGCTACCCGATTTGACGACGACGAATTCGACAAGCACAGTGAGGAAATCGCCCAGAACATCGAGAACACGCTTGACCGCGTCGTGAACGACTATGCCGAGCACTGGAAAGGTGTTATCGGTGAGTGGATTCAGAACTCCTACGACGGCTGGTGCCACAACCGATTCGGTCGCCGTGTCATCCCGGAAAATCAGGAGCTCCACATCCGGATGGAAGTCGATTTAGTGAAACGCCTGTTCCGTGCCGGAGACAACGCCGGTGGCATGCCTGACGACACGTTCTACCACAACTTCGCCGGGCTGGACACACCAGGTGAAGAAA
>LKMJ01003974.1_pt1 | contig 13851 bp, 13 predicted proteins | sample 643391 | NCBI WGS metagenome assembly LKMJ01 (sample SAMN04112250, study PRJNA286221) | soda lake metagenome | biome: soda lake; feature: Kulunda Steppe; material: water; isolation source: sample PL-Br10 brine of Picturesque Lake | place: Russia: Kulunda steppe | collected 2010-07
CATAGGCCCGGAAATCCCCGAAATACTTCGTGATCGCCGCGGTCAGAGTCGTCTTGCCGTGGTCAACATGGCCGATCGTGCCAATGTTCACATGCGGTTTGTTGCGTTCAAACTTTGCCTTTGCCATCATGGCCTCCTGATTGCCCGACCCGGTCACCGCGCGCGGCGGCAACCTGCGGCGTCATGCGTATTTCTTCTGGATCTCTTCCGAGATGTTCTGCGGCACCGGCTCGTAGTGGGAGAACTGCATGGTGAAGTTCGCCCGGCCCGACGACATCGAGCGCAGCGTGTTGATGTAGCCGAACATGTTCGCCAGCGGCACGAAGGCGTTGATCGCCACCGCGTTGCCGCGCGGGTCCTGGCCGCTCACCTGGCCGCGCCGCGAGGTCAGGTCGCCGATGACGTTGCCGGTGTATTCCTCCGGCGAGACCACCTCGACCTTCATCACCGGCTCGAGAAGCTTGGCGCCGGCCTTGCGCAGCCCGTCGCGCATCGCGCTGCGGGTCGCGATCTCGAAGGCGAGGATCGAGGAGTCGACATCGTGATAGGCCCCGTCCACCAGCGCGACCTTGAAGTCGATCACCGGGAACCCCGCGAGCGGGCCGGAGTCCATAACCGACTTGATGCCCTTCTCGACGCCGGGGACATACTCCTTGGGCACCGAGCCGCCGACGATGCGCGACTCGAAGCTGTAGCCCTCGCCCGGCTCGGTCGGCATGATCTCGAGCTTGACGCGCGCGAACTGACCCGACCCGCCGGTCTGTTTCTTGTGCGTGTAGTCGATCTCGGTCTTGTGGGAGATCGTCTCGCGGTAGGCCACCTGCGGCGCGCCGATATTGGCCTCGACCTTGAATTCGCGCTTGAGCCGGTCGATCAGGATGTCGAGATGCAGCTCGCCCATCCCCTTCATGATCGTCTGGCCCGACTCGAGATCGGTCTCGACCTTGAAGGACGGATCCTCCGCCGCGAGCCGGCCGAGGCCCTGGCTCATCTTCTCCTGGTCGGCCTTCGACTTGGGCTCCACCGCGATCTCGATCACCGGGTCCGGGAAAGTCATTGTCTCGAGTACAACGGCCTTGTTGGGGTCGCACAAGGTGTCGCCCGTGGTGGTCTCCTTGAGACCGGCCAGCGCGATGATGTCGCCCGCGGCGGCCCAGTCGATCTCCTCGCGGGAGTTCGAATGCATCATCATCATGCGGCCCACGCGCTCGCGCTTGCCCTTCGTCGCGTTGAGCATCTGATCACCCTTCTTGAGGGTGCCCGAATAGATGCGCGTGAAGGTCAGTGTGCCCACGAAGGGGTCGTTCATGATCTTGAACGCAAGCGCCGAGAACGGGTCATCGTCCTTGGCCGAACGCGGGATGTTGCGCGTCTCGGTCTCGTCCTTGGGATCGAAACCCATATAGGCCGGGACGTCGAGCGGGCTCGGCAGGTAGTCGATAACGGCGTTCAGAAGCGGCTGCATGCCCTTGTTCTTGAAGGCGGACCCCGCGAGCACCGGCACGAAGGCCATCGCAAGCGTGCCCTTGCGGATCAGAGCGCGCAGGGTGTCGACGCTGGGCTCCTCGCCATCGAGATAGGCTTCCATCGCATCGTCGTCCTGCTCGACGGCGAGCTCGATCATCTTGGAGCGCCATTCCTCGGCGCTCTCGCGCAGGCTCTCGCGCACCGGCTGGCGGGTCCAGCTCGCGCCGAGATCCTCGCCCGTCCAGGTCCACTCTTCCATGGTGAGCAGGTCGATGATGCCCTCGAGCTCGTGCTCGGCGCCGATCGGCAGGTTCACCGGCATCGGCTCGGCGCCGGTGCGGTCCTTGATCATGTGCACGCAGTTGAAGAAATCCGCCCCGATCTTGTCCATCTTGTTGACGAACACGATGCGCGGCACCTCGTAGCGGTCGGCCTGGCGCCAGACCGTCTCGGTCTGCGGCTCCACCCCGGCATTGGCATCGAGCACCGCGATCGCACCGTCGAGCACCGCGAGCGAGCGCTCCACCTCGATGGTGAAGTCCACGTGCCCGGGCGTGTCGATGATGTTGAAGCGGTGGAACTTGTCCGTCGCCTGCGTGCCATCGTCCGAGCGCGCCCAGAAGGTCGTGGTCGCGGCCGAGGTGATGGTGATGCCGCGTTCCTGCTCCTGGCTCATCCAGTCCATAGTCGCGGCGCCGTCATGCACCTCGCCGAGCTTGTGGCTCTTGCCGGTGTAGAACAGGACGCGCTCGGTGCAGGTCGTCTTGCCGGCGTCGATATGCGCCATGATACCGAAGTTGCGGTAGCGCTCGAGGGGATATTCGCGTGCCATGGTCTCGTATCCTCGCAGCCGGGGTTACCAGCGGTAGTGGCTGAACGCCTTGTTGGCGTCGGCCATCTTGTGGGTGTCCTCGCGCTTCTTGACGGCGGCGCCACGGCTGTTGGCGGCGTCCAGAAGCTCGCCGGCGAGGCGCTCCTGCATGGTGTTCTCGTTGCGCTTGCGCGCCGCCACGATCAGCCAGCGGATCGCCAGCGCCTCGCGACGCTCGACACGCACCTCGACGGGCACCTGGTAGGTCGCGCCGCCGACGCGGCGCGAGCGGACCTCGACCGTCGGCTTGATGTTGTCGAGCGCCTCGTGGAACACCTCGATCGGCGCGCGCTTGAGCTTGCTCTCGACGCGCTCGAGCGCGTTGTAGATGATGCCCTCGGCGACGGATTTCTTGCCGTGCACCATCAGGTTGTTCATGAACTTCGTCAGCACCCGGTCGCCATACTTGGCGTCGGGCAGGATCTCGCGCTTTTCGGCGGCGTGACGACGGGACATCTGCGCTTCTCCTTACTTGGGCCGCTTGGCGCCGTATTTCGAACGACGCTGGCGACGATCCTTGACGCCCTGCGTATCCAGCACACCGCGCAGGATGTGGTAGCGCACGCCGGGAAGGTCCTTCACGCGGCCGCCGCGGATGAGCACCACGGAGTGCTCCTGCAGGTTGTGCTTCTCGCCGGGGATGTAGCTGATCACCTCGTAGCCGTTGGTCAGCCGCACCTTTGCGACCTTGCGCATGGCCGAGTTCGGCTTCTTCGGCGTGGTCGTGTAGACGCGGGTGCAGACGCCGCGCTTCTGCGGGCTCTGCTCGAGGTGGATCGACTTGACCCGCTTGACCTTGGGCTGCCGCGGCTTGCGGATCAGCTGTTGAATCGTCGGCATTCCGGTTCCCCGTGTTGCATCACGTTCATCTCGGCTCGCGCCGGAGGCGCGGATTGTTTCGGCTCGCGCCGGAGGCGCGGGAGTCGGGCGGCGTATCGCATCTGCACAAACGCCAAAACCGCCTTCGTCCCGCCTGAACCGGGACGATGCGGTGGGATTCCAGAGGATCGGGGCGGCCGGGCCCGGATCGTGACCACTCAGTATTTTGAACACCCGCCCGACGCAACGCGCCGGATCAGGCGGATAAGCGGCGTCTAGACAGAGTCGCGGGGCTTGTCAAGCGCCCCCGGCAGGGGCGCTGCACTACACCGCTCAGCGCAGGAACGGCGCGTCGTCGCCCCACAGCTCGGCGACTCGATCGTCGCGCCCGCAACTTTCACGGTAGAGGCTGTAGGCGGAAGACCGTGTGCGCGGGCCGAAACGCGTCATCGTGATCGCGCTCGAATTGGCATAGTTCTGGTGCTCCTCCTCGGCCTCATAGAACTCGCCGGCGTCGCGGATCGGGGTGACGACCTGCTCGCCGAGCTCGTTCTCCGCCTCCGCCTTCGCCGCCTCGGCACTGGCGCGCTCGTCCTCGTTCTCCACGAAGATCGCCGTGGTGTAGCTCTCGCCGCGATCGCAGAACTGGCCGCCCGCATCGAGCGGATCGATGGAGCGGAAGAAAAGATGCAGGATCCGGTCGTAATCGATCACCCCGGTGTCGAAGGTGATCTTCGCCGCCTCCAGATGCCCGGTGCCGCCCGAGACGACCTCGCGGTAGGTGGGGTTCTCGGTCTCGCCGCCGATATAGCCGACGACGACATCCGACACCCCGTCAAGGCGGCGGAAATCCGACTCCACGCACCAGAAACAGCCGCCCGCGACGATCGCCGTCTCCGTCTGCGCCGCCGCCTGCGGCGCGCCGAACACCGCCGCGATTCCGAGCGCCGCGCTCATTGCCAGTCCACGCATCGCACATCTCCCCTTTTGCGCTCAAAGATGCGCCAGTGCCCGGCAAAGGCAAGCCCGCGCGGCGGCGCTCACGCAGCATTGAGGCTCAGCGCCCGAGCCGCCGCTCGCGCATCGCCAGCAGCCGCAGCCGCAGCGCGTTGAGCTTGATGAAGCCCTGCGCGTCGGCCTGGTCATACGCGCCGGCATCGTCCTCGAAGGTCACATGCGCCTCCGAGTAGAGCGAATGCTCCGACCAGCGGCCGACCGTGCGCACCCCGCCCTTGTAGAGCTTGAGCCGCGCGGTGCCGGTGACGTGGCGCTGCGAATGATCGATCGCGGCCTGCAGCATCTCGCGCTCGGGCGAGAACCAGAAGCCGTTGTAGATGAGCTCCGCGTATTGCGGCATGAGTTGGTCCTTCAGATGCGCCGCGCCGCGATCGAGGGTGATCTGCTCGATGCCGCGATGCGCCTCGAGAAGGATCGTCCCGCCCGGCGTCTCATAGATGCCGCGCGATTTCATGCCCACGAAACGGCCCTCGACAAGGTCGAGCCGCCCGATCCCGTGCCTGCCGCCGAGCTCGTTGAGCTTCGTCAGCAGAGCGGCGGGCGAGAGCGCCTCGCCATCGATGCTCACCGCATCGCCGCGCTCGAAGCCGATCTCGACGTATTCGGGCGCGTCGGGCGCGTCCTCGGGGTTGGTGGTGCGCTGATAGACATAGTCGGGCGCATCCTCGGCCGGATCCTCCAGCACCTTGCCCTCCGAGGAGGTGTGCAGCAGGTTCGCATCGACGGAGAACGGCGCCTCGCCGCGCTTGTCCTTCGCGATCGGGATCTGGTGCGCCTCGGCGAAATCCAGAAGCTTCGTGCGGCTCGACAGGTCCCATTCGCGCCACGGCGCGATAACCCGGATATCGGGGTCGAGCGCATAGGCGGCGAGCTCGAAACGGACCTGGTCATTGCCCTTGCCGGTCGCGCCGTGCGCGACGGCATCGGCCCCGGTCGCGGCGGCGATCTCGACGAGCCGCTTGGAGATCAGCGGCCGCGCGATCGAGGTGCCCAACAGATACAGCCCCTCATAGACCGCGTTGGCGCGAAACATCGGAAAGACGAAGTCGCGCACGAACTCCTCGCGCAGATCCTCCACATGGATGTCTTCGGGCGCCACGCCCAGCATCTCGGCCTTCTTGCGCGCGGGCTCGAGCTCCTCGCCCTGCCCCAGGTCGGCGGTGAAGGTGACCACCTCGCAGCCATATTCCGTCTGCAGCCATTTCAGGATGATCGAGGTGTCGAGCCCGCCGGAATAGGCGAGAACGACCTTCTTCGGCGCGGCCATGGCGGTCCCCTTGGGTCATTGCGGATCGCGGGCGGGCTTAGCGGCTTTGTGCCGGGCCGACAAGCGGGGCGGTTGCGCCGACTTGCCGACCCGCTAGGTGGCGAAACGTCAATGAGGAGCAGAATGCAGGCAGAAGAATATGACAGCCCGCGATCGCGGGCCCAGTGGTCCTCCGAACCCGCCTTCATCTTCTCGATGGCCACCGCGGCCGTCGGGCTCGGCACCATCTGGCGCTTTCCCTACATGGTGGTGGTCGGGGCGGATCTATCTGGTGGGGCGCACGCTGCCCTTCACCGTCGCCGCCGGGCTGCTGTGGCGGGTCTTCGGCTGACGCGGCGATTTGATCGCCGCGCGAGGCCGCGCTAAGGCTCGAAGCGGCGACAGACGGAGGAGGCAATGGAGCAGCCGCACAAGAGCAGCGAGGCGCGCGCGCAATGGTCCTCCGAACCGGCCTTCGTGTTTTCCATGGCCGCCGCGGCGGTGGGGCTCGGCAATCTGTGGCGCTTTCCCTACATGGTCGGCGAGAATGGCGGTGGGGCCTTCATCCTCGCCTATCTGCTCGCGCTCGCCATCGTCGCGCTGCCGGTGATGATGCTTGAGGTCGCCGCCGGGCGGATGCGCCAGGGCAGCGTGGTGACGACCTATCGCGGGGTCACCCGGTTCGGGGCGATCTATGGCTGGGCGGTCGTGCTGCTCACGGTGATCATCACGAGCTATTACCTCGTCATCACCGGCTGGACGCTGGGCTACACCGTCGATGCCGTCCGCCTGAGCGTGGGCGAGTTCTCCGAGTTCACGGCGGGCTACAACTCGGTGTGGTACTTCGCCGCCGTCACCGGGCTGGCCTGGATCGTGCTGCTGCGCGGCGTCGCGGCAATCGAGACCTTCTCCAAGGTGCTGATGCCGCTTCTGGCGCTGCTGATCGCGGGGCTCGTGGGCTTTGCCGCCACGCTGCCGGGCTGGGCCGAGGCGCGCGCGTTCATGTTCTCCTGGGAGCCCGGCGCGCTGGCCAATCCGACGCTGTGGTTCTTCGCCTTCGGGCAGGCCTTCTATACGCTGGCCGTCGGGCAGGGCTACCTCGTTACCTACGGCAGCTACATCCCGCGCAAGACCAACGTGCCGCGCGCTGCGCTCATCGTGGCAGCGACCGAAACATCGATCGCGCTGCTCGCCGGGTGGATGATCTTTCCCTTCGTCTTCACCCACGGCCTCGACCCCGGCGCGGGCTCGGAGCTGGCCTTCTCGACCCTGCCCATCGTCTTCGACGACATGGCGGCGGGATGGCTGCTGGCGATCACCTTCTTCTTCATGTTCTTCGCCGCCGCCTTCTCGAGCTGTCTTGCGGGGCTCAAGGTCATCATCGCCGCCGTCGAGGAGGAGCTCGGGCTGAGCCATGCGCGCGCGGTCGCTGCGGTGGGGCTGTTGATGCTGGGGCTCGGCCTGCCCTCGGCGTTGAGCTTCACACCCGTGGAGCTGACCGTCGCGGGGATGCCGTTTCTCGACTTCATGGACCAGTTCGGCGGCACCAACATCGTCGTGGCCTCGGGCGTGATCGGGGCGGGGCTGTTGTGCTGGGTGCTGCCACCGGGCAAGGTGTGGTATGCGCTGGGAGCGAAGAGCCGCTGGTGGACCTGGCGCATCTTCATCGTGGGGCGCGCCCTGCCCTTCGCGGCGGCGGGCTTTCTTGTCTGGCGGCTGATCGCGGGGGGCGGATGACGGAGCGGCTCGAACTTCTGCGCGGGGTGGTGCATCCGTGGCACCACGACCATTTCGGCCACATGAACGTGCGCCACTACGCGCCCTTCTTCGACGATGCGAGCTACCACATGTGGACGCGCATCGGCCTGCCCTATTCGGTGATGCAGGCCGAGCACGGGGTGCACTGCGTCTCGGCGCAGGCCACGACGCGCTTCGTGCGCGAGCTCACCGCGGGCGATCTCATCGTCATCGACGGCGCGGTGACCCGGATCGGCACCAAGAGCACGACCTTCCATCTGCGCCTGCACCATGCCGACACCGGCACGCTGCATGCGAGCTACGATCTCGTCGAGGTGTTCTTCGACCCGGTCGCGCGCGCCTCGGCGCCGATGCCCGACGCGGTGCGCGCGCGGCTCGAGGCGCATCTTCTGCCCGATACCGGCGGCTGAGGCGCACGGCGCTTGCGGTGGGCGCGCATTCGCGGCACAGCGGGCGCATGAGCGATTTCACCGCCGCCGCCCGCGCCGCCACATGGGAGATGCGCGCCCTGTTCGCGCCCACGCCGCTGGGGCGCAACGCCTTCCTGTCGGACCGCTTCGGCGCCGAGATCCTGCTCAAGCGCGAGGATCTCACCCCGGTGCGCTCCTACAAGATCCGCGGCGCGTTCAACGCGATGCGCAAGCGCCGCGCGGCCGACCCGGATCAACGCAGCTTCGTCTGCGCCAGCGCGGGCAACCACGCCCAAGGGGTGGCCTTCGCCTGCCGCCATTTCGGCGTGCGCGGCACCGTTTTCATGCCGGTGACCACACCGCAGCAGAAGATCGACAAGACCGCGAGCTTCGGCGGCGACGCCATCGATATCCGCATGACCGGCGACTATTTCGACCAGACGCTCGCCGCCGCGCAGGCGTTCTGCGCCGAAAGCGGCGGCCATTTCCTGTCGCCCTTCGACGACCCCGACGTGATCGAGGGGCAGGCCAGCGTCGGTGTCGAGATGCTCGAGCAGATGGACGCGCCGCCCGATCTCGTCATCCTGCCGGTGGGCGGGGGCGGGCTCGCGGCGGGGGTGACCGCCTATATGCGCGCGGTCAGCCCCGCCACCGAATTTCGATTCGTCGAGCCGGAGGGCGGGGCGAGCTTTGCCGCCGCGCTCACCGCCGGGGTGCCGCAGACCCTCGCGCGGGTCGACAGCTTCGTCGACGGCGCCGCGGTCGCGCGAATCGGTGACGCCCCCTTCGCACGGCTGCGCGGCACCGACCCCGCGCATGTGTTGAGCGCGCCGGAAAACCGCATCTGCATCACCATGCTCGAGATGCTCAACACCGAAGGGATCGTGCTGGAGCCGGCCGGGGCGCTGTCGGTGGATGCGCTGGTCGACCTCGCTGGGGCGCTTGCGGGGCGCCGGGTCGTGTGCGTGACCTCGGGCGGCAATTTCGACTTCGAGCGGCTGCCCGATGTCAAGGAACGCGCGATGCGCGAATCGGAGCTCAAGAAGTATTTCATCCTGCGCCTGCCCCAGCGCCCGGGCGCGTTGCGCGACTTTCTCGAGATGCTCGGCCCCGAGGACGACATCGCGCGGTTCGAGTATCTCAAGAAATCGGCGCGCAATTTCGGCTCGGTACTGATCGGCATCGAGACCCGCGAGCGCGACAGCTTCGCCGCGCTTTTCGCGCGCCTCGACGCGGCCGGCTACATCTACCGCGACATCACGGATGACGTCACGCTGGGCGAATTCCTGATCTGAACGGTTTCAATCGCTGCGACCAAGCCCCGCGAGCAGGATGCGCCGCGACTCGTCATAGCACTCGAGCAGCGCGTCCAGATCGACGGGCTCGCCCCGCGCGGCGCGCTCCGTGCCCTCGTCGCACAGCCGCCCGAGTTCGTGCATTCCAAGGTTGAGCACCGTGCCCTTGAGGAAATGCAGGTCCGCATCCATCGTGGCCGGGTCCGGCGCATGGCGGAGCTTTTCGGCGACCTCGGCCACCTCGTCGAGAAAGAGCGTCACGACCGCCTCGAAATCGGCGTCCCCGATTTCGGTTCGCAGCTGCGCAACACGATCCCAATCCACCATGAAGTGCTCCGGTCCAAACCGTTCCAACCCCGCAGGGTCGGTGACGGGCCTTAACAAGCGGTGATCTTCGGCACCAGAGCTCAGCGTAAAGTTGAGTGACTCCAGAAGAATTTTAACCTTCACGCGGCGTTAATCCGGCGATGCGATGCGTTATCGCGACGAGATCCGGAGGTGAGCTTGCAACCCGTCGACACCGAGAAGCTCAAGACCGCCGCGGCGGCGCAGGCCGAGCTTACGCTGCGCCACGTTCTCGTCGTTGATGACAGCGGCGCTCAGCGGCGCACCGCCGCAGCCGCGCTCGCCGCATGGGGCTATGGCGTGCTGGAGGCCGAATCGGGCGAAGCCGCGCTGCGGATCTGCGAGGAGACCCCGATCGACCTGATCCTGTCGGACTGGATGATGCCGGGCATGGACGGGCCGGATTTCTGCCGCGCCTTCCGCGCGCTCGATCGCGACAGCTACGGGTATTTCATCCTGCTGACCTCCAAGAGCGGCACGGACGAGATCGCACACGGGCTCGACGCCGGCGCCGACGACTTCCTCACCAAGCCCGTCAATCCCGAGGAATTGCGCGCGCGCATCCATGCCGGCGAGCGTGTCCTGCGCATGGAGAGCGAACTCAAGCACAAGAATACCCTGCTCAGCGACACGCTCGACGAGTTGCAGAAGCTCTATGACGCGCTCGAGCGCGACCTCGCCCAGGCGCGCGAGTTGCAGCAATCCCTGCTCAGCGAGCAGTATCGCCGCCTGCCCGGGGCGCATGTCTCGCTGCTGCTGCACCCGAGCGGCCATCTCGGCGGCGACCTTGTCGGCTACTTCCCCATCAGTGCCACGCATGTGGGGCTGTTCGCCCTCGACGTCTCCGGACACGGGGTCAACTCCGCGCTGATGACCGCGCGCCTCGCGGGGATGCTGTCGGGCGGCACGCCCGAGCGCAATATCGCGCTGTTCACCGCGCCGGATGGCTCGACCGCGGCGCGCCCTCCCGGCGAGGTTCTCGGACGCATGAACCGCCTTCTGCTCGAGGAGATCCGCACCGACCTCTACTTCACGATCGTCCTCGCCGACGTGGATCTCGAGAACGGGCATGCGCGCATGGTGCAGGCCGGGCATCCCCACCCGGCGCTGCAGCGCCACGACGGCAGCATCGAGCTGATCGGTGGCGGCGGGCTGCCGGTCGGGCTGGTGCCCGACGCCCGATGGGAGGAGGTATCGCTGCAGCTGCATCCGGGCGACCGGTTCCTGCTGCTGTCCGACGGGATCACCGAATGCGCCGCGCCCGACGGCACCCAGTTCGGCGAGGACGGCCTGCGCGGCCTCATGCACGAGCTGCGCGGCCTGCGCGACAGGGCCTTCAACGAGACCCTGCTCGATGCGCTGCGCCGCTTCTCGGGCCGGGCGGAATTCGACGACGACGTCTCCTGCGTCCTGCTTGAATTCGATCGCGAAGCGGGCTGAACGGTCTCAGAGCGCGCCGCGTTCATTCGCATTCACGTGCAACCCTCAAACCTCTTGAAATCGCATGTCCGAGGAGTGCGAAACCGGTCTCCACTTCTGCGCGAGATGCTCTAGCCGCGCAACCGGCGCAGGAAATGCCGGTCCCCGTCATTGCCCAGCCGCTCGATCGCCTCATCCAGCGCGAGCCAGCACGCCCGGTGATGCGGCTCGCGCACCGGAGCGAGGACGCGCGTCGGCCGCGCGAGAAACACCGTGCAGAGCTTCTCGGCCCAGAGCGCGTATTCGGGCATGTAGGTGAAGCGGCGAAACACCCCGAGCCGGCGCGGCGCCGCGATTCCCCAGCCCGTCTCCTCCAGCACCTCCCGGTGCAGCGCCTGCAGCGGCGATTCGTGCGCGTCGATCCCGCCGCCGGGCAATTGCAACTCCACCACCGGCGCCGACTGCACCGTCAGCAGAACCCGTTCGCCGCGCATCAGGATCGCGTAAACGCCTGCGCGGCGGCGATAATCCTTTGCGCGCCGTGGCGGCGTCCCGAAGCGTCGTATCATTTTCTGCCCGCTCGCTTGCCCTTGGCCCCGGCCGCACGCTCCATATATGGGGTGCAAGGCGACGCAATACGTCCGCCCGAACGCGCACTCAAGACCAAGGTCAAGCATGTCAATCGGCTCGAAGATCGCCTGGGACGACACCGTCCTGCCCTTTCAGCTCGACCGCTCGGATATCCGCGGCCGCGTCGCGCGCCTTGACGGGGTGCTCGACAAAGTGCTCGGCCAGCACGCCTATCCGCCGGTGATCGAGCATCTCGTCGCCGAAGCGGCGATGATCACCGCGCTGATCGGCCAGACCGTCAAGCTGCGCTGGAAGCTCTCGCTTCAGGTCCGCGGCGACGGGCCGGTGCGGCTCATCGCGACCGATTTCTTCGCCCCCGCCGAGGATGGCGCCCCGGCGCATCTGCGCGCTTATGCGGGCTTCGACGCCAATGCGCTCGCCGAGCACCGCGATCCTTTCGCGCAGCTCGGGCGCGGGCATTTCGCGATCACCATCGACCAGGGGCCCGGCAACACCCCCTATCAGGGCATCACCCCGATCGCGGGCGATGCGCTCACCGATTGCGCCGAGACCTATTTCGCGCAGTCCGAACAGCTGCCCACGCGCTTCGCGCTGAGCTTCGGCCGTGCGCAGGTGCCGGGCGGGCGCGAACAGTGGCGGGCGGGCGGCATCATGCTCCAGCAGATGCCCAAGGCCCCGCCGCGCATGGCGGGCGGCGGATCGGGCGAGGACGGGCTTCTCACCGCGTCGGACATGCTCGACGATCACGACCACGAGCACTGGGAGCGCACCAACATGCTGCTCGACACGGTCGAGCAGACCGAGCTCATCGGCCCGCAGTTGCTGCCCACCGAGCTTCTGGTGCGGCTCTTTCACGAGGAGACGCCGCGCGTGTTCGACACCCAGCCGGTCAAGTTCGGCTGCTCCTGCGCGCCCGAAAAGGTGCGCGACGTGCTCGCCGCCTACGACCCCGCGCAGATCGCCGAGATGACCACCGATGCGGGCACGGTGACCGCCGACTGCCAGTTCTGCGGTGCGCATTACACGTTCGATCCGGCGACGCTCGGGACCGGGGGCGATGCGCGATCCTGATCCCCTCGCGCGCGTCATCGCCGCGCTCGACCGGGCCGCACCGGAGTCGTCGGATTACGACCTGTCGCCGGATCTGCGGCGACGCAACGCGCGCGATCTGCGCCCCGCCGCCGTTCTGATCGCGGTGCAGGACGGGCCAGCGGGCGCGTCGGTGCTGCTGACCAAGCGCTCCTCGCGGCTGGCGCATCACCCGGGCCAGATCGCCCTGCCGGGTGGCAAGCCCGAACCCGGCGATGCCGGGCTCGCGGCGTCGGCGCTGCGCGAGGCGCAGGAGGAGATTGGGCTCGATCCGGGGAATGTCGAGCTGCTCGGCCAGCTTGCGGCGCATGAGACGGTGACGGGGTTTCACGTCACGCCGGTGCTCGGCCGGGTGGGCGCGCCGTTCGTGCCGGTGCCCGAGGCCGGCGAGGTGGACGAGGTCTTTACCGTGCCGCTGGCGCATCTTGCCGATCTGTCGCGCTACCGCACCGAGCGGCGGCGCTGGCTCGGGCAGTGGCGCGCCTACGAGGTGGTTCCCTACGGCCCCTATTATATCTGGGGCGCGACGGCGCGGATCCTGCGCGGGCTGGCAGAGCGGATGGCGCGATGCGGGTGAGCGGCGCGTGGATGGCGCGCCCGGCCACGCAGGCGGTCTGCGCCGCGCTCACCGGGGCGGGGCATCAGGCGCTCTTCGTGGGCGGCTGCGTGCGCAACGCGCTGCTCGGGGTGCCGGTGACGGATGTCGATATCGCCACCGAGGCGCGCCCCGAGCGGGTCAGCGCGCTCGCCGAGGCCGCCGGGCTGCGCGCCGTGCCCACCGGCGCGGAGCACGGCACCATCACCGTCGTTTCGGACGGTATCGCGCATGAGATCACGACCTTTCGCCGCGATGTCGAGACCGATGGCCGCCGCGCCGTGATCGCCTATGCCGACGACATGCGCGACGATGCGCGCCGGCGCGATTTTACCATGAACGCCCTCTATGCGCGCCCCGACGGCACGGTGATCGACCCGCTCGAGACCGGCCTCGCCGATCTGCAGGCGCGCCGGCTGCGCTTCGTGGGCACGGCGCGAAACCGCATCCGCGAGGATTACCTGCGCATCCTGCGCTTCTTTCGCTTCCATGCCTGGTATGGCGACGATGCCGAGGGGCCGGACCCCGACGCGCTCGCCGCCTGCGCCGAGCTGGCCGAGGGGCTCGAGCGGCTCTCGCGCGAGCGCATCGGCGCGGAGACGGCCAAGCTGCTCGCCGCGCCCGACCCGGCGCCGAGCGTCGCGATCATGGCGCGCATCGGGGTGCTCGGCCGTATCCTGCCCGGCGCGGACGCCGCCGCGCTCGCCCCGCTCGTGCATCTCGAAGCCGAGGCCGGCATCGCGCCAGACTGGCGCCGCCGGCTCGCCTGCATCGGCGGTCAGGCGCCGGGCAAGCGGCTGCGGCTGTCGCGCGATGCGGCGCAGCGCGTCGAGCGGCTGCATGCTGCGGTGGCGTCCGGGGACGCGGCAGGCGCGCTCGGCTATCGCCACGGCGACGAGCTGGGGCGCGACGCGCTGCTGCTGCGCGCG
>LKMJ01003976.1_pt1 | contig 13848 bp, 13 predicted proteins | sample 643391 | NCBI WGS metagenome assembly LKMJ01 (sample SAMN04112250, study PRJNA286221) | soda lake metagenome | biome: soda lake; feature: Kulunda Steppe; material: water; isolation source: sample PL-Br10 brine of Picturesque Lake | place: Russia: Kulunda steppe | collected 2010-07
CGGTGAGCGTCCTCATCCTGGGACTGCCACACGGAGCCGTCGACCACCTCGTCCTCCCGCGGGCCCGCGGCGAGCCCGTCGGCCCGAAGGAGCTTGCGTTCGTCGGCGGCTGCTATGGCCTCCTTGGGGGCTGCTATGCCGTCGTGTGGTTTCTCGAGCCGAGACTCGCCGTTGGGGTTTTTATTCTACTCACGCTCCTCCACTGGGGCCAAGGCGATCTCTACGTCCTGTGTGCGATCACCGGTGTCGACTACCTCAAGCGCGCCGGGGCCCGGGTGCTCGCCGTCGTCGTCCGCGGCAGCCTCCCGATGCTCGTGCCACTGGTTGCCTTCCCCGACGAGTACGCCGTCGTCGTCGACACACTCGTCGGACTGTTTGACCCGACGACCCCCTCGCTCGCGGGACTGTTTACACCGACCGTTCGACTCGTCGTCGGCGTGTTGGTCGCCACCCTCGTCGTCGCTCATCTCGGTCGCGGATTTGTCAGAACAGACGACCGACACGGCTGGGGCGTTGACGCCGGGGAGACTATGGGACTGGCCGCCTATTTCGCACTCGTCTCACCGATTTTCGCCATCGGGCTCTACTTCTGTCTGTGGCACTCTTTGCGCCACGTCCTGCGGGTGATCCTGCTCGACGACCGGGCCCACAGGGCACTCGAAGAAAGGCGGCCAGCGGCCGCGTTCGGTCGCTTCGCCCGCGACGCCACACCGTTGACAGCCGGCGCGCTGCTCGTTTTCGTTGCCCTCGGGCTCACAGTGCCGACGACCCCAGCGACAGTCACCGACCTGCTGGGACTCTATCTCGTCGGGATCGCCGTCCTCACGCTCCCTCACGTGGCCATCGTCACGCTACTCGACCGCGAACAGGGTCTCTGGCTCGAGCGCGGGATTAAATAAAGCGTCCGTCCGTCGACAGTGTATGCGACTGTTCGTCAGCGTCGACCTGCCGGACACCCTCACAGAGCCACTTGCCGATCTGCAGGCCGACCTCGAGCCGGCGAGCGGACTCCGACTCACCGATCCAACACAGGCACACGTCACGCTGAAATTCCTCGGCGAGGTCGCCCCGGAGCGCCTGCCCGAACTGACCGCCGACCTCGAGGTCGCGGTGGCCGACACAGCCATCGAACCGTTCACTGCCAGGTTCGGCGGGCTGGGCGTCTTCCCGAGTCTCGAGTACATCAGCGTGGTCTGGTTCGGCGTCGAGACAGGGAGCGAGGAACTGACACGCCTCCACGAGTCAATCGAGACCCGGACGACGGCGATGGGGTTCGACGCTGCAGAGCACGAGTTTACCCCACACGTTACCCTGGGTCGGATGGATCACGCCGGTGGCAAGGAGCTCGTCCAGACGGTCGTCACCGAACGCGAGCCGACAGTGGGCGAGCTGACCGTCGAGGAGGTGTGTCTGACCGAGAGTACCCTGACGAGTGACGGCCCAGTGTACGAGACCGTCGAGCGATTCCCACTGGCGTGACAGCCGACGACCGATAGCGTTTTTGAGCGATGGCACCCCTCGTGTGGACGTGAACCTCCGTGGCATCGTCGTCGGCGAGGTCGACCACCGAACCGTCTCGACACAGTACGGCGAGAGCGAGCTGGCCGAGGTATCCCTGAGACTGCTCGAGCCGCCAACCGAGTCAGTCCCGGACGGTGGCGTGAGGAGCGAGCCGGGTCTCGAGGACGGTTCCGCGGCGACGGTCACCTGCTGGGGAAAGTGGACCGAATCCTCCGAGCTGCTCGGGCCGGGGATGGAACTGCTTGTCACGGACGTCGCCGTCGAGGAGTTCAACGGCGAGACCCAGTACAAAACGACCGGCGACTCATACGTCGTCGTAGAGCCGGAGTTTCTCGTCAACGTCACCGCGATCCGCAACTGGGTGGAGTGTCCCCGGCTGTACTATCTGAACAAACTCTCTGGGGTGCCACTGAACTACCCCGTCCTCAAGGGGACCATCGTCCACGAGGTCTTCGGCGACCTGCTGCGTGGACGAGACCTCGAGGAAGCGATCGATGCACGCGTCACCGAACGAGGACTCGAACTCGGCTTGCTGGGCGAATCCCCAGAGGCCGTCGCCGAGGATGTCAGGGAAAATGCGAGTGCAATCGAGGGCTGGCTTGCACAGGGTCGACTCGACGACGAGGACGAGTGGCGCTCCGAGCAATTGCTCATCAGCGAGACCTTCGGCATCCGCGGCCGCGCCGACGCCATCCGGCGGGGCGCACCGGTCGAACTGAAGACCGGGAAGAACCTACGGAAAGAGCCACGGTTCAAAGACAAGGTCCAGGCCGCGTGTTATGCACTCATACTCGAGGAACACGGCGGCGAGGTCGACACGGGGACCTTACTTTATACGAAGAACTCGACACTCGAGCGCAACGAAGAAACCGGTGACCTCTCACCAGCCAAGGAGTTCTCGATGGGCGATGGCCTCCTGAAGTTCGTCGTCCGGGTTCGCAACGAGATCGCAGCCACAGCGTACCGCGGGGCGGTCCCGACCGGCTACGAGGGCGATGCGAACTGTGAGTACTGTTTCGAACAGGACACCTGTATGGTCGTCTCCGGCCGACTCGACCAGGAATCCAAAGCCGGACAGATCGGGACCCCACTCCCCGCAGAAGAACGTGAGTACTTCGAGCGGTTCTCGCGGGCAATCGAGGCCGAACGACGGGCCGTCCACCGGGAGTACGCCAAACTCTGGGAACAAGACGCCACGGAGCGAGCCGACGACGACCGGGCACTGATCGATCTCGCGTTCGAAGACGCCCGAAAACTGGCCGAAGGGCGGTGGGAACTCCGGGCCAGACGTACCGCCGGAGCGACCTCGAAGCTCCGGGAGGGGGATCTGGTCCTCGCAAGCGACGGCCACCCGGTGCGTGGGGACGCCGAGTTAGCTCGAATCGAGCGCCTCGGCGAGGACGAGGTGGTGCTGACGGCCGACGAGCCCGTCGCAGTCACACGGCTCGACGTCTATCCCTCGGAGCTGACGACCGATCGACTCCTCGTTGCCCTGCACGACTGTCTGCTGAAAGGCGACGAGCGACGGAAAGACGTCCTCTTCGGTCGAGCCGACCCCGAGTTTCAGTCGGTCGAGGAGACGTTTATCGACAACAACGACGCCCAGAACGAGGCCGTGAGACTCGCTGTCGGAGCCAAAGACTGTGCGCTCATCCACGGCCCGCCGGGCACCGGGAAGACCTACACGATCGCCCGAGCGATCCGGGCAATGGTCGCCCGCGGCGAGCGCGTCCTGCTTTCGGCCTTCACCAACCGGGCCGTCGACAACGCCCTCGAAGCGCTGCTCGAGCAACTCGCCGAGGGACCGGGTGTCGCCGCTCCTGGGAAAGAGGGCACCGCCGATGGCGTCTCTGTCGTCCGCATTGGCTCTGAAAGTGGCGTTCGCGATGACATGCAGCCCTACCGCCTCGAGCGTGGCGGCGATCCCGAACGCCGAGTGGCCGACCTCGAGGGCGCAGACGTCGTCGCCGCGACGACCGCATCCTGTGGCTCACGAGTGATGAAAGAACAGGCGTTCGACGTCGCGCTGGTCGACGAGGCCGCCCAACTGACCCAGCCAGGGACCTTCGCGGCGATCACTCTCGCCTCGCGGTTCGTCCTCGTGGGCGATCACGAGCAACTACCACCGGTCGTCCGGACCGAAACGAGTGACGAGGAGACGGCCGACCTCGGTGAGTCGTTGTTCGAGCGGCTGGTGGAGACCTACCCCGCAGCCGGCACGATGCTCGACAGACAGTACCGGATGAACCAGCGCATCCAGGCGTTTGCCTCCCAGGAGTTCTACGACGGCCAGCTACGGCCGGCCGAGCCAGCGGTCGCTGCCCGAACACTCGATGACCTGCCGGACGTCTCGCTCGATTCTCTCCCAGCGGAGCTACGTGATCCGGTGGCGTTCGTCCCAGTCGACGGCGACGACGGGCAGTACACCGACAGTGCAGAAGCCGCCCGCATCGCCGACCTGATCGAAACCTACGCCGCTGTGGGCGTTCCCTACGATGATATCGGCGTCATCGCACCATTCCGGGCGCAGGTGTCGACGATTACCAGTCAGGTTCCAGACGCCGTCGCCGTCGATACGGTCGACCGCTTCCAGGGCTCGAGTCAGGAGGTGATTATCATCTCCTTTACTGCGACCGGCAGTCTCGAGGGGCCGATCTTCGAGGATTATCGCCGGATCAACGTCGCGTTGACGCGGCCGAAACGCGCGCTGGTGCTGGTTGGCGACCGAACGGCACTCGAGAGCGATCCCGTCTACGCGCGAATGCTCGACTGGGCTGATCGGTAGCCGTAGGAGCCACTCCGACCCGAGCGCCAGAGCGAACCGCGCTGGGAGGCTGGGTCCGATCGACTAGAAGCCCAGCAGCGATCGAAGACTCCGGCTGCGGACACCACACTCGACGGCGTACCCACAGCTGTCACACTTCGACCGGTTCTGGGTTCGCGCTGGCGGCTCCGGGAGTGTCCGTACCGTCTCGAGCGTTCGACGGTACCGCTGTGTGCGGTACATCGTGAGGTCAATATGTCGGATCACGCCGTAGGCAGGATACTCGAGCCAAGCCCGATCGACCGACGTTTCGTGAGTCCAGGCTAGTGCTTTCGCGGCAGCCACTGCGTGAACGGATTGAGCGGGCCACACACCCTGATCGGGTGGCTTCCCGGTCGCAATCAACGACGGCTCGATCGGGTCGGCAAGCACCTTGTGGACGACGCCACGACAGTCCTTGCCCGTAACCCGTACATTTCGCTTCCAGGGATCGCGCAACCGCTCCCACTGCTCGGCATCCTCGAGTCGACCTCGGGTCGTCGCGAGCGTCTCACGGTAGACACCAGGCGAGACAGCGATCGGTTCGACCTCGAGTGCACCTGGTGGCGCAGCCAGCAACGCCTCGTACCGGCGCTCGAGTGTACGGATTTGCTCGACGTGATCCGGCGGACTGCGGTCATCAGACGCCCGAAGGTAGTGGAGTTTTCGCGGACAGTACGCGGCTGTGCGAAGGTCGCTGAACGTGACCTGTTCGCAAGACACGCACTTTCTGCTGTCCCATCACTGAAAAACTGCCCCACAGTCGACGCCGTGTGGCCAAAACCTTAATTATCTTTTGTGACTAATATAGTGTGTCGGCAACGTGACGACAGGCACCACCCCTCCCCCCCATCCACTCCACCCTCTTTCCCAAATAGCCATATTCCATACATCTACAGATATCTTTCAATTCTAATGTTTCCCCTTTCTCTGCAGCTTCTTTCTCTGTTTGTAATCCTATTTCGAGTAAGTATCTATAATAAATCTGGGAAAAGCTTATGTCGTGAGCCACTGCTGGTCCACTCGCATGTTACGGGTCGGAATCAACGGCTACGGAACCATCGGCAAACGCGTCGCAGACGCCGTCCGTGCACAGCCGGATATGACTGTCGTGGGCGTCGCCAAGCAGTGTCCAGACTACGTCGCAGTCGGTGCCACAGCGGAGGGATATCAGCTCTATGCAACCGACGACGACCGCCGCGATCGCTTCAGAGAGATCGGAATCGAGCCAGCCGGGACCGTCGAGGACCTCGTGGTAGCCAGCGACGTGATCGTCGACGCGACGCCGGCCGGCGTGGGCGCTACTAATCGGTCGGTGTACGAACGGCATGACACGTCTGCGGTGTTTCAGGGTGGAGAGGACGCGACCGTCGCAGACATGAGTTTCACCGCTCGAGTCAACTACGACGAGGCGATCGACGTCGAGTACGTCCGGGTCGTCTCGTGCAATACGACCGGGCTCGCTCGCGTCGTCGCGCCACTCGAAGAACGCTACGGCGTCGAAAAAGTCAGAGCGACACTCGTACGCCGGGGCGGCGATCCGGGCCAGACCGGCCGTGGGCCAATCAATGACGCGATTCCAGACCCCGTCTCGATTCCGTCCCACCACGGCCCCGACCTCCAGACTGTCCTCCCCGAGGTCGCAGTCGAGACGATCGGTTTGAAAGTGCCAACGACGATGATGCACGTCCACGCACTCAACGTAAGCCTTACCGACCCACCCGAAGACGTTGATCCGATCCGCGAGCTGTTCGCCGCCGAGGACCGACTGCTCACGATCCCCGAGTTCGCCGGCATCGACGGAGCCGGAACGCTCAAAGACTTCGCACTCGACGCTGGCCGTCCCCGTGGAGACATCTGGGAAAACTGCCTCTGGGAGGCCTCCTGTACGCTCGAGGGAGCAGATTTCTACTGTCTACAGGCGATCCACCAGGAGTCAGATGTCGTTCCCGAGAACGTCGACGCACTTCGAGCACTCACCAGCGATCGACGCGGTACGGAGAGTCGCCGGCTGACGAACGAGGTCCTCGGGATCGGGGCGAGCCAGTTTGCCGACCACACCGGGCTGGCCCACGACAGACAACCTGCAGACTAACACTGCGGGGAACACTTTTAGCCCTCCCACCGCTAGCTACTCTATATGCGCCGAGACGATCGCGACGAGCCGTTCGACGACCTGTTTCGTGAGATTGAGCGGATGATGAACGAAATGATGGGCGGTGTCGAGGGGAACGTCGAGTTCCAGTCGGCCGGTGCAGACAACGGCTTCGGCATGGACACCCACGTCGACATCCAGGAATCCGACGACGAGATCCGCGTCATCGCCGACCTCCCCGGCGTCGAGAAAGAGCACATCGACCTCGAGTGTGACGGTGAGGTACTCACGATCTCTGCGGGGACCGACCACCGGGAGTACGACGAACGCATCTCGCTACCGGGTCGAGTCAACGAACACACCGCGTCGGCGACGTACAACAATGGCGTTCTCGAGGTCGTCTTCGAGCGGGCAGACTCCTCGTCGGATATCAGCCTCGAGTAACACAGCCGTCGCGATCAGCCGCTTTTCGAATCGTTTCTGCGAGCCGATCGTAAAACTCCGGCTCGTATTTCGTCGCCTCATCGATTGTCGGTCGGGCATTGGTTTCGTTGACGACTACGCGATCGTCGGTTGCGAGGAGATCGACACCGAGAAACGGGATCGCAAGTTCGCTGGCGACGGCTTCGGCCAGCTCGCGCCACTCTGCAGGGAGTGAAACGCCGGTCGCCTCGGCTCCGCGGTGGACGTTGTGTTTCCACTGACCAGCAGCGACCGCCTCGTCGGGAAGTCGACGTTCGACCGCACCGACGTACGCGCCGTCGAGTACCATCACTCGATAGTCGGTCGCCGACGGGAGGTACTCCTGGACCAGAAACGACCGGTCACCGGTCGCCCGGTAATCATGCACCAAGGCGAGGTAATCACAGATCCCGAGAAACGAGTCCAGATCGTGGGCCTTCGCGACGCCGATACCGCGGGTCGTCGAGTTCGGTTTGACGACGACAGGTGGCTCGAGGTACTCGTAGGCGGCAATCAGCTCATCGCGGTCGACCGGATTCGAGACGTAGACTGAGTCGGGCACTGACAGCCCGGCTCGCTCGAGTCTGGCGAGGACGCCGGCTTTGTTTCGCGATCTGAGGATCGTCTCGCGGTCGTTGACCCACGGAACCTCGAGAAGAGCGTCGGCGACCCCACCCTCCATGAGCCGTCCCGGATAGACGAAGCCGACGTCGTAGGCGTCGCCGTCCCACGGGGGCTCACCGAGGGGAACGGTCCGTTCGCTCGCGGGGACGTGGTGAACACGGATGTCACGCTCGGCGAGTGGGTCGCGCATCCGTCGAAACGTCTCCTGGTTGTTCGCGACCGCAAGCTCAAGCATGGGCAGGGTTGGCAATGAATCAGTAAAAAATGCCCGAGAACCGTTGACACCCGCTGCTCTCGAGGGAGTATAAAAAGCGAACGGGAAACGCTAAGAGACCAACAGTTGCTCGCCTTTTTCGACGTCGATGCGACACGGCGGCGTGATCTTGTTGTACGCACGGCGGAACGCCTCTTTGGCGTGGTCGGCGTCCTCGACGTCACACCAGATCGTGAAGATGCGGTCGCCGGCTGGAATTCGGGCAGCAGTGCCGACGATCTTCCCGAAAGACTGGCGCATTCCGTCCGAGACACGGTCGGCTCCGGCACCAGTCGCCTGCTTGTTCTCTCGGATGACGTGATGGGGGAACTTCCGGAGAATCATTTTATAGTTGCCCTCACCAGCGTTTTTCAGCATGTGACGGTTAGCCGACAGCCGCGAGGCCTCGAGACTGCCGTGGCGAATCTGGACTTCCTCGTCGGTGACGAGGCTGATCTGGACGGGATAGTCCTCGGGGTCGGCACCGACGTCGCCCATCTTGTGCTGTGCAATCTTCGAGCCCGGGATCCCAGTAATGTACTCCCGACGGGTGTACGCCGGTTTACTGATCTCCCGATACATAGAGGCGGGTTTATCGGACATAGTCAGCTTACCGAGATGGAAGCCGACCGGGCGGATAAAGGCTTCGAACCGTCGATGCCGTTCGAGCCGTGGATCAAACGCAGCGTCAGGCCAGGGTAACGTACTCGTCACCGCGTTTCTCGACGAGGTCCTGGCTCGACAACGAATCGAGGACGCTGAAGACAGCCATCTTGTTCATCGCGAGGGCCTCGTTCAGCTCCGTAACCGTCGCACTGCCAGTTGCCTCGAGATAGAGGTAGACCAGTTTGGCCTGGGCCGAGCTAATATCAGTCGGGAGTGCAGTCAGGTCACGCGAGGCGTACTGTTGGGACATCATACTCAGTTCGTCGGCGAGGAATAATATAAATCTACGTCGTATCGTGTGGGTATTGAATAATGAACCTAGTAGGCATTATATTCGAGAGACAAGGTGGCACGTCGCTTATCGCGGTCGAGACGGCCGCTACCCGGAATTCCTCGATAAGTTTTAAAATACCCTACACATGACGGGAGAAGAAGAGTGTGGAGACAGCGGAAGTTCTGTCACCGTATTCCACCCCAATGAGAACTGTTCTCACAGCATATTAACAATATTAACACTGGCTGCAGAATCGAGCCCACCGCTTGGATCGCTCAACCGATGGGGAGCGACCGACCACCCGAAACCGGCACCGTGCTTAAGCCACCGCCGCGAAAACCACACAGTATGCTCTGGAGTTTCCGGATCGGGTCCCTGTTCGGAATTCCGATTAAACTCGATCTGACGTTCCTGCTTGTCCTCCCGCTGTTTGGGTATCTCATCGGGATTCAACTCGAGCCACTGGTAGAGCTGTTAAACAGCGGACTCGGAGCAGAGATCACAATCGAGGCACTCACCGCCGACTGGTGGCTGCCGTTCGTAGTCGGACTAATCGCTGCGATCGGCCTCTTTATCGGCGTCGTCCTCCACGAACTCGGCCACTCACTGACCGCGAGACGGTACGGATTTCCGATCGATTCGATCACGCTCTGGCTGTTCGGCGGGATCGCCGCCCTCTCTGAGATGCCAGAAGACTGGCGTAAAGAGTTCTGGATCGCTATCGCCGGGCCGATCGTCTCGGTACTCGTCGGCGTCGTCTCCTTTGGCCTCTTCGTCGTGACACCAGTCGACCTCGACGGTGTGCGGTTCGTGCTTGGCTATCTCGCCATCTTGAACGTCGGACTTGCGATCTTCAATATGGTGCCGGCGTTTCCGATGGACGGGGGACGAATCCTCCGTGCACTGCTCGCCAGAACTCACCCGTATGCACAGGCGACCCAACGAGCAGCGAGCATCGGGAAGTTCTTCGCCGTACTCATGGGCCTGTTCGGCCTGCTCGCGTTCAACATTATCCTCATCGGCGTCGCCTTCTTCGTCTACATCGCTGCTTCGAGTGAGTCCCAACAGGTGACGATGAAAGCCGCGTTCGAGGATGTCACCGTTGGCGACATCATGACGCCGGCAAGCGCACTCGACACCGTCAGCCCGGAGACGTCCGTCGCCAGTCTGTTCCAGCGGATGTTCACCGAGCGACACACTGGCTATCCCGTCATCGAACGGGATCCCGGTGGCGGCGGCCGGCTCATTGGACTGGTAACCTTAAGTGACGCCCGCGAGGTCGAGCCGGTCGAGCGCGAAGCCTACACCGTCGCAGACGTCATGAGTACCGACCTCGAGACCATCGAAGCCGACTCCGACGCGATGGTGGCGATCGAGACGATGCGTGAACACAACATCGGCCGACTGTTGGTCGTCGAGGGCGACGACCTCGTCGGAATCATCTCCCGAAGCGATCTGATGACCGCGTTCGACATCGTCCAGCAAAGCGGCGGAGCTGTCTCACCACAGCCCGGCAGCCAGTTCCGGCGGTAGCGCCACGAAGCCAGTACCGCTTTCAACAGCTTTACCCGCGGCCGGGACCGACGAGGGTTCGATGCCACCGGCCATCAAGACCGTCGACCTCGTCAAGGAGTATGGAGAGTTGCGAGCGCTCCAGGAACTCTCACTGACGGTCGAAAAAGGGGAGTTTTTCGGGCTGCTCGGCCCGAACGGAGCCGGGAAAACGACGTTTATCAACACGCTGGTTGGCCTCGTGCGCAAAACCGGCGGTGAGGCTCGCGTCTTCGGCCACGACGTCGAAGCCGACTACCAGCAGGCCCGCGACGCGATCGGGCTCGCTCCCCAGGAGTTCAACGTCGACCGGTTTTTCCCCATCCGTGAGGTCCTCATGCACAAGGCCGGCTACCACGGCGTTCCGGAATCCAAGGCGGCCGAACGGGCCGATCAGGTGCTCAAACGCGTCGGCATCTACGATAAGCGCAACGAGCGCTTCGACTGGCTTTCTGGCGGGATGAAACGCCGCCTGCTGCTCGCACGCGCACTCGTCACCGACCCCGATCTGCTAATCTTAGACGAGCCAACCGCCGGCGTCGACGTTCAGTTACGACACGACCTCTGGGAGCTGGTCACCGAACTGAACGAGGAAGGAACGACGATCCTGCTGACGACTCACTACATCGAGGAGGCCGAACGGCTCTGTGACCGGGTCGCAATCATGAACGAAGGCCGGAACGTAACCGTCGCGACACCGGACGAACTCAAACGCCGTGGCACCGACACCATCGCCGTTACCCTCGGGTCGGCCCCGACTGCAGGCGCTGGCAGTATCGAATCACAGTTGGGTGCATACGCCCACGACGTCACCACGACCGACGAGCGCCTCGAGGTCCGGGTCGACGACGGCGGCGAAACGGCACCCCGACTCCTGCACGACCTTGAGGCCGCTGGCTACGAGATCGCCGACCTCGAGATCACGCGGACCTCTCTCGAGGAGATCTTCGTCGATCTCACCGGCCGTGAGGATCGGACCCGGACGCGTTCCCGTGACGCCGACGAGAAAGGCGACGAGGAACCAGCCGAAGCCGAGGGGATCGCCTGATGCTCTCGGTCGGTTTTCGGGCACTCTTTCGGCGAGAGCTCCTGCGCTTTGTCCGTCGGCCAAAAAACACCTTCATGCCCCCGGCGATCACGAACGTCCTCTACTTCGCCGTCTTCGGGGTGATCCTTGGGGGGCGCATCGACGAGCCGGTCGCGGGGATCGGCTACATCCTCTTTCTGATTCCTGGGCTCGTCGTCCTGGGGACGATCTCGAACGCCTTCGAGAACGCCTCCTTTTCGATCTTCCACGGCCGGTGGAACGAGTACATCCACGAAACGCTGACCTCGCCACTCTCGTATCTCGAGATGGTCGTCGCCTACGTCGGTGCAAGCGCCGTCCGGGGGTTGATCGTCGGCGTCATCATCGCGGCCATCGGCCGACTGTTCGTCCCGATCACCATCGCAAACGGCCTTTTCCTGGTGGCGACGATGGTCGTGATTGCGATGCTCTTTGCTGGCCTCGGCATCATCGGTGGCCTCGTCGCGCGAGACTTCGACGACCTGACCGTGATGAACCAGTTCATCCTCCGGCCGCTGGTGTTTTTCGGTGCAGTCTTTTACTCGCTGACCATGCTCGATCCGCTCTGGCAGTACGTCTCCCTGCTGAATCCGATGGTCTACATGGTCGACAGCGTCCGGTACGGCCTGCTGGGCTACTCCGACTTACTCGAGGTCGCGCCCGCTGGCTACGCCGCCTACGCACCGTATGCCTCACTCGGCATCCTTTCGGCACTGACCGCAGTCGTGATCGCACTCGATGTCTACCTGTTCAAGATCGGCTTCGGGTTGACCGACTAGGAACGTGACTGTCGCCTGGGCCACAGGCGGATGCAGGTCACGGCTTTTTACAAGTGATTACGGTGGAGAGGGCCATGACCGAACGCGTACTCGAGGGGCTTCTCGAGGGAAACAGACGGCACGTCGAGTCACTCGCCGAGGATCACTTCGCCGATGTCCAGACGGGGCAATCGCCCGCGGTCGTGACTGTCTGTTGTGCTGACTCTCGAGTGCCACAGGTCGGGATGTGGGGGACCGGCGAGCCGGGCCGGCTGTTCACGCCGAGTAACATCGGGAACCAGGTGATAGACGATGCTGACGGCGAGCTGGTTGTCGACGGGAGCCTCCTGTATCCGATCTACCATGCTGGCACTGACACCGTTACCGTCGTCGGTCACACCGGCTGTGGTGCCATCACAGCAGCCTACGGAATTGTGACCGGTGACGACCGTCCCGGGCCGCGGGGCGTCGACGCCCTGGTCGATCGGCTCGTCCCAATCGTCGAGGACGGACTGGCGAGTGATCGGATCGACACCGACACCAACGAGGGAATGCTCATCAACCAGCTCGTCGAGTACAACGTCGACCGCCAGATTGCCGTCCTCAAACAGTCAGAAGACGTCCCCGACGATGTCCACTGTTATGGGTTCGTCTATGACTTCCAGGGAATCTACGGCGACGACCACGGCCGGGCCTACCTCGTCAACCGACACGGTGAGACCGATCCCGACGAGGTCGCAAGCGAGCTTCCCGAGGAGTTCCAATCGGTAGCCCGGAGCCTGCTCCAGTAGCTCGACGCTGAACGGTACGATTTTGCCGGCCACGATCCACTCCGTAAATATGCGAGAATACCTCGAGTCCGACGTCGGCTTCTACTACGCGGTTGGCGTGTTCACCATCGCGGTCTTCGTCCTCGGACTGGGCGCACTCGCTGTCGTGTCTCCAGCCGGCGTCGGAGCCCGCGAACTGGGCGGGCTCGTGGTCGGCTTTCTGGTGTTCATGCTCGTCTACTTCATCTCGGTGACAGTACACCGACTCGAGGACCGTGAGGGGTAGTCAGTCACCGGAGGCGGCCGCGGTCGCCACCGGTTCAGCGTCGGCCGGGGTGGCGTCTGCCTCCCACTCGAGGTCGCCCTGGTACTGCAGCACCTCTTCACGCGCGGGGTCGATAACTGTCAGGCCACCGATCCAGCCGTTGTCGAGCAGCTCACGGACGTTCTCGTGGCGCTCGAGGATGTCGGTCACGTACTCGACCGGCGCGTGGATCACCGCCGAGAGACGGAGTGGCTGATGGTGTGGCTCGTCGTCGGTTTGCTTGAGTGATTGCAGCGGGAGGCCGGTCATCAGATCGCCACCGTTGCCCTGGAAGACGCCGACGTTGCCGACCGGGTTGTGGGTCACCTTCGAGCCGCTGCCGTAGACGGCGTTGTCGACCGTCGCGAAGTAATACTGGTTGTTGATCCACTGGGTGACCACCAGCGGGCCGGTCATGATCGCCTCGAGGGACTCACCGTGGGGATCGACCGTCCAGTCATACGAGTGGAGGAAGGCCCGACCCTCGAGGTCGACGTCGGCGGTGAGTGAACGCGGGCCGATGACGAAGGAGGCGTTGCCGGCCAGTCCCCACTCCGGGCGGGTTTCGGCCCAGTCGAAGGCACGGCGTTGGGTCTCGCTGACCCCGTCCTCGGGGTCGGCAGCTGGCATCGATTCGGCCCGTTCGGCGGCCGTCGCCTCACGGGCAGCTTCAAGATCGTCACGCAACTGGGCGAGGTCGA
>LKMJ01003977.1_pt1 | contig 13848 bp, 6 predicted proteins | sample 643391 | NCBI WGS metagenome assembly LKMJ01 (sample SAMN04112250, study PRJNA286221) | soda lake metagenome | biome: soda lake; feature: Kulunda Steppe; material: water; isolation source: sample PL-Br10 brine of Picturesque Lake | place: Russia: Kulunda steppe | collected 2010-07
CACTGCATCCTTCCCTGACCACACTGCATCTCTCTCTGACCACACTGCATCTCTCTCTGACCACACTGCATCCTTCCCTGACCACGCTGCATCTCTCTCTGACCACACTGCATCCCTCCCTGACCACACTGCATCCCTCCCTGACCACACTGCATCCCACCCTGACCACACTGCATCCCACCCTGACCACGCTGCATCTCTCTCTGACCACACTGCATCCTTCCCTGACCTCGCTGCATCCCTCCCTGACCACACTGCATCCTTCCCTGACCACACTGCATCTCTCTCTGACCACACTGCATCTCTCTCTGACCACACTGCATCCTTCCCTGACCGCACTGCATCCCACCCTGCCCGCACTGCATCCTTCCCTGACCACACTGCAAACTGATCACACTGCGTCCCTTAGACCTCACTGTTTGCTGCCATGCCTGCTGCCCCTTTTGGGGACGTATACTTTGATTTGGTCTCGTCATGCAAACAAGCATCAACTCACCTGAGCAACTCCAAGGCTGTGATGCCGTCCCGGTGCTGTCCCATCCCAGGCCTGCTGACCTACCACTATTTTTGTGCATAGAAGCTTCAATACCACAGTGCTCCCAGTTCTCCCCGGGCAAAACCAAACTTTATGTATCTTTCAGGTCCTGCATCATTGGGGCTTTTCAAGACAAAAGATCCCCGCTTCTTGTTAAGGCACACATCCAAGCCAGTGGCAAGGATTGGAGCGCTTTCAAACTCCTCGGCTCTTGCAGCATGGGCTCAGGCCACTCTCCCAGGGACATCCCATTTTGCTCACTATGTCGCGCTGTGCGCACACCTTTGGCAGGGGCCTTGCCTGGCAGAGTCGTAGGCCCAGTGGCAGGCCTAGACCACCATACACCCCACCCTCAGCAGCTGCAGCAACCTCACCTTTCTGGCATGCACTGGGAGCCTACCACGGCGGCACAGCAGCCGCACGCAGCCTTTGGCCTAGGGGCTTGGGGTGTACCCCAGAGGACTGCAACCCTCTATCAAGGAGCACAGGTACACCCCTCGACTTGTAGTCTGACCTTTCATCCTGCAGAGCGCCTCTTTCCTGCTTCTTGAGATGTTGACCCAGGTCATGTGTGGGTGGGTGGCCCTGTCCGATGAGTTAATAGCATGCCATAGCAACAAGGTGATCCGACAAACATGCATGACTGTGTTGATTTGTACAAAGGGAAAAGGCACGAGGTATTCATGAACATTGTGCACAATGCGTAAGAATGCACATCCATGAACTTCAGTCGCGGAGCAGCATACAGAATGTCAGATAGACAAGCACACACAAAATCACCTGCATGGCCAACAATGATGTCCTTGTGGGATTTGTTGTAACCGTGGAAAGGATTGCATTATCTTGTCAGGCGGAATCAACGTCACAAAGAAAGGAGCATCATGGCATGCCATACAAGTGCGGCATTATACTCTACCCAATGCTCCTCTCCCACGATGGTTTGGATGCCACGCTGCTTGTCCCCTTCAGAGTCAAGCTTCTACTCCTCCATGTCTGAGAAGCTCTGCATCTTTCTATTGGAAGTCCTCTTAGTCTTGTCCAGACAATATCAGTATCAGTATCAGTAGGGATGGATTACCAAAATTGAGTGCCTCAGTTACGTTTTCAGCCAGAAAATACATGCTCAGCTAGAAAATACATGCAACTGACTAACCAATTGCAGTTTGACTACAATTCAACACTGACCATGATTCGCTGTGACAATCTTCAACCACTTGTTATTTACAATTCTATGCTTAAAAGCAGGCTTGGTAGCCGCACGTGCACTTGAAAACAATGCTGCATTCTGATGGAGGCACAGCAGCAATGACGGTGTGACCGATGCATGCAAGACACATGAATGTGTTCCCCAACTTTGCAGGTACCCACACCACTGGCTGACATGGGTCCTTCCTCTTTGGCAGGGAGCTTGCCCCGCTGGCCTTCACAGTCCGCAGGTGAGTGACTCCCCCATGCATACTCCTGTTCATTTGCAGCACTCTCTAGTCAGAACTGCAGGGAATGGGGGAGGGAACACGGTGGAGGGGCTTCCAGGGGGGCTCTTTGGGGCCCTGTTGTCAAATCCATGCACACACTCACACACCTTGGTACTGTCAGGATGCTCAGGCCGTCGTTTGGGTGCCATCTGGGACAAAATGTGTTTTGCTTGAATACCACCTTGGGTACCATCTGATGTGTTTTGCTTGAATACCACCTTGGGTACCATCTGATGTGTTTTGCTTGAATACCACCTTGGGTACCACCTGATGTGTTTTGCTTGAATACCACCTTGGGTACCACCTGGGACAAAATGTGTGTTGCTTGAATACCACCTGGTGCCCCCAAAAAGGAGACAATCCTCTCATAATCAAGCATCTTTGTGCACCCTCAGTAACAAGTAGGTATCCGTTCAGCCTTCAGGCTCCTTTATTAACAAATCATTTGCTTGTGAGTGAAAGTGGGAACAGTGGAAGGGATTGAGTATCACCACCCCCAACACTTAACCAGGCCTGCCCTTTCATGCTAGTGCATGCACCTTCTTTGAGCCTATTTCAGCCATTTTTCCCTGCCACCGCAACAACCACTGTCAGGAAACAATGGCTTTAACAGTGCCAATGCTTAGACACAGCGCCAGTTTGTCCAGCGATCCCATCCTTTGTGCCACTGCAACAACATCTCACTCCTTCTCTGTTTTCTCGCTGGCTCACCCTTCCTCAACCGGCCACACACGCAAAGCCTGCTGCCCTGGTCTGCCCAACGCAAGCATTCTTTCCCTACAGCCTGCACACGCAAAGCCTGCTGCCCTGGTCTGCCCAACGCAAGCATTCCTTCCCTACAGCCTGCACACGCAAAGCCTGCTGCCCTGGTCTGTCCAACGCAAGCATTCTTTCCCTACAGCCTGCACACGCAAAACCTGATGCTCTGTTCTGCCTGACCCAGGCATTCTTTCCCTACAGCCTGCACACGCAAAACCTGATGCTCTGTTCTGCCTGACGCAGGCACCCCGCACACGTCCCTAGGCTCCTTTGGCCAGCCCGGCAGCTGGCCCATGAACCTCACACCCCTCACTGCCACTCCGACTGCAAAGCTCACAAACCAGCCTCAGCCAACTCCAGCAGGCCCGCCCCAGCAGCTTATGCACCCTTCCAGCTTCAGCCACTATGCTCAGCCTCAGGTGCTGGACAGCAAACTGGAATTAGGACCAGCACCAAGCACTGGGCACCCAGTTTCTGCGCAGGGACAGCACAGGGCAACAAGTGCACAGGCAGTTGATCCACTTGACTTTGATTTTGATGAACAGCTAATGGCAGGACCCAAGACGGGAGGCCCGGGGGATACCAGCATCATTGCCGCAGACGCAAATCCTCCGCCCATCTCGAGCCTCAAGAACCTGCTGCCAGACCTGGATGCGGGGTGGATGGACATTGGCCTTGATCCAATTGATGGTACGGAGCTGCGTTCATGTGTGTATGTGTACCTGGGCGCATACGTGTGTGCCTGGATGTGTGTGTGCCTGGGGAGCTGCATGCTAGCATGCGTACCTGGGTGCGTGTGTGCCTGGGGAGCTGCTGGTGTTGGTTGTTAGTTTTTTTGTTTGCATAAGTGCTTGGCTCCCAGTCCCTAGCTTGTGTTGGCATCTTTTGTAAGTGGAGGTGGTGGTGGTGATGGCAGGTTTGTAAAGTGGGTTGATTTCATGGGATGAGGGGGTGGGTGGTCACATTGTGCACAGACCTCTGCAGCACACCATTCAGGGTACACCGTTGAATAAGGCCTTTTAAGCACGTCAAGGCAACAAATGAGGAGGGCTTCATGGTTGCACCGTTCAGCTGAAGGTACAAAAGCAGCCTGTGCACATGCACAAGTGCACATGAGCACAGGCACCGTTCACAAACCTTGGGCTACCAGTTGTGTCCCAGTTCTTTCTCCAGGGCTGCTTGGAGTGGTTGGAATTTTTGGTCTGGCCGTGCTATAATTTGGATTATATTCATGCTGAGATAGAGGTATGCCAGAACAGAAATGCATCAGGACCAGGCACCATTGCTGTGCATCAAATCAGACAGCTAACCTGCCACAGGTTCACACCATAAGCTGGCAGGCCTATCAACTCCTTTGCTTTGGCCGTCTATTGCAATTCAACTGGCTCTCCACCTGCTTTGCCTGCCTGCCTGAAAGCAAAGCCTGGCACCATGAATGCAAACACAGCCTGTCACCATGAATGCAAGCGCAGCCTGGCACAATGAACACAAACACAGCCTGTCACCATGTATGCAAGCACAGCCAGGCACCATGAACGCAAACACAGCCTGTCACCATGAATGCAAGCACAGCCTGGCACCATGTGCTGCCCAGCACTTGAGGACAGCGCCAGGAGGGGGGGGCATCAGAGCCTGGCTGGACTACCAGCGTTGATTAATCAAAGCAGGGGCTTACAGCCTGTACTCCAAACAATGAGCGCTCAGCTTGCTTCACACAATAAGATGGGTTCACTTACAGCGGCAAAGTAGAATTGAAGACTGTGAGGACCATCCTAGCTTACCAGATGCATACTTAAGATGGGGGACTAGACAAAATTGTCCTCCGATAGGAGCAACGAAATCCCACCACCTTCCAATGGCTATTTTTGAACGTTGTATGGCATGCCTTCATGCTTGTTTCTATGCAACGTTGATTTCACCTGACAGTGTATCTTACAATGCAGATGCCTGCCTTGCAGCCAGCATCGCGTGTTTTGCACGATGCAGATATTGAAGGCTTGAAGTACTTGCAAGATCTTGATGATGACAATGATGTGGGCTGGAGACCCAGCCGGCAACAGGCAAGAAAATTTAAGCGCTGCAGGGGTCTGGGCGCTTACTGATTTGTCATGGCTCCTTGCCTAAAGGGAAGGCCTCTAGAATTCCTTTGTTGAACACTGATGTAACCTTGAAGGGTGTGGGCCATCATTCAAGGCTCGAAGGTAAATGGGCGGGATTTGATCAATTGGGGACTGCAAGGATGTGGTCTGCACAAGTTGACCAGCAGGAATTACGAAAAAAGGCCGAGCTACATGAAGGGTACTCCTCCTCCCTGTGCCTTCCAGGCATCAAGCAACTCAGATGTGCAGCAGCAAGGGCAACAGGGCAGGAGAGGACCACGCACACGTGGAGGGTACCGGCCAGCAACCATCCTTCCCAACAGAGGTCGAGGCCGAGGGGCACAAGGTGAGGGCACCTGTGCTTCTGCTGCTGCCTCTAGTGCTGCTCCTGAGTGCGCGGTTGTTCTTCCAATACTGATGGTCATTCCAGTTTGAGATCACCGCTTTGATAGTTTGGCATCAATGTATTTTGATCTTTTGTCGGTACTATATGAAGTGATGTGGAGATGTCAGACAGCAGTGATATACCATCATGTTATATGATGCTGAGATCCTTCTTAGGGACCTTAATCAAAAATGAACTCGAATTCAATGCATCTTCACTAGAGCTTTTCTCTATAGTGTGCTTTTCATGCTGCACTCAGCCCAATGTTATGCATTGCTGGTAGCCCTTGCCCACTCTAGTACCAAATAAGCCTGCAGTGTCCTCAACAGACAAAGTCAACCCACCTCAACTTCTCGTTCAAATATGTACCCAACGCCTCAGGAATTTAGCAAGACTTGTGCAATCCTTGTGGCAAGGTCACACAGCCCTGCACCTGCTCCCTTGCCGCAGGCAGCTCTCTGCAAGGAAGGCATTTCCCAGAGTCCTTTCCCAAAGTCCTTCCCTAAGTCAGGTCTCTGCATCCAGTACCACATGCCCTTTGACTCTTGCTTTGCAGCTGCTGCCACACCTGTACTAGCCCCTCCGCCGCCCCCTCTTGCACCTGCACCACGCGCACCTCGTGGCCGAGGTCGTGGCAGCCGTGGCCGCCCCCCGCAGGCAAAGCCTATTCCCCAGCTGCCACAGCCAGTCATGCAACCGGTGGGTCTGATGGCAAATGCGTGTGTCTGGTTTGTTTGTCTGGCTGGTCTGTCTAGCTTGTGTGTCTAACTTGTTTGTCTGGCTGGTTTGTCTAGCTCGTGCATCTGGCTTGCCAGACGAATACCAAAGACCCATAGGCTTCAGCATTGGCCGGGTGCTAAAAGCACATGTGGGTGCACAGCAGATGCAGCCTTAGGGGAAAATTCTGAGATGGGCTAATGTCACAGGTCCAGTGATCAGCATGCATGGAGTGAGACGCCCGATACGAGAGCTTGGCTTTGGAAGCAACACTGCAAGCTCCTGAAACCTGCCAAAAGTGGGCTTTGGGGCCAACCCTCCTTTTCCAGATCAATTTGTAGCTCCTGATCTTTCTCTCTCTCTCTCTCTCATTATCTCTCTCTCTCTCTCTCTCTCTCTCTCTCTCTCTCTCTGTGCTCAATGAGGCGTGCAAGCTGTCTTTTTAACAATCATCATGTAAAGAGTGACTGTACCAAAAGCGCTTTTGTACCTAGCGGACCCTACAATGAGGTGGGGCTGTCTGGAGTTATCATGGATGTCACGTCAGATTAGTGCAGTGCCAGATTTATGCTGCATTGTGACCCAGAGGTTGGTTGAGTCGGTTGTTATGCCCATGCCGCGAGTCCAGTTTGGATGCAGCAGTCTCTCGGCGTGACATGGAGCCCATGTCTGGTAAGGAGCAATGCAGGTGGAGGGACCAATGATGGATGAGCAGTGCAAGGTTGGTAAAAGAGAGCAATGTAGGTGGAGGGAGCAATGCAGGCAAAAAGGATCGACACAGCAAGGACCAATGTAGATGGTAAAATTTAGGTGGTGGGGAGCAGTGTAGCTTACTGCTCACATCTGTTACGGACTTGTGCAGCTCCTCAGAATGACGGCCTTCACCAAACTTGCAACATGCAACAATGGCCATGCAGTTTGCACGTGCACAATCTCATGCATTTGACACGGCACGCGCACGTGCTGCGTCTGCCAATGCCCTTTGGTGTATTGTCTTCATTGAGACTGCAGCATGCACCAACTGCTTTGCACGCGCACGCGCCACGTCTGCCCACGCCACCCTTTGATGCATTGTCTTCATTGAGACTGCAGCATGCACCAACTGCTTTGCACGCGCACGCGCCACGTCTGCCCATGCCACCCTTTGATGCATTGTCTTCATTGAGACTGCAGCATGCACCAACTGCTTTGTGCGCACAGATCCCTTGTCCACCCATGCCACCCTTTGATGCATTGTCTTCATTGAGACTGCAGCATGCACCAACTGCTTTGTGCGCACAGATCCCTTGTCCACCCATGCCACCCCAGCCGCCCCAGCCGCCCCAGCCACCCCGCAGGCGCAGGCAGGCCAAAATATGGGACAGCGATATGGAGGAGGGTATGCTAGGCCTGAGCACCAGCACCAGCACCAGCCAAGAGCTAGTGGACAACACAGGCGCTTGGCGAGATCAGGTGAGTGCCAAAGATGGGGCACCTGCAGGAGCAGCAGGTGCTGCCCCAAAGGTGGGGCACCTGCAGGAGCAGCAGATGCTGCCCCAAAGGTGGGGCACCTGCAGGTGCAGCAGGTGGTATGATGGCTTACTTAGATAGTGGGAGATGTGTTGGGCGCAGGGATGGTGCATAGATGGTGGTGCAGGGGGGGCCCAAAGGATGGGGATGGGGATGTTGGAAAGTGCCAGTGGGGGCTAATGGCAAAAAAAGGGTTGCTGTTTGCATGCGACCTGCATAGGTCACAATTAGCCTTCAGGGGTGTTCCTTAAACTAAATACAGCCATTTTTGGGGCAAATGCTTTGTCTGACACTGCGTGAGCAATATCATCTCCTACTTTTTGCACTCGAGATCACTAAGACCGCTAAACCACATGCTTATTGAGTGGATAGTCGTTCTCATAAGCAAGATCTTTGCCTTTTAAAAAAAAGGCATGGAAGAACTAATTTGGTGAGGAATCGTTTTTAGAAATTTCTTGTTACAACAATACAATGCATTTTGTGGAACAGGTGCTTGCAAAAGGGTAAGAAACTGATCCACTTAAAACCAGGATTTCAGCAAAAGGGTATCCTCTTCATAAGGAAGTGCTGGTAAACATTTCCAACAAATTGAGTTACAACAAACAACATTCAACAAAGAAGAAGGGCATGCCAGACTGCTTGCCAGACTAATGAAGCTCTGACATGCGCATTTTGTAGGCTGCCTGTTAAGTCAAAGTTCCCATCTCTTGACCATCCTCAGGAGCGATGCTCTTGGCTGGTATTTTCCAACTCGTTGGCATCCAACATGTTCCTCTTCCACACCTTCAGGATGATACCATTATGTATGCCATTGGCATACCTGCACGCCCAGCAACCATGCGGACCTCCCGCTCGCGCCGCCTGCAGGACTTGCAACAGGTGAAGTTGCTTTACACAGGACTAGCAAAGCCCTATCCAAGGCAGTTTCTTGCCTTGTATGCCACCAAAATTATAGATATTCCAGCTGCGCCATGAGCAGCTGCTACATGTGAGGCCTTGCATGGACGCCCCGGCACGCTGTAGGATTGTCAAGCATTGGGGGTGCAAAACATGTATGCACAAATTGTGTGCCCGTGCGCTTATGCCGCTCACCACTCCTCTCACCTCTTGTACAGGATGCACCTAGTCTTGATGTGCCACTCCAGGTGCAGCCAGCTCCCTCGCTTTCCCTGCCAGAGGCGGAAGGTGATTGCCCCTTTTTTGTGCGCTGGCAGCCGGCTGGAGGTAGCCGCTGTCTGATCGCTGTTCTAGGGCCTCTCCTTGATGCGCGCCATCACTTATCTACATAACGCAGGCCAAAGTTTGGTCATTTATGCCTCCCAATTGGCTGGGGAAACCCCTACCTCCACACACACTGCAGCCCATGTTGCCATGCAGTGGATCAGTGCTCAGATCAATGAGTCTTCGCAAAGCCCGCACTAGGCCAGAAGCCAGTACACACAGCAAGGACCTATGGAATGCGTGAAAAGATCTGGGGAGGAGGCGCTGCGCATTTCACACACTGGTCGGGACTAGTCCGCCCCGAGTGCACTCTTTGGCACGCCGCGGAGACCGCCAGGCTGGCTGAAGTCTACAATGCTCCATCCATTTGCATCATTTGTGTCACCATGCTCTGATACGCAAATGCTCTGCACGCAAATGCTCTGACACGCTATGACATGCTCTGACACGCATGTGATGAGTTCACGCACACCCAGAAAATGCACGTATTCAGTGCCGGTTGGGTGTTCTTGAGCTTGAGAGCAGCAAACAGAGGGCCCACTGCAACCAACCCCCCATTTGGTGCTTGTAGCCCAGCCTACCAAGGCGCCAGCACTGTCCCACCCCCCATTTGGTGCTTGTAGCCCAGCCTACCAAGGCGCCAGCACTGTCCCACAGGGCATCAGCGCAGAACAGCTCCCACAGGGCTCTCACACCAAACGCGTGCCTTTCCTCTCGACTTGTGTCTCTGTAGACACTGAGGCACAAGAGGAGACACAGGCAACCCCAGATCTCCAATTTGCTTGCACAACAGACTATGACTTTGGGCCCTCCTCCATGCCCGCTCTGGCAGCCGCTGTGGCAAGCTTGGGAGGGAGTTCGTTCACAGGTAGTTGCACATGCACGGTCGTGATTCAGAAACAACTCTTTCCATGCGTGGGAGAGCTATTCAACAAGGACCCAACGTGTGAGGCTGTGGTGGGCAGCAGAGTCCAGGCCTATCCCAACTGAATGACTGGCAGCCTGCACTAAGGCCTTCCTAGGAAAATTCCATTGGCATAGCTCACATGTTGCCCACATAGCACACATGTTGCCCACGTAGCGCACATGTTGCCCACATAGCCCACATGTTGCCCACTGGCGTAGCTCACATGTTGCTGAGGGCCCCACCACAAGCTAAGCACAGGCTATGAATCTTTGACTGCCAAGTATAAAAGGCAACAGTGATCACCATTGCCGTTAACCATCCTAAGTGGTTGTGGATTGTACTCGAGGGTACAGACGGGATCAGGTCCGCATGCAAGGGCAACTTAGTGCGGCAGACATGTGCTCTCAGTAAGCTGCTTTCTATGCGGTATTTCTAGCTGGTGGCTTCCAAACGTATGATCTCTTTGTGCCTTTGATCCTGCTTTTAAAATCCATCTTGGGATTGGAGGCACCCATGCAACGCCATAAAGCATATTGGGGCAGTTCAAGAGCTTTTGTTGTGAACCCACTATGAACGCATACCCTCCTCCCACAATGTATGCATAACCTCCTCAATGGTGCTACAAAACTCCAGCACTGTGCCTCACAAAGGGCATGCTACAAAGCTACAGCACTGTGCCTCACAGAGAGTAGGTAGCTTGTCTGAGCACAAGGCACAAATTGATCACGCCATAGAAGCGCCCAGCTCTCTCAAAACCGTGGTTGTCATCAGATCATACGTAAGGAAGGACCGCACTTTTCATAAAGCAGGTGCTGCAGCAGGAGCAGGAGCAGCACCTCCCACATTGCACGGTGAACACAACATTGACATTGCCACGGTGAACACAACATTGACATTGCACGGTGAACACAACATTGCACGGTGAACACAACCTCCCACATTGCCACGGTGAACACAACATTGACATTGCACGGTGAACACAACATTGACATTGCACGGTGAACACAACATTGCACGGTGAACACAACCTCCCACATTGCACGGTGAACACAAGCTTTTGTATCTTACCATCGCACCAGTGGTGCGCGTCACGCAGGAACGCACGGCGAGCATATGTTGTGCACTCTGCCTTGTCAGAACCATTTGGCCACTTGGTGCGGGTAATTCCGCCAATTCTGATACAGATAAGCTAATGTGAATGCATGTCATTGGATCACAAGGCATGGGTTGAACAGAGCAGTTCCGGCATGCCCGGCTGGTGGCCGCGGCACGGAGAGCGGTTCACTTGCAGGCAAAGGTTGGGTCCCTGCTGTGTCCCTTCCCATGCCCCGTGCGTGTGATTTGGCGCTATTTTTGTCCAGCATGGTGTTTTGGTGGCAAGTGAGGGCGTGTGAGGGAGTGGAAGGAGGCGGGTGTGGCGTTCCCTTGCGTGCTAGCACAGAGAGCGTGTGCACCTTTTGGGCGTGTGCGGGCCCCCCCCCAGTTGCAAGGCGCGCCCCGCAATGCTACATACACAAAAAAAAACAATGGTGTGCGGGGGATAGGGCGGGGCAACGGCGCTGGCAGGTGAGAGCGTGGTCAAGGGGCTGTGCGCGTAAGCAAGTACACGCAATAGTCAGGCAATGCGCCTTGCTTGCATTCTGGGCCAGGGTGCGTGCTCCTTTCCCTTCTCCCTCCCCCCTCCCCGGCGTGCGCCTGAATCATTTTCTTTTTGAAACCGCACCTAAGACGCGCACGCCCACCTTGCTACCTCCCCCTCTGCCTCTCCTCCCCCTCTGCGCATGCCAAAAGGGTTTAGGCCTGCCTCTTCTATCCTCTGCCTCTCCTTCTGTCTCCCCCTCTGCCTCCCTCTCACCCACTTGGTGCTGACAAAGTGCATACAAGGTGCTCCCAACAAGGCATCAGGCTCAGGCTCCCAACAAAGCATCAGTGCAAACACAGGGCATCCGCTCGAAACATATGCCTGTGCTGCCATCCAGCCACCAAAAGCAGCCCCTTTTCTGACCATGCCAACTGAACCGTTTCCTGCTGAGGTCTTAGCACACACACACACCCCACCCCCAAATCTCAACACTCACCCCTCACCCCCAAATCTTCTAAATCCAGGAGCTTTGACACCTGGTCACCAAATCAGATGCGCAAGGGTAACCACAAGGGGCAGCCCCACTGCAGCAGCTGCGCGTCTGAAGCCTGGCCTGGTGCTACCACCACTTTCTCCGTGGCATGGGAGCAGAGTTCCAGGTGCGAGTGTGTGTGTGTGTGCACCCGCATGTGCTTGTGTGCAAGCCCACCGAGTATGAAGCTAGCAACCATGCCTGCTCTGGTTGCGCGCTGCCAGCCATCTGGGTGTGCAGGACCGTGCAAGCGCAAACAAGACTGCCCCTTGGTGCCCCTACAGCAGGGCCAGCAAGCCAGCGGCCCAGCCCACCTCTCAGCTCCTCAGGCCGGCATCCAACTACTGCCCAATCTGAGGCGCACAAGAAACGCGTCCAGGATGGCATACTGAAGGTGCGGATAAGGAGTGCAAGCAGCGCACTCATGATGGAGAAGCCACAAGGACGCTTAAACCAGGAGCAGGGAGCAAGAGGCATGGGGATCCGCCACAAGTGAAGTGTTTGCAAGCTACATACCGTAGCCACAGGAGTGGAATGGCAGTGTAACACTTGCATTACAAAGTATTTTTGTGGTTTTTTGGTGTGGGCTGTCCAGCATGAGGAAGAGGACAAGGAGGGCAACTGTCAGGCAGCGCCTGCCAGCAAGGAATTCTGGGGCAGTGGCTTGCCCTTGCTTATCTCAAAACCCAGAAGGAGAGCTCATCTCATCCAGAAGGAGAGCTCGCCTAACCCTGGAGGAGAGGTTTTTTAAGCCAGAGGGAGATCTCAGCTAAGAAGCCGGATGGAAGTCGGGGGCTGTGGCTAGCCCTTGCTAAGCTTACGGCATAGATCAAGCAAAGGAGCTCAATTTCAAGGAAAAAAACAGGCAAAGGGGCACCCCTGTACGAAGTAACCACAAGACCACAACAAGGCCGCCGCAGGACACCAATGCAAAGGCCGCCCATCGTAAGGCCGCTCATCACAAGGCTGCCACACGGCCGCACGAGCGAGCATTAACGGGGCAAGCAAGGGTGCCTGGGGCAGGCAGGGTCATCCGTGGCGGCCTGGGCTCTGCCAGAAGACCTCTAGCATGTGGCAGGGGCCGCTCCCAGGAGCACCTCGGTCATTGATCATGGTTGGGCCAGACAGCGCGTCCTTTGCAAGCAACCTGACCTGACAGGGTGGCCGCCTTGTGAAAGTGTCAAGTTTGATGCCCGGCCTGGATGGCCAAGGCAGGGGGAAGGTTGCCCAGGAAGTGCTTGTACCTAATCTCAAAGCCGCAGCAGCAGCGACAGCCAGACCAGCAAGTCCAGAACATAGTTGCCCCAGAGCATAGTTGCCAGACCAGCAAGTCCAGAGCATAGTTGCCCCACCTCAGGGCGCGCCACAGGGGAGGCATTTCAACAGGGTGTGAATGTGGCCTCTTGAAATATTTGTGCATCCCCGCCGCAGGCATGTGGACTGGACAGCGATAGTGATGGGGAGGATGGAGGAGGGCTGGGAGCTGGGGCTGTCTCTGCTGCAGCACCCAAGGGCCAGCCACAGGCACAGGAGCAAGCAGAGAAAAGGCTGCAGCCTGCACCTACAATGGACATTGGCGAGCTCCTGCAGGTATGGCTGCGCACGAGCAGGGCCAAGCAAACTAAGCCCTCTTATGTTCCAGATGCAAGTGTTTGGATGCCGTCAGGGAGGCAGTAATTCCTGGCGCGGCGCTCTGCTTCCCCCCATCAGACGGCCAGCAGCAAGCTCATCTGTGAATGCCTCCACACAGTACCTCCATGAAGGCGCTGCACTTTGTGCCTCCGTGAGGGCGCTGCACTTTGTGCCTCCATCATATTATGTGATAAATGTACTGTGCCTCCACGCAGGCTCTACACACACTCTGGACAGGGGCGCAAATGATACAAGCAGACCACAAATAAGGGTCAATGAAAATCTTTGTTCTTGTTTGTCCCACATGCAGGTCGCCATGATGTGCACCGGTCAAGCCTGTGCCAGCGCAGAGGAGGTGCATGCCGTACTTGTGTCCTGGCTGACCATGGGGCTTGCAGACCAACGCAAGGAGCAGGTCAAGCAGCAGCAGCAGCAGCAGCAGCAGCAGCAGCAGCAGCAGCAGCAGCAGCAGCAGCAGCAGCAGCAGCAGCAGCA
>LKMJ01003978.1_pt1 | contig 13847 bp, 16 predicted proteins | sample 643391 | NCBI WGS metagenome assembly LKMJ01 (sample SAMN04112250, study PRJNA286221) | soda lake metagenome | biome: soda lake; feature: Kulunda Steppe; material: water; isolation source: sample PL-Br10 brine of Picturesque Lake | place: Russia: Kulunda steppe | collected 2010-07
GGGGGGGGGGGGGCTAGCTTGCTGCATGTTTGACACTGCTTTGGAGCAAATATGAGGGTGTTAACTTCATGTAAGGATTTACGGATCAGTTTTCGGTGCTTTGGATGCATGCGCACAGGATGTTCTCTGCTGACTCCCACTGGCAGGGAGGGATGCATTTGCTTGGAGCAGACAAAATTACTTTGGCTCTGCACTCAGAGCTGCTTAGCCAGGGCCGCCTACTCACCAGGTCTCCTCCATGGTGACTTCATCATCAAATGTGACGCAGCCCCTCTTCTCAGCCTCCTCTCTCACTACCTCGTTGGCATCCCGGGTGGGGTCGTTGGCATTGATCTCACACACAGGGCCTGGTCATGGAGCACCAGGCGCGCAGTGTCCAAGTGGCTTGAGATCGCAGCAATTTGATGGACCTAGGCTCAGCTTGCAACAGCCACCATAGAGAAGGGACACAACAAGGGAAGGCCGGGCAAGCTAAAATGCCTGAGGCAGTGGCTCACCAAGGGTGGGACACAGGCTTATAAGGTAGAAGCTGAGGTTCGTTGACCAGGCGACTATCTTTTGGGCTGTGTAAGTCCATCCAGAGTGGCCCTATCTAAATCTCCTCACACAGCCCCAAAAGGGTTCAGACGCAAGACCTGAGGTCACTAGCACGAACATTAAGGGGTTGTGCAGCGCTGACATCCTCACCATAGAAATCATTGTCCATTCCAGGCTTGAAAGCATCAGGCCAGTGCTGCGCGCAAGCAGGACAACCGAAGCCAGGGCAGTGAAGTACGGGGAGCGTAACAAAACCAGGCTGTCCTTGATCACCTCCAACAGCCCAACCAAACATAAGGCACAGGCTTGGGCTGGACTGCGGATTGGCCACTTCATTAACCGGGATCATTCCCCGGCCAGCTCATTCAAAGGCCCTCGTTTACAGCATTCCTTACAGTGCTGGGTTCCTGATCCGATCAGTAGGCGATCCGTGCAAAGATCAGTGCAATGCCCTTCTGAAACTCCCAAGGCCTCTCAAGGCAACGTCAAGCAGAGCATTCACATTCACCATTACTTGCAAAGCCTTATCATATTTCGGAAAATCCAAGGCGCCCTTTCAGGCATTCACAGACACACGAGCATGCACAAAGGCTTGACGTCTTTATCTGGAGTTGGCCAGCTTGTTTCTCAGAGACCAATGTACGCGCGCGTGCTCGACAGCATCCAACACAGACTCACCAGGAGCATCATGTCCAGGTAACCAACGCCCAGGTCCTCGATGGTCTTGAGGCAGCTTGCCCGCACATGCTCTGGACGATGCGAGTCGTTGAAGACCTGAAGGCAAGGCAGTTGAAGGGACCACTGGTGTGAAGCAAGGCAGTTGAAGGGACCACTGGTGTGAAGCAAGGCAGTTGAAGGGACCACTGGTGTGAAGCAACCGCATGCTGAGCGGAACACCCTCAATGCATGTCCTTGGGTGTTGGGGCACACTTTCAGGCTGGGTGAGGCAATCCTGGCCTCCTGCAACACTGAGGTCGGTTGATAACACCACAGGCTAGTCTACACTGCATGAGCAAGGGGATGGCCGCTGCTGCATTGCATGAGCAAAGGGATGGCCAAGGATCAATCCCAGGTGCTGAGTGCGCAATCCCAGGTGCTAATTGCGCCTGTCCGCACCTTGGACGTCACAAATAAGTGCTCCCGCCGGTTGTTCTGGGGGTCTGCTGCTTGCCACTCGCGAATACCCTGGCCAACGACTTCCTCGTTCTTGTAGTAGCGGGCACAGTCTAAGTGCCTGTAGCCAACCTCCAAAGCCATTCTGCGGGATGGGAGTGGCATGCAAGGCTTAGCCTTGCTTGCATGCACAAATGGCAAGAAACAAATCCAGGCCTTGCAGCAACAAAATTCCAAGCCTTTGGATGTCATTATGTACCAGTGCAACGTATGTTGACATAAGGGGCACAGACATGCAATCACAGAAAATTTAAAAAAGGGCAGCACTTTGAGAGGAACCTAATGGAGGCCTCAGCGTGCATGAGGGTGCACCTGGACCTGATCACCCAGCCCTAGCCTCTGACCAGTGCTGCTTGACTCACTTGACGACATGAGGATCAGTCAGCATGAAAGTGCCGTAGCCTGCAGTCATGGCGGCAGGTTGGATTGTCATTATCAGCTGGCCTCCAAACGGGGAGCACACTTTGGATGGTAGACAATCCAGAGGTCAATGCGGCATCTGCATCTGCAAATCCACGTCCTGCAGCATTTTGAAGCATGCCCAGCCTGGAACCGCATCCTTGCTGCATCCATTGCATTAACAAGCAGGGGAGTAAGGCGCATAAATCATGCTCCAGACTCTTGTACAACCTTCTACTTTCGCCCAGGAGACGTTGCACAACTGACTCGATGGTTGATCAACAGGACATTGCTTACTTCATAAGGCCAGTTGTGATCTGTGTGCGTGCAATGACGTGCAGCAGCAAGACAGGCAGGCCGGCATGGCGACTGCATGTTAGGCCTCGCTTTGTAACATGCTCACAGATCTGAAGGCGTCATGAAACAGGTGTGTACTTAGGCAGGCAGTTCGGGACACATGGGAAAGCAAATGAGCAAAGGGACACGTGCCTAGGATCGGGAGCAGCGCGCCATTGTTCAGCCTGACATAGTCCGGCTCTGCTGTGGCTCCAGTCCTGCATGCACGCCACAGTCCTTGCATCTCTTCCAGCTGCCACACAAAGTTAAGGATTGGGTCTGCACATCAAGGTCTGAATGAATGCCACTCAGACCTGTGCGCGCGGACTGCATCTGACGAACTGGCAACAAGGCCCTCGTAGATCAGAATGGTACGCTGGTGAGAGCACCATGGGGAGCGGCATGCTGGGAGAAGGGCAGCACAACACATGCTTGCATTCATCAGAGAAGGAATGGACCAGGGCTGTGCCTGCACACCCACAGGCCGTCCCGCACCTGACCGGCCCGATCCTGCCATCAGAGCTAGCTGCTTCGCGCGCAGTCTTCGTTGGTGCGTCCATCGTAGCCTGCAAACATAGCACGGATGTAAAGGAAACATGTATGTGTGTAGGTGTGGGAGCCACCGTCAATACAATATCTTGATCGAGCCAGAGCACCAGAACATGTGAACATGTCAGGGGGACAATACCTTCTCAACCTGCACAATTGTGTCCACACCATTCTTAAACTCACCAGGCTGCATCTGCAGCTTTATCTGATGCCTCGGGCACTCTTGCACAGCAACATGACTTAGCTTAACGCCACTGCTGTTCATGTTAACAGCAGTGAAGGATAGACTGGAGATGATGATGATCAACTCCATCCCCATGTTCAAAGGCGATCTTTACCCCTCACCTGTGCGCTCGTGGCGACCTTGGATGTGCCTGCGAAATGCAGCAATTCTTGTGGTCAAGTCAGGGCTGACTCAGCTTCCTGTGCTGACTGTGCCATGAATGCATCGGGCGGGCCCCCCTCCCTCTTCCGACATCCGATCAGCGCTTTCGATGCGCCATACTAACGGTAGCTGCATCTGCTGCAGCGCCAGGGCACCGAGCACAGAGGGCTGATGAGCAAGCGCGCGATGAGCGCACCATCAGCCGCAGCACATCAACACTCGAATCATACGAACAAGCATACAGTCATCTGTGCACCGTCAACCCGCACTCTTTAGACCCAGGGGTCCCGGGAGCAACGCTGGAGGAGTTGATCATCACTCACCCGCTTGCGCAGCAGCCTGTCCGCCCGGTAGCGCCTGGGCCTTCAGAATGAACCTAGTTCTCATAATGGGCGCAGGGGTGCACCGCAAAGTGGGGCAACGGGGCTTGCTCCCCGTTGCCCCACATGCATATAACCCGCCAGCCTGCTTTGCCTTGCCGAGCGCCTGCATTTTGTTGCTGTTCATGATTAAAAAAAATAACAACTTCGTTGGTGTGTCGGTGTAAATTATCTTTTGAGAGAATAAGCCAAGCCAAGCCAGACAATAAAAAATTTATAATTGATGTTTCTATAGTTATATAGTAACAACTCACGGAAGAAAACTTCACACCTTGCCACATCTGGTAAGCAAGAATATGGGTAACGATCTTTTTGTTGTAATTGATTTTGAATGACTTTAATGATTCTCTTGGAGACTTTCGATCTCCCACTGTAAATTCGAACTCGAATTCTTAAGGCTCTTTGGGTAGTATAGCTATACTTCTTTTACTTTAATTTTTTCTGTGTGTTTACTCTTTTAATGGGCTCATAAGAACTTATCCATTGAACCATGAAGCACATTAACGTCCCTCAGTAGATCAACAGACATCACACTGCATCCAGCTGGATGACTTGCTTTTGTCAGTGGTTTGATGATCAACAGCCTGACAGAGCACATGGCTCTCTTCATAATCCTCAGGAGGCTCCTGATCAGGTCATGACCCACACTACTAGTACTACTAGTAGTACTACCTTCCTAGTTTGATGGATCGTTCAGCGGATACAGCTATGTAACCTAACCTAATTAGTTATAATCTATCTATTTGATGGTGGGGGCTTAAACCACGCACGGGTCGTCAAATTTGGTGCTTACAAGTGCATGTACCTGCTGGTGCACCATATGTATTTTTCCTAAATTTACACAAACAGGGGTTACCTCTTTGGCATCGTATTTTCTTTATTTTTCATGCTTTTCATGCACCATAAGCCGGCTAAACTCTGTAAACCTGTAAGCTGGCTCGCCCTGCATGGGACTAATTTCCTTCTCATGCTCCAATGACTTCTGTTTGATCCGACAGATCATGATGAATTGTCGGACATGCCTGTCCACACTTATGAATGTTTGTATGTACATAGTATTAAATATCATACAAGCATATCGTTTATATAATCAAATGATATCATACCAGCATAAGCATACATCATATGATATGCTGCATACATGCTGTGGACGTTTGTCCTTTCAGCTGTAGTCCTCCAAGATCTCAGGTCATCTGCAGATGTTCGTCCTTGCAAACGTGAAGAGCAAGACTTGATTGGCTTCAGCTAAGCTGCCAACGTTCGGTGGATACAGCTGTGTAACCCACACCTTCAATATCCAATGGTTGGAAGTTACAGTGAGCCTCTGTTTTCCAACCAAACAGACCACCTCTTCCTGCTCTTCCCGATCGTAGGTACTTACCTTATAAATCCTTGCCTTGCAATTGGAGGCACAAATTGGAATTTCAAACTTCAAATTGTGATACAAGCATAATGCCAGCAAGTGCTCTGAATTCAAAGGTGCTCCTTGCAGCAAAAAGGACTGTCAAGGAGACCATACACTGGACGTACATAGGATGGACTATGAATGCCGCGCAATACTGTACCAAACGCTCCTGTGTTTACACCGCAAGCATATGCCTTGCATGATTTGGTGCAGTTCCAGCCGCGATGCTCTGCAGGTTAGTTTCACGTTGCACTTTCGCACTGTTGCCGCAATGCCTGGTCTTTCACACTGTTGCCGCAATGCCTGGTCTCACAAAGCCTTCAAGCAAATCAGCTGAAAGCCAAGCCCCCCAATGAAAACAAGGGTCTGCTCTTGTTCACATCCTCCCTGCCTGTCCTTAACCTTTCTTTTGGTAACCCAACCAACACTTCTGCTTTGAACATGTGCAGCTCAGGCCGCAAAAGCTGGGTGGTGGCTGTCAGATAACGATCTTCCCGTGCCGCCTCTGCTCTGTCCTGTGCGTGCAAAAAGTAAAAAGCAGAGGTGAGGCTGCATGCTCAAGGTGACTCATGGTGCGTGGCAATCAAAGGCTTGCCTCTTTGCTGAAAACAGGCGCCAACTTCCTAGCATCCTAGTTGCCTCATTGCTTTGTCACTTGTCACCAAGAGGGCATGGTAAGCACACTTGCCTTCAAAACCACTGCCTTTGCTCGCAAACACAGCTGCGCCCCCTCTGCAGAAGCTGAGGAGGCTATGTCACTTATGTCTGCAGCCCTTGCAAGCACAGCATAAGCGGCCCTTGGATCCGATCTAGGGAGGCTGTCTCGCATCCACCTGTGGAGAGGGCCATGGGACAAGGGACAGGCCTTCCACACCGAGTCCTCTGGGCATCTTGCCATCCTCACATTCAAAAGCATCACCAAGGCACTCCTCCTTCAGGCAAAACCTTGAGAATGACAGAGCCTTGGTGCACTTTGCGACAGCATTGCTGCGGGTGGCTTCATTGTGACCAATGATCAGTTGGGTTCCATAATAGAACACCCTTATATGCACGGACATTATGCAGCCACAAGTGTGACTCATCACTGATGAGTGTGAAAGGAAGGCAGAAATGGCAGCGACCTCACCTTCGGTGCCAGGCACAAGCTAAAAAGGGCGTGGAGCAATGGCTGAAGTTAAAACTTACAGCAAGCAAAGCATGCGACATGCAGAGACGCCTGGCAGTGCCTACACAGTGATTGCAGCAGCCGCACCTGGATCGAGGGTGTTGTAAACGGCTCTGTACATGTTGCCTCCACCCTTGATCAAGCGCTCCATCCTCATCAATTGCGCCGCTACTGCTGCTGCTGCCGTCTTGTTTCCTGCTGATGACTGATGGCAGCAAGAGCGGCTGCTGCAAAGACGCTGCTATTTGAGGAGCATTCAGCTTCCCGATGCAGCATGGACAGACAACAAAGGCAGCACGTGCTTGCTGGGCCTGCAATGTATCCAGAATTGGACGAGCACTCACAGTTTCCCAAAAGGCAGATGCCCAAGAGACACAAGCGCAGTAATTGCTGACTGTGAACGCAGTAAGTGCTTTCGGTCTGAACAGGCAGCAACATGGCTGATGTGTTGGTTTGCAGGGGCTCAATGCCCCAGTGGACAGGTTGCAACACACATCCATGGCACTGCACAGGAGAGTGCCACAGACCTGCAGCATTGCGTAGTCTGTGGCCGGACCACACGCATGCAAAGCCAGCGCCACATCCAAAGGCCCTGGGAAAGACAAGAGAGGGAAAGGGTGAGCAAAACAAATTTGCACCTACATTGCAAGGGCAGCCTAGCTGAAGCCTTCAAGGCCTGCAACCTGCGACTCAAACACTCAAACTTTGGCGCAAAAAGGCGCAAACAATGCCAATGCTATGCTTAAGTAGCTCATTGCACCCAGGGTTAAAGCACCAGCAGGCGATAGCGACATACAGTCATTTAATACTTGAAGAAGGCAACCATGAGCACATCATGGATGGATCCACCTTGGCCACAACTCTCTGCCATGACCCATCAGCACCACACCTGAGTAGTCCTGGATCAGCTCCACACTTGCCGTTACATTCTCCAGACCAGCAGCACGAGCACGCTCCTGTTGAGCACCAACCATAGGAAGTACACACGTTGTTAGTGCGCAGCGTTGAATATCAACTGCGTTGAGTATCTAACAACAGCAAAATTATGGCCTGGAGCGGCGCGCACCACAGCGATAGCCACAGTTCTGGTGCAAACACCACTGAGGCTGCATTAACTGAGCTGCAGATCAGGTCCCACCTGCCCAACCCTGCCAGGCCCAGCCGCAGCCCCAAAAGCAGCACAATCCACATGCAGTATGGTACACGTGCCACATCTCCCTGGCCTGGCTGAGCCCACCCACCAGGAGTCTTTGCACTGGACGGGCTTTCACATCCACACCATGGAAGTGGCATGCAGGCATGGCTGCCGCAAGAGGGAGCAGCAGGTTGCCTGCGGCAAAAGCACAAATGTAGCATCACACCTTGAAAACGCTCACCTCAGACGCTGACACACCATCAAAAGCAGCTTGAGCAACCCTGATTCTTCTGCGGTTCATGGTCAAAAGCTGCTTGATCAACACTGATTTTACTGCAGTTCTTGGAAGTTATTCTGGCAGCAGGCACGCTGAGTATGGATTAATCCTCGTAGAAAACACTCAAGGACCACAAGATGAGAGGCAATGTGTTGGGCAGGATTTTAATCCTACTTGCAAAACTCACATTAAATCAAGGCTTTCCTCAAGTCCTTCCTCTTCCTTGTGCCTCTCCTTGCTCTTGGTTTTACCTGAGCCGCAGCCAAATTCGACAATGCAGGGCGGTTGCTCCAGGTAGTCTGAGACCTCTGGGATGCCCATGAGCTGGAGGATGAGGGAAAAGCTCTCGCACTGCGCTTCCTTGCGCTTGGCTCTCTGCATGCACATGTTCACATACGCTTCAACCTGTCCACCTCTAAACTCTGTTCACGTACAGATGTGCCGTTTGCCCTTAAAAGAACTTGAGCGTGGAGCAAAAAGACAAAAGCAATTAAAATACCTGAATTTGAAATGCAGAGACATCCTGCCTGGGCTCATGTGAGTATCCCTGGAAAGAGACCCGGCAGGTGGCTGGTATGTCTGCCCATCTCAATGGCACTGATGAGGTCCCTTGGGACGTGAGAAAGTCGTGCAATGTCAAGGTTTGGGGCTCTTCATGGTAAGGAAGGTCTTGAAGGATTCCGCGGATGGTCTGGACGTGAAGCTGCTGCTTGCGTCTCCTGTAGCAAGAAGGCCAGCGCAGTATCACACATTTGAACCACATTTTGCTTGTAAAGCTGAGGACCGCGTGCTGCATGCACTGAGATGCTTTGCTGAAGCTAGCATGTGCATTTTCTGCCTCAATCAACCCTTTATTCTGCTCATTGGTGTGCACCAGCATGACTTGACTTCCACCAACCTCTGGTTTCGCTGATGCTCCCGCTGCCTCTGTTGCTGCTGCTGCTGCTGCTTGTCAGCTTCTGATGGTCCATCTGCCTCCAGCCATTCAGCAGGGCAGAGTGCTCGAGGTGCAAGAGATAACATCAGCGCACCTAGCTTACCTGAGAAGAAGACACGGTGTACAGGTGCTGTTTTGGCAACCTGATGTATGGCGCGTACCTCATTTATTATCAACCAGTGATCTTTCAGGCATCCACCTCCCAAAACAATTACAGAGCAGCTGTAGTGAGGCAAAGAAGCCACAGTACAACGTCACGATCTGCGCTTGCAGATGCAATCCTTGCCTGTGCACCTGCAAGAGGTTCCATAGGAGGCTCAGCTGCAAACTGAGCAAGGGCCCAGCCTGCATGGTCTGGCCTGCCGACGCTGGACTTTTTGGCTGGCTTGACCCACAAACGTCTTGCATCTGGCAGGTGTGCTGCCAGTTGAAGCTCAAGGGCGGAGCGACGCTCGTTGAATGGCAAGTTCCTTATCCATAGAGTGTTCTGGCAGAGTACCTGGCTCTGCATAGGCTGGATCCCTGCTGCTCTTGTCTGGACGGCACGAGACTTGCATCGCGAGTGGATGAAACTCAAGGTTCGCGATTGCATGATAATTGCGCTTCATGATAAAAGAGTAATGGTAAAACATGTCTATGTTGTACCTTTCAGTACTTTTTACAATATTATTAATTCACATTTTCTACATTCTAACAAAAACTACAATACTGTAGAAATGCGCCGTCATCAACGTCTCTTTTCAGCTTTCAACTGAGCAGCACTTTTGTAGCAGCACCTGATTGATTCAAGAATCTGTAAAACGGCAACATGGCGGATACAGGTATGGATGCATGCTGGCAACAAGTTATCAGCATTACAGGGCGAAGTCGAGCATGTGCATGTAGAGGCACACGAATATCAATCCTTGATTCAGAGCAGGTGAGTAGGATTAATAACAAGGAGCAGGAGTAGGTCCAAAACAGTGTTTTGAGTCCTGGCCAGTGACTGCCGGCTCCCTGCTTGCATGTGCAGTGGCCATGGTCATGGAGGCCATGCTGCCAGAACTAGATGACTTGGAAAGCAAAGGTTACTTTAGCCGCTTTGAGCTGAAGGAGGTCATCAAGAAGCGGCAGGATTTCGAGTACAACTTCAAGAGACGGGCTGCGCTCAAGCGCGACTTCCTCAGGTGCTGCCCCTTGTTTGACGCTCAGCTCACAGCCTGAACTAGCAGCAAACTTGCTGCCCTCTGACAGGATGCAGCTCTATCTGGCGCAGCAGCGATTGCAGCGATGTGAATTCCCTGCACAAGGGTCCGTTAGGCTGCTAGGGTTGTCACATGCCTGTGCTGCGTGCAGGTGTGTGGAGTTTGAATCAAAGCTGGAGGAACTCAGGAAGCACCGGAAAAAGGCCCTGAAGATCAAAGGTGGGCCAAAGGCAGGGCTGTGACCCCTCTGTGTGTGTGTGTGTGTGTGTGTGCGCATGTGCGCGCGCTTGTGTGCGTATATGCGTGCTTTGTGAGAAGCTGACACTTGGCCCTGCTGTGAGAGCCCAGTGCAGTAGCGCAAGAATGGCTGCACAGCTACTGATACCTGACGCGTCAATGGGCTTGGTCCAGTACTTGAGGAGGTGTCCAGAGCAGGTTTCGTGCGAGGACCGCTGTTTCAGTGTTACTTTGGAGGTGCCTCAAGCAGGTTCAAATGCTTGTGATGCCTGCCCCAACGTTTTGCTCTCAGGCAAGAGGGGCCCTGCGGAGACCGGGATCCTTCGGCGCATCCATTTCACATATGAGCGCGCGACGCGCAAGTTTAAGGCCGACCTGGACCTTTGGCTCTCCTGGATAGACTTCTGCAAGTCCAGCAAGAGCACCAAGCAGATGTCCAAGGTGATGGGTGAGGATGTGTGCATGCGTCCTTGCATGGGCACATGCGCGCATGAGGGCGTGTGGATGTTCGTGCTCATAAACACATGGAGGCACAGTTGACCACGTGGGTGCACATGGCCTTCTAAATCCTTGATAGAGCGCAGCTCTCACTCCTCTGCTTGCATCCGTGCTGTTCTGGCTGGAGCTCCCATCACGTGCGCATACTTTCTCAGTTATGTGCACGCCCAGAGCTGCTCAGATTACTTGCCTGGGCTCTGCATGGCAGGAAGGCCAGTTCTGATCATCGCGCAGGTCACAGACCTTGATGTAGGCTCACTGGGTCTTTGAGCCTCATGTCAGCTCATGCCCCATGTGCGTGTTGAATGCCTTACAGGTAGTGACCAAGGCGCTGCAGAGGCATGGACATGTGGCGGCCTTATGGGTGGAAGCAGCATCCTGGTGCGTGCATGCAAGGTGCTGAGCAAAAGCTCGCATGGGCATGCGCACATATCATGCTGTGAGCGCTGTGCGCTGGGTTGTGCGAGCTCTGTGCGCCACCTTCCCATCACAGCCCGGTTGCATCGGATATTGACAGACAATCCTGGCTGAACAATTGCGAAGCAGAAAATTCTGAGGACAGCGAGCTTGTGAGCTGGAGCTGGCGGTTTGCAGGCCCAATGGACAAAAGATCAGACAATTCAATGGAACGCAGCTTAGTGCCAACTCCCAGCTGGCCCTCGCCAAGGGCCAAAATCCTTCCCAGCAGGATTGGGTGCCCAGAAACACCAGGCACTTGCTCAATCTCTTATTTTTTTCCCAGCATCTTTGCCGCTGTGGCCAGACTACCGCTAATCAGAAGCAGGGCAGATGTAGCCATGCAGGCAAGCCCAGAGCGCCCTCTGCCTATGTATTTGCACAGTACACGCGCCTGCCTGTTCCATTGCCCGTGAGCCAAAGCAGCCCCCCTCTGCAGTCGAGCCATGCGCGAGCGTCTGCATGTTGCTCTGCGTGCTGCGCAGGGAATTTGAGCACAACGCTAATGTGGCGGCAGCACGTGCCCTCATGCAGCAGGGGCTCAGGCACTGCCGCACGGATGAGGGGCTGTGGGCGGAGTACTTGCGCATGGAGCTGCTGTATGTGGCACGCCTGCGTGCAAGACGAGAGGTGCTGGGCCTTCCCAACCCAGGTACAAGAAGCATGTCCTCATCCTTGCCCTCCTCATTGATAGAAGCGGCCATTGTTATTTATTACCAGTGCCATCTCCCACACATTGCACCCTGTGTTGCTGAGGGCATTTCTGAAGATGCAAAGACAGCCTACTTGCATTCATCAGGTTTTGAATGTATGCTGTTATCGCACAGAAATGAGATCATGCATGACATTGTGCAGCATATCAGTGTTTCAGGGTAGGCGCAGGGTCGGCAGCCTTGTCATAATCAAACGCACGAGACACGAGTTGGATGGCTGGCGTTACAACGAAGTGATCTCCTTGGCGGCGGTGGACAGCTCCCTCATTGCGTTTGCAAGACTCGAACATACACGCAAACCTTGTTGCGTTTGCATGGTATGGACGGGCATGCGAACAACACCGCCTTGGTGCTACCTGTGCACGCCCATACACTCAGAGACCGCTGAAGATATTGCGCAGCTGCAGCAGCAGCAGCGGGACGCCAAGCAAGCCGCGCGCAAACGCAAGCGGAAGGGTGTGCAAGGCAGTAGGGACGCTGAGGAAGGGGAGGCAGGGGCAGAGGGGGAGGCTGGGGCTGGTTCCGAGAATGCCCAGCAGGATGCTTCTGAGGCGGCTGTGCGTGCTGTGCTCACAGGTGCGAGCCAAGGGCGTGCGTACGCACGTGGTCCCTGCCCTAATATGCCCTGAGAGACGAGGATGCGCAATGTCCGGCTCGCTCATGTGTGCACGTGTGCCTGCGTGTGTACTCTGTGTGCAGTTGTGGGGCCATCCCTCCATGCATGTGTTTTATACTCTGCCTCAGGCAATTGGGTCTCTGCCTCAGGCAATTGGGTGGGGGGGCGGCATGTGCTGCATGTGCGTCGTAGTAGTGCTCTGGCCCGCTCCCCTTCCTCCTTCCCTCCGCATCCATGCTTTTACAATTTTCACGGCCTGCTTCCTTCGCTGCCTGGTCCCCTGTCCTTGGGTGTGTCCTCCATGCACCCATTCTTGCAGTGGCATCCTCTCTTTGGCAAGACGGGAATGGACATTGCGACAAGTGCTCTTGTGTTGCTTGCATAAGAAGGTGCTATTTGAAATAGCCTATTTCTACCTGTCAAAACATCTTTGTGTGCTCCCTCAGAAAGAAGTAATTGTTCCTTTTTCTTCCTTTTTGCCAGGCTTTTTCCTGAAGAGGCCCCTTATCTGTTGCATGCCTTGCCCTATCAGACTGTCTAGGGTTTCCTTTCTCAGTCAACAGACTGCTTCATTTCAGAAATCAAGAATATTTCAGACATCATGAATGAATTACTTGGTGTCTGGCGGTGACTAGCCACAACCCAAACAGCCTAGTAATCAGGCTGGCAGTTAACCCTGAATTTGTGAACTCTTGAACAAACTTGTGTCCCCCGTGTACGGCCCTTCTCACTTAAATCCTTGTCAGCAGCGGAACGCACCTGCTGCTTGTGCCCACACACGCCCCGTCACCAGCAGCACGCACCTGTGGCCTGCACCCCTGCAGGGGCTGTGGCCCACCTTGTGGTAAAGGGCGCCGTGGCGGCTCTGCCGCGCAGCCTTGCACTGCGCCAGCGCCTGCTGCAGGTGGTGAGCGCCTTCAGCTTTCCAGGCATGCAGGGTCTACGGGAGGCGCTGCTGCAGGGCATTGCTGCCGACTTCAGCGACAGGTGGGTGCGCAGTGGGCTGGCATGTGTGCGTGTGTGTGTGTTTGGGGAGCGCTGCTGCAGGGGGCTGCTGCGGCTAACAGCGAACAGGCAGTGTGTTTGCGAAGATTGACATGGGTATGCGTGTGTGAATGCGGGGTTAGGTGCTGCTGCAGGGGGATGCCGCAGGCATTGCTCCCTTCCCATAGCCCCTGGTCCCACTTGCTCTTGCAAGCTCCTGCCCACACACCTAGGGCATCTGGGCAGGAGGCTTGGGGCGTGTGCGACCCCGTGCGCTCTTCTTGCATCCGCACCCCACCCTATTTTACACCCGTTGCCCCTGTCACAGGCCCTGTTACACACCCTGCCCCTGTCACAGACCCTATTACACACCCCGCCCCTCTCAAGGGCTCTGTTACACACCCTGCCCCTGTCACAGACCCTATTACACACCCAGCCCCTCTCAAGGGCTCTGTTACACACCCTGCCCCTGTCACAGACC
>LKMJ01003979.1_pt1 | contig 13847 bp, 13 predicted proteins | sample 643391 | NCBI WGS metagenome assembly LKMJ01 (sample SAMN04112250, study PRJNA286221) | soda lake metagenome | biome: soda lake; feature: Kulunda Steppe; material: water; isolation source: sample PL-Br10 brine of Picturesque Lake | place: Russia: Kulunda steppe | collected 2010-07
CCGTCCAGCGTCCCGACGAGGAACTCACCACCGGAGAAGTACTCGTCGACGATACTGTCGTGATCGTCGAGACTGGCGATCCACGCATCCGCATCCCGATGGGCAGTCTCCATCACTGCCTCGATCCGGTCTTTCTCGCCGGGACGGTACCGGCGGACGGTCAGTTCCCTGCTCACAGCAGCAGTTCGTCGCCGAGCGTGTTAACAGTCTCGACAGCACGGCTACGCGCCTGACTTCGAAAAATGTAGTGTATAACTTCGAAGTATGAAGTGTTGCAAGGGGAACGGAGAGCCCACGACCTCGAAGCGAGCGCATCGGTTGGTCGGTTGCTCATCAATCGATGGGTGTGAGAGAAACAATTATTAAAGATGCTGTGGCATCATCGCATGAGAATGGCTCCAGACAGGTCACACATCTTCGAGTGGGCCGAGTTCGTTGACGCGGAAGTGGCCGAGTCAGTACTGGTCGACGAGCGCCGGAAACCGTCGGAACACGGGCGCGTGGAGAATTAAGAACGTCCGATCCCGATACGCCGACGTTACTCGATCTTCGCGTACTGCTCTGCGAGTTTGTCGGCCGCCTCGCCCAGCTGTTCGCGCTCGAAGCTATCGAGGTCCCACTCGACGACCTCCTCGACGCCGTTCGAGCCGAGTCGGACCGGAACGCCGAGTGCGACGTCCTCGTGGCCGTACTCGCCGTCGAGCGGGATCGAGCCAGGAAGGACTTCGCCAGTGTTCCGGAGGACCGCCTCGACCATGTGCCCGACACCGGTTGCAGGCCCCCACTCGGTCGCCCCTTTCTTTTCGATGACGTTCATCGCGCTCTCTTTCAGTTCGTCGAGGATCTCGCCTTTCTCGTCGTCGCTAAACTCGGGATCACGACCGTCGACGCGGACCTTCGAGAACACGGGGACCTGCGCGTCGCCGTGCTCGCCGAGGATCGATGCTTCGACGTTCTCGACGGGCGTGTCGAAGCGTTCGGCAAGCACGTACCGGAAGCGCGCGGAGTCGAGGCGGCCTCCGAAGCCGATCACCTTCTCCCGGGCGCGCTCGCCCGTCTCGTAGAGGTGACGGTTGAGCAGGTCCACCGGGTTCGAGGTCGTGATCGTCACGAAGTCGTCGTTGTGCTCGGCCAGCGAGGAGCCGATATCCTCCATGATCGGTGCGTTGTCGCCCGCGAGGTCGATCCGGGTCTGGCCCGGCTGGCGCGGGATCCCCGCCGTGATGACGACCACGTCGGAGCCCGCGGTATCGGCGTAGGTTCCCTGCCGGATCGTCGTGTTCGAGTCGTATGCCGTACCGTGGTTGACGTCGGCCGCCTGTCCGATCGTCGTATCCTCCTGATCGGGGATGTCGACGAACACCAGTTCGTCACAGACGTCGCGAAGAGCGATATTATATCCTGCTGCGGCACCGACCGTTCCGGCTGCACCGACCACGCTAACTTTACTCATACCACCTACAACTGCGCCATCCATGATGAATAAACCTTCGGAACCGTCCAAAGCAGCGCTGTGCGTCGGTTTTCACCCGCCAAGTGACGGTGGTATTTAAATATACGTCGGCTATGCGCAGCGAACGCCCGTCTGAGATGCGTTGACATACCTCCGTGATCCACCTCTGAGTACAGATGGCAACGACAACTGAGACCCGTTCGACACTACTCGGCACCGTCGCGACGACCGAACTCGCTGCCGGAGCAGCCGGCGGCTTCGTCGGCAGCGTCCTGTTCGGACTGCTTATGCAGTTCGTGATCCCCGCACCCATGCTGGAGATGGCAATCCCGGCGATGTACGGCATCGAAGGACCAGCCCTCGCCGCTGGCTGGGCGATCCACCAGTTCCACGGCGTCGTCCTCGGTATCGCGTACGTCCTGGCCGTGGGCAACACCGGGCTTCGCGAGCGCGCGTCGACGCTGCCCGATGCGATCCCCCTCGGCGTCGCATACGGCGTCCTGACCACCCTCGTGCTGGCCGTCCTCGTGATGCCGCTCTGGCTCGGCGCGATGAACTTCGGCAACCCGCCGCCGTTCCCGAACGTCGGCTTCCCCGCGACGCTACTGAGCACGGCCGGACACATCATGTTCGCCGTGCCGGTGGCGGTCGCCTACGCACTGGTCGCCGGGAAGTAGAGCGCCGAAGTTACTGGTTTTTAGTCCGTGCGCGTCATCTCACCACATATGAGCGAGTTCGACAAGGAAGCCGAACGGGAGAAGCTACGCGAGAAATACGGCGAGGAACAGGCAGATCGGGAGGCGACCGAACACATGAGCGAACTGCTCCTGCAGGGCGCAACGATGACCAACAAACACTGTGACGCCTGCGGTGATCCGGTCTTCCGTCAGAATGGCCAGGAGTTCTGCCCGACCTGCGGGGGGGCCGCCGATGGGGACGGTGCCGAGCGGACGGCACAGGTCGAAACGGCGGCTGCCGAGGGCGAGAACACTGACGGGCGGGCCGAACGACAGCCGACACCGCCGAACACCGGAGGGACCCCCCAGTCCGAACAGGTGCAGGGCCACCAGCACGCGACCGAGCCACAGGGAGTCGGACCAGCAGGTGGGGAACCTGTCTCGGGCGAGACGGCGACCGGCACCCTCGCGGACGCGCAGGCGGCGCTGGCCGATTCGATCACCCAGCTAGCACGACAGGCAGCTCAGGAATCGGATCCGCGACAGGCAAAAGAACGGCTCGCCGCCGCTCGCGAGGCGGCCGAAGCGCTTGACGCCCTGCGCCGGTAGCTACTCCGAGAACTGCTTGCGCACTTTCTCGACTTTCGGCGCGGCGTGCATCCGGCAGTAGGCGTCGTTCGGGTTCTTCTCGAAGTAGTCCTGATGCTTCTCCTCGGCCTCGTAGAACGTCTCCAGTCGCTCGATCTCGGTGACTATCGAGTCGTCGTACGCGCCCGAAGCGTCGAGTTCGTACGTGAAGTCCTCGGCGAGTTCGCGCTGTTCCTCGTCGTGATAGAGCACGATCGAGCGGTACTGCGAGCCGACGTCCGGGCCCTGACGATCCTTCGTGGTAGGATCGTGGATCGTGAAAAACACTTCCAGCAGGTCGACGTAGCCGATCTCGTCGCGATCGTACGCGATCTGGATAACTTCGGCATGGCCGGTCGTCCCCTGACAGACCGCCCGATAGCTCGGGTTCTCCGTGTGACCGCCCGCGTAGCCCGACGTGACCGATTCGACGCCGTCGAGTTCCTTGAACGCCGCTTCGGTACACCAGAAACAGCCGCCGCCGAGTGTGGCGTGAGCGAGTGAATCGTCTGTCATCGTCGGTCATACGGGCTACAACGGAAAGTATTGTGCGGTGGGCGAAGCCTCGTCCCGGAACAGCGACCACGCTACCGTCGGCGAGGGATCATTTCCACGCTGCCGTCCGGTCGGAGCGTGATCGACGGCGCAAACGAGAGTTCGTCGACAGTAGACTCGACGGTCCACTCCTGCATGATCGTCGCGAGCACGAGTCGGGCCTCCATCATCGCGAAGCGGTCGCCGATACACCGACGCGGCCCGCCGCCGAACGGGAAGTACGCGAACGCCGGCAACTCCTGTTCGAACTCCTCGGTCCAGCGCTCCGGACGGAACGCCAGTGGATCGTCGTAGAACCGGGGGTCGCGGTGGAGCACCCACTGCTGGAACGTAACCGACGTACCCTCAGGGACACGATAGCCGCCGATCACGTCCGGCTCAGCGGTCTCCCTGATCAGGTCGTACACCGGCGGGTAGATCCGCATTCCCTCTTTGACGACCTGCTCGGTGTAGGCGAGATCCGGGAGATCCCGACGGGTCGGGGAGTCACCGCCGAGCACGTCGTCGAGTTCGGCTTGCAGGGTCGCTCGTTTCCCCGGGTTCTCCGAGAGCAACTGCAGCGTGTAGGTCAACGCCAGCGCAGTCGTCTCGTGGCCCGCAAGCAGGATCGTCACGACTTCGTCGCGGATCTGCTCGCGAGAGGGCGGGTCGTCTCTGGCCTGCAGGAGCGAAACGACGTCGACGCCGTCGCTACTGTCATCGCCTTCGTGCTGGTCGATGATCCGCTCGGCGACGGCGTGGAGATCGTCCATCGCCCGGTCGAACTTTCGGTTCATCGGCGTCGGTGCCCAGTCGGGGACGTCGATCGGCCGACGCATCCGCTTTGTCGCCCGATCCATCACCGTCTCCAGGGCGTCCGAAATCGCCTCTTCCTGATCGCGAATATCGATATCGAACAGCGCCTCGGCGGCGATCTCGACGGTTAACGACATCATGTCCTGGTGGATGTCGCGCTGGTGACCGGCCGTCCACTCCTCACAGAGCCGTTCGGTCGCCTCGACCATCACGTCGGCACACTGTTCAAGCGCGTCTGGATGGAAGGCTGGCTCGATGGCGTGTCGCTGTGAGCGCCAGAACGAGCCCTCGCTCGTCAGTAATCCGTTACCCAGCGCCGGTCGAAGCGTGCTCTGGAACCGCTCGCCTTTCCGGTAGGCCTGATTGTTCCCGACGAGTACCCGCTGGATCTCCTCGGGGTCGCTCAACTGGAGGAACTCGTAGCGACCGATCGAGTAGCGGGCGATCGGTCCGTACGTCCGTGCGACGCGCGTATAGAACCCCAGCTGGTCGTTCACGAACTCGGCAGTGTTGCCGAGTAACGGGTCACCGTCCGGGCAGGGAATGTCGGCGAACGGCCGCGGCGTCGTGTCCGATGGATCGGCGGTCGTCATCCGTCTACGATAACATAGAGCGTCCGTCCCGAAGGATGTTCGGGAGGCGATCGGACATCGACGCCTCACCCGCGCTCACATTCCGGTGAACTCGCTCCCGATCACTTCCCGGATCCGCTCTGCAGTCACCTGTCCGACGCCCTCGGCCTCCATCAGATCCTCCTCGCGGGCGGTCATCACCGCCTCGACAGTGCCGAACTCCGAGAGCAGCGAGCGGGCCGTCACGGGACCGATATCCGCAATCGAGGCCACCACGTACTCCTGTTGTTCGGCCAGCGTCTTCGACTGTTTCTCGCCGTGGATCGACACCTCGCGGTCCTCGTTTTCCTGTTCGCGCCCGGCAATGACGGCCAGTAGCTCGCGGGTCTCGGCTTCGTCCTCGGTCTGCAGGACGCTCGCGCCGAAATCGACGGCGAGACTGGAGAGTGCGCCCCGGATCGCGTTCGGGTGGACGTCCCGTTTCCCGTAGAGATCGGTCCCTTCGATGATCACGACGGGCCGGGAGTAGTTGCGGGCGGCGTCGCCGACCTGCTCGAACATCGAGCGATCCCCGCCGGTGAGGGTATCCAGGAAGTCGTCGACGGTCTTTCGCTCGACGGCGACCCGATCCGAGAGGATGTAATCGCCCACTGCGAGCGTCTCCAGTCGCGTCTCGACGTCCTCGCGCTTCGAGAGCTCGCGGGCGATGTTGGCGTCGAGTTCGCGCTGATCGGCGACGATCTCGATCCGGTCGTCGTCCGTATTTGGAGTGGCGACAATTGCGTCGTCGGCGTCTTCTTCGGTTGTATCGGTATCCTCCCCACCGGCGTCTTCCTCGGTCGCGTCGTCGCTCTCCGCACCGCCTGTGAACTCCTGTAGACCGGGCTGGACGTCCGACCCCGGATCGCTCGGGCTTGCCCCCGCATTACCGCCATCGGCGGACGCCGCCTCCGCCGAACCGCCGAAGTCGCCTAACTGTTGCTGGCTGTCGTCTAGCTCCTCGACGATCTCGTCGGTGGCACTTTTGAGATCCCGTAACTCGTCTTCCATCTGCTGTTCACGCCGTCGCGAGATCCAGAAGTACGCCTCGTCGCGGGTGTCCTCGGCCAGCAGGACGACGACCCGGCCCTCGGTCTGTCTTCCAGTCCGCCCCTTGCGCTGAATCGAGCGGATCGCCGTGGGGACAGGTTCGTAAAAGAGCACGAGATCGACCTCCGGGACGTCGAGGCCTTCCTCGGCGACGGACGTGGAGACGAGCACCTCGAACTCGGCGTTGCGGAACGCGTCGAGCGTCTCCTGTTGTTCCTTCTGGGTCATCCCGTCGCTGCCCTCGCGGTCGCCTTGCCCGACGAAGCGGCGGGCGTCGAAGTTCTCGTTCAGAAAGTCGGTGAGGATTTCGGCGGTGTCCCGGGACTCGGTGAAGACGATGACGCGCTCTCCCTGCTCGATGCCCAGCGTCTCGGCGAGCAAGACGTGCATCCGTGAGAACTTGGGGTGGATGTCGTCGTAGGTGGTGACGTCTTTCATCGCCTGCCGAATCCGCGGGTCCGAGACGAGCCGCTGGTCGGCCTTCGACGCCCCCGAGGAGCGCGCGGCGTTGCGGAGCCGGTCGAAGTACCGTTCCAGCGCCTCGACGCTCTGGGTCTCGACGTAGGTCACCGCAGTTTTGAGTTTGCGGATCTCCGCGTGCAGGGACATCCCCTTGTACCCCTCCGACTGGTCGTTGTTCATCAGTTTCTGCAACTCCGCCCGCATCGACTGGAGATCGTTCTCCGAGAGGTCGGCGCTTCGCTTGCCCGTCACGCCGAGTTCGCGTAGTTTCTCCAGCCGATCCTCGATCACCTCGTTCAGCGCGTCGCGGATCTCGGTGATCTCCTCGGGCAGTTCGATGCGCTCCCACTCGACGTCGGTGTCGTGGGTGTACTCGGCCACGTCGGCGTCCTCCTCGGTCATCACCTCGACCTCGCCGATCCCGAGGTTCTCACAGACTTCGAGGATCTCCTCCTCGTCGCCGCCGGGCGAGGCGCTCATCCCGGTGACGAGCGGATCGCTCGCGTCGGCGTGATAGCGCTCGGCGATGTAGTTGTACGCGTAGTCGCCGGTCGCGCGGTGGCACTCGTCGAAGGTCAGATGGGTGACCTCGCGAAGGCTAATCCGCCCGCCGACGAGGTCGTTTTCGATGACCTGCGGGGTGGCGATGATGATCGTCGAGCTCTCCCAGAGGGCTGCGCGGTCGTCGGGGCTCACGTCGCCCGTGAAGACGACGATCTCCTCAGCGGGGATCGAGAGCGCCTCGCGGTAGAACTCGGCGTGTTGCTGGACCAGCGGCTTCGTCGGCGCGAGAAAGAGCGCTTTTCCACCAACTTCGTCGAGCCGTCGCGCGGTGACCAGCAGGCTCACCGTCGTCTTGCCCAGGCCGGTGGGAAGACAGACCAGCGTGTGACCCTCCGCCGCCGTTCCGGCGAGCTGGAGCTGGTAGAGCCGCCGCTCGATGAACGATGGGACGAGCTTGGGGTGGTCCACGTACTGTGTGTCCGCATCCGTGGAGGCCATTTGCCGGTCGTTCGGCGTCGGCGGGGTTAAGGGTTCCCGTACCGGGGTGGAAGTGATCGAGCAAGAGTTAACACGCTCGCCCGGGTCGAAAGGAGTATGCAGGCGCTCGTGGTCGGCGTCGTCGAAAGCGTTCAGGCCCTCTCTATCTGGCGACAGGTGGCTGTCGTGATCCTCTTTGCGGCGGCGCTGGCGACGGCCGTCGAGATCGTCGCTCGCTGGTGGCTCAGCCGCCGCTCTCCCGACGACGCGCTCTCGATCGTCTTCGAGGTACTGCACGTTCCGCTCTACCTCTCCGTGATCCTCGCTGGTGCGTACACAGTCGTTCAGTTGCTGCAGCCGCCGCGGCTGGGCTTCCTGCTCGAAGGTGCAACACTGTCGGTACTGGTGATTCTCTGGGCGTGGGGAATCCGACGCCTCGGTGCGGAGTGGCTCGCTCGGCTCGACACGACGAACCCAGTGTACGACATCGCACCCGTCCTGAAGAACCTCTGGACTGCGACCCTCGTCGCCGTCGCGGCCGGACTGTTGCTGTCGGTCTGGGAGATCGATCTGACGCCGCTGCTTGCTTCCGCCGGACTGTTCGGCATCATCATCGGCTTTGCCGCGCGGGACGCAATCGCCAACTTCGTCGGAGGAATCGCCCTGTTCGTCGACGATACGTACAAGCCGGGGGATTTCGTCGTGCTCGAATCGGGTGATAAGGGAACGGTCATCGATATCAGTCTCCGGAGTACGACGATTCTCACACGGGACCGCGTGATGGTGACGGTTCCAAACGCCGTCCTCAACTCGACGCAGGTCATCAACGAATCCTCCCCACAGCGGTACAAGCGAATGCGTGTGCCGGTCGGTGTCGAGTACGGGGCCGATCCCGAACGCGTCGAGGAGCTATTCTACGAGGTGCTCGACGCCGAGTCGGATATCATGTCCTCGCCGCCGACCGAAGTGCGGTTCGTCGAGTTCGGCGACTCCGCCCTCCAGTTCGAGCTTCGGGGCTACATTCCCCACTCGACGCGGGAATCACGGGCACGTCACGCCGTCAACAAGCGAATTCATCGTCGGCTTGCGGAGGAAGGGATCGAGATCCCGTATCCACAGCGGACCGTGACCTACGGGGACGACGAGGGGGAGCGTCGTCCGGACGAGCCGCCGATCGAAGACGTCGACGCGCCTTCGAACGACGAGTAGGTCAGCAAGGAGCGGTACCGTTTTTGAGTACGGGAACACAGCAGTAGTATGATCGAATCGAACGGGAAGGCTGCGCTCGCCAGAAACCTCTCGATATACACCGTCGGCGTCGGTATGACCGTCGCCGGAGCGCTCGGTATCGCCGCTGCTATCGAGCTATCGGCACTCATCGCGTGGCCCCTGTTCCTCGCTGGGCTCGTACTCGTCCTGATCGTCCACGAGTACTTCGGCGGGATCGTATAAACACCCTGCCCTCACCGCGTCCGCGAGGCGAACCCGTACCGTTCGAGCGTGTCGAGTCTGTCGAGATGTTCGTTTTCGAGCGTGTCGGCGTCCAGTTCGTCAGCCAACAGCCGTTCGACGGTGGCGACGAGCTGGCCCGCCGCGAGCACGTTCGGCACGCTCACGTACAGCGCGCCGGCATCGAGATACTCGGTGGCCTCCGCGGCAGTTTCGGCCCGCAAGATCAGATCTGTCTCGGCTTGTAGTCCGAGGATTGTCTCGGAGACCGGACGGTGATCGACCGTCGAGACGACAACAGCTGCATCGTCGAGACACGCCTTCTCCCAGGTGTACTCCGCCTGTGCGTCGCCGAGGACGTAGTTTCGACACTCCGTCCGTAGCTCCTGCCACAGCGCCGGATCGTTCTCGATGACGACGTACGGACGGTCGAGTCGTTCGAGCGCCTCAACCACGCGTCTCCCCTGCCGCCCGTAGCCGACGACGATCGTATGATCGGCGATACCGTCGGAAACCGTGCTTCGCTCGTCGATCTTCGCCGTGCCACGACCTCTGGCAAACCGGGAGACGAGCGGTTCGTAGAGTCCACCCTCGTAGCTGCTCGTGATCGAAGAAAGAATCATCGTCGCCGCCGCGGCGAGGATGATCGCCTCGAACATCGGTTCGACGATCGTCCCCATAAGCCACGCCTGGATGACGATGATCAGCGCGAACTCGCTGACCTGATCGAGGCTCGTACTGGCGAGGAAGGCGGTCCGGGTGTCGTAGCCCTCGTAGGAGAACGCCAGCATAAGGACGATCGGGTTGACGAGGACTACGAGCACGATTAGCGCGAGGGCGACGACGAACACCTCGGCCGTCGGCACCGAGACCAGCGCGCCGACGGTGACGAAGAAGATGGCGACAAAGAAGTCCCGGATCGAGTCGACCCCGTTCCGTACCGCCAGCGCTTGCGTCCCGTCACTGCGGACGGCGATCCCGGCGGCGAACGCGCCGACGACGATCGAGACTCCGGCGTACTCCGCGGCCGCGATGAACGCGATCAGGATCGAGATACTGCCCATAAGTACGAGTTCGTCGACCCCGTCGGCGAGCCGGACGAGCAGCGGAAAGCCATGGCGGTAGATAAGCAGTCCGGCAACGATCAGGATGACCCCGTAGCCGATCTTCGAGGTGATCAACTGGGCGTCGGTTAGCTGGTCGGCCGAGAGTACAAGCAGGGCACCGATCGCCACCAGATCGTCGAAGAAGTGAATCGAGGAGGCGAGTCGCCCGTGAACCAGGTTGTCCCGGATCTGGGATTTGAGCAACCCGGCCCCGACGATGGTCGAGCTAAGCGTCGCCGCGGCGGCGAAGTAGATCGCGTTCCGGACCGGCTCGGCGAAGCTGAACAACTCGCCAAAGAGGATACCGACGCCGAACGCGACCGGCGCGACGACGATGAGCTGGGTCACAGCCGCGACTTCACCGTCCCGCAGCACGGACTGCAGATCGCCGAAGTCCACCCGGATCCCGAAGACGAACACGAGGAAGGCGATCCCCCACTGTGCGAGTTCGACGAGGTCGGGCTGGGCAACGACAGTGCCAGTGATCAGCCCCGCAATAATGTAGAACGGGACGGGTGAGAGTCCGAAGTGGTTCGCGACGATCAGCAGGACGCCCGCCGTGATGAACACCGCCGCGAGCGCAACGACGAGGTCACTCATCGGTCTCACCTCCGAACATCGTCCCCGACGTTTCTGGGAGCTCGTCTCCAGTGCGACCCGGCCCCATGCCTCGGATCCACTGGATGTCCTCCGCGATCGTCTCGCGGAACGCGTCGCGGTTCTCGAAGTACCCTTCGACGTACTCGTCGAGTTTCTCCGCGGTCAGATACGTACTCATGATGACATAGGTCGCGCCGCGCTCGTAGAGGTCGCGCGCGTCGTCGATCCGCTCCGCCTCGACGAACACCGTGGCGTCGTCGTTCACCTCCTCCAGAACTGCTCTATTGACGTCGACCTGCACGCTCGAACTGAGGACGAAGTCTGCCTTCTTCAGGTTCGCCTCCTTGCGGACCTCGCCGTGGCGGAAGTCGCCAAAGACGTAGTCATAGCGCCCGTCCGCTTCGATCGCCTCGATGTGCTCTGTCTTCCGGTCGATGACGACGACCTCGCCGTAGCGCTCCTCGAGCAGCGGCAGGACGCGCTCGGTGACCTCGTCGTACCCCACGGCGATAGCGTGCCCCTCGTACTCGTGGAGGTCGGCGTCTTTTTTCTCCTCGCTCTCGAACCGCGCGAACCACGGCTGGACGCGGGCGTAGATGGCGTGATTGTAGTTGATGATGTACGTCGAGACGCTCATCGTCAGCAGCGCCATCAGGCTCAGATAGCCGAGTACGTCCGAGCCGATGTACTCCTGAGTGAACGCGAGCGCGCCGACGACCAGCGAGAACTCGCTGACCTGTACCATGTTGAGCGAGCCGAGGAAGGAGGTTTCGACGCTGAAGCCCTCGCGGTCGATCAGGTAGAACATGATCCAGAAGTTCCCGATCATCAGGACGACCGAGGCGACGATCGCCTGCCACCAGTACGCGAGCAAGCTTCCGAGCCCCTCGATCTGGAGGCCGATGCTGGCGAAGAAGACGAGGATGAAAAAGTCGGTGATCGGCGTGATCCGGTCCTGTAGCTCCTTGCTGTAGGGGAGCTGTGCGAGGCTGATCCCCGCGAGGAAGGCCCCGACCTCGACCGAGAGGTCGAAGCCCTCGGCGATGGCGATAAAGAGGAACGCCCACGCGATGGCGACGATCAGGAAGACGTCCTTGTTGTCGGCGATCTCGCGGAACAGCTTCGGGAGGAGGTAGCGCGAAGAGAGCAACGAGAAGACCCCAATGAAGCCCATCATCACGAAGATAACCGCCAGCGTCGTGGCGATCTCGCCCGCGTTGTCGAGCGAGCCCGCCGAAAAGAGCGCGAGCACGACGACGAGATAGATGTCCTGGACGATCAGGACGCCGACGTCGATCTTGCCCGGCAGGCTCGTGATCTCGTCCTTGTCAGTGAGGATCTTGACGATGATTGGCGTCGCGCCGAACACCGTCGCCAGCGCAATCACGAGGATCTCGGTCGGATCGAAGCCGAGCGCCCACGCGACCAGAAAGGCGAGCGCGGTCTGGAGCACCGTCTGCCCGACGGCGATGTTCGTGATCGGGCGCAGAATATCTCTGATGTCGTCAAAACGCATCTTCATGCCGAGCAAGAAGAGCAGGAAGCCGAGGCCGAGTTCGGCCATCAGATCGACGAGACTGTCCTCGGTCACGCCCAGATACGCCTCGAAGAGGTCGGGAAGGTCCGGACCGACGACCGCGCGAACGGCGTCGAATCCGACCAGAACGTCGAGGACGTCGATCATCACGGGGCCGAGCAAGAGCCCGGTGAGGATGTACGCGATGATCGTCGGCTGGCCCGTCTGTCGAGCCAGTAGCCCGATAATCGTCGCGACGACGACGATGGTAGCGAAGTTCGCGGCGAGGGCTATCTCACTCATTAGCTGGTTATCGTCACCCTTCACTCGTCGGGGGTTTAACACTTGTAGATCAGACAGAGCGGAGGTCCAGCGTCAGCATCCGGACGGTCAGTCGTTATCCTCGAGGGCGGATGGCAAGACCACGACCGGGAACCGACTGTTCGAGACGAGTACGGAGGTCAAGTTACCGGAGAGGAGTTTCGAGAGGAGGCTGTGATCCCGCGGTGCGAACGCGATTACGGTCGCATCGACTGCATCGGCGGCGGCGACGATTTCGTCCGTGACGCTCGTTCCGTACCGGAGCGTCGATTCGACCTCGAAATCGGTTCCGTCGAAGTGGGTTTCAACGATGTCGAAGATTCGCTCGGCCTGTTCTTCTCGGGCACCGAGCGGCGCTTTGTCCGGCGCGCCGCCACCTTTCTCGATAACGTGAACGAAGGTCAGGTTCGTCCCGGCCGGATCGAACCACTCCTCAATCGCATGGAGGGAATCGGTGGCGTCGTCCTCGTTGGCGAGCGGGACAACGACCCGGTCGGAAAGGTCCCCGGTCATCGTCCGTCAACCTCCGGTGGTTCTTCGGCATCGAACCCGTCGAGAGCGGCTCTGGAGGAGTCGCGGGAGAAGACGGTCACGATGTCGTTCGGCTGGATCGTGGTGTGGCCGTGTGGCGTGATCGTCTCGTCGTCACGTTCGATCGCAACCAGCAGTGCATCCGACGCGAGGAGCCCGTCCTTGACAGCGTCTTCGACAGTGAGACCAACTACCGGCGCGTCCTCGTCGACAGGTACGTCGACGACCTCCGCCCCGCCCGCCAGCGAGATGGAATCCGAAAGCGACACCGACTCGTCGTCGTCCGGACCAAAGGGCCCGTATGGGAACCGGGACTCGGCCTTGACGAGCATCTCGTCCTCGATTTCGAGACCGAGTTCCGAGAGCTGACGGCCGATACGACGTAGTTCGGTGGTGTTTTCTCCCACTGCGAGGACGTGAAGGTTCGTTCGCCCACCCATCAACTCGCGGACGTCGATTACGCCGGGAATCCCGCCTGCCTGTGCCGTCACGCGTTTGATCTCCGGAAACGGAACGTTACAGAGAAAGAGATTCGTGAGGCGGCCATCACCGCGCTCGAAGTCGACCTCGGCGTGATAGCCGGTGATGATCCCGTGGTCCTCGAGCCGTGCAATTCGGTTCCGGATCGTCCCGGCGGAGACGTTGACGCCGTCCGCGATTTCGGGTGCCGAGACCGATCTCGCGTCGGTCATCAGCGCGTGTACGATCCGCCGGTCGATCTCGTCCAACCGGTAGTCATCTCCCGGGTCCGAGCTAGGTGCCATGATACCAGCTGATGTTTTGTCTTCAATAGATATAATACCCCTAGTTTAGTCGAGGCACAAATTATGGCCATTCAATTCCCTATCCAGCAATTCATTCGGAGATATTATATATCTGGACAGGGGAAGACAGGACAACGAACTGTATCGACCAGCGATCCATAGCGGTCGAGACTGAACAAAGACACCATGGCAGAAGAACTAGAACGGGACCTCGGACTCGTATCGGTCGTAGCGATCAGTATGGGTGCGATGATCGGCAGTGGGATCTTTATTTTACCGGGACTGGCGATGGCCGAAGCGGGCCCGGCCGTAATCCTCGCGTTCGTCATCGCGGCAGTACTCGTGCTCC
>LKMJ01003980.1_pt1 | contig 13844 bp, 24 predicted proteins | sample 643391 | NCBI WGS metagenome assembly LKMJ01 (sample SAMN04112250, study PRJNA286221) | soda lake metagenome | biome: soda lake; feature: Kulunda Steppe; material: water; isolation source: sample PL-Br10 brine of Picturesque Lake | place: Russia: Kulunda steppe | collected 2010-07
CCGCCGCTCGGCCGTGCTCACCCCAGGCGTGCCTGCGCCACCGGATGCCTTGGCGCCCGAGGAGGGGGACCTGCAGCCGGGAGCGTCCCCCGAGGGCCTATGCCCATTTGCAGCAGCAAGGCCCCAACCAAAGTACATGTGCGTGTGTGCGTGCACGCATGTGCGTGTACTAGTGGTATTTAACACCTATAGCTGCAGACAGATGAGGGACTGGACCCAAGCAGTACTTGCTTCCAGGGGGTGGCTGGCCATCGCCCACAACGCACATGCTGTGTGAGCACACACTTGGTGGCGTTTCCATGGGTACGCAGCTGCACCCACTAAGTGTGCCTCATGGTGGAGAGACACTGTGTGTGCCTCATGGTGGAGAGACTCTGTGTGTGCCTCATGGTGGAGAGACACGGCAACCTTTTGCACAAGCACGAGGGAGCATGCATACAGGGACACACGCATGCATACAGGGACATACGCATGCACACAGGGACACACGCTTGCACACGGGGGCACACACATGTGTACATGAACATCCACACCACTCCCTCCTGCCCTGGCTGTCCCCATAACAAATCACACTCCTAGAATCAAACCCCCCAGCCCATTTCTCCCTGCACACGTCCACAGTATGCACCCGCAGCACACACACACACACGCATACCCACTAACCAGACCCATGCCCCTCCCCCCCTTCCGGATCGTCCACACATGCTGTATGCACCCTCCCACGCCCCACTGTGCGGCCCTGCTCACGCACGCACCAAGGCCTGCCTGCGCTGCGCCACCGCCAGCCCGCACCTTTCATTTGTTAGGTCTATGGGCTCCGCCTCGTCCAGGTCAAGGGCTCGCCGGCTGCCTGCGTTCTTGCGGGCGGGCGGGCGTATGGGAGACAGGCTACTGGCCCTGGCCTTGCGCTTGCCGCTGCTGCGGGGCTGCTGACGGGCCTTGCCTGCACGGGGATGCATGCGCGCAGGAAGGCTACCAGGGATGCTCTGTGTTCTTCCACTTGCGCGTGTGTGTGCCCGTGCACATTGAGTCCTGGATTTACATGCCTTTAAGCTACGTGCGCGCTGCGTCGGTGCGCATGCTGGTGCGCAAACCTCCAGGCGCACGTGTTTATGGGTAACCTGTGCATTGGCCGTTCAGTCAGGCCATTACAGCATGGAGGGCGCGCCAGCTAAGTGCTCCTGTGCTTGCTTAGCTCGCCGCAGCACACAGCCACAGCACATTTGTGCATACTCAGCATGCTGCAGTGTTCCGTCACAGCACGTTTGTGCACGCTGAGCATGCTGCAGTGTTTCATCAGAGCATTCCTGTGCTTGCTTAGCAGCGGCAGTGTCCCATCATAGCACTTCATAGCATTCATACCAAAAGGTGAGGGCATGGCCGACATAACCAGCATGGCTGGCAGAGGTCTTGGAACGGCCGGCACAGCTGCGCCTTCCCTAGGAGAGAAGCTCAGGCATGCACACTAAAGGAAGCACAGTGAGCGGCATGCAGCGGCCTGCAGGCGCTCACCGCTGCCCTTGTGTGTGCCTGAGGCATCTGCCGCGGCAGCAGCGATGGAGGTGACCACGGGCAGGATGACCTTCAGCTCCCCCCTCTCCAGCGCCCGCGCCTTTGCTGACACCACCTGCAGGCCGCCCGAAAGCACACAAAAACACGCGGGCCTGGTGGTGGCGTGTGGAGGGCGCCAGGCGCAACCTTGATGTTGTGCGGTGTGTGGTGGGCTCAGGAAGGTGCCTTGCAAAGACACCACAATGAGGTGCTGGCCTTAACAGCAAAAGCAGCATTGGCATCAGCATCAACAGTGGCGGCGGCAGCAGCAGCAGCGTGGGCGGCGGCAGTGGTGCATGTACCATCCACAACCGCGCTTTGCCAGCTGCGCTAGAATGCCACCAGCAGTACATGCAGCTCTCCAGCTACTGGTTGAGAGGTAACATGGTGCCTTTGCCCTTGGTGGCCTTATCCTCAATTGATGTAGGGAGTGTTTTCGATGCCCATGCTTCTTTTTGTCAACTAAGCTACGGGGCAGCCATTGATCTACTTTGGCAGCCTCTAGCCATGAAGGCAGCCTGGCGGCTGAGCTGCCGGGCTGCTGAGCAGCACTGCCGTTGGCCAGAAGAAGGCGTGCACACCAGCCAAGGCGGCGCCAAACACCAGCGCACCTTGACGGCGGAGCTGGAAAAGCCGTTGGCCATGAACGTCTCCTCGCGCAGCACATCCATCTGCATGAGCTGCCGCAGCAGACGCGCCCCAGAGCCCTTTGCGCCGCCTTTGCCATAGCCATGCAGGGGCAGGTTGTGGTGCCCTGCTCGGGTGACCTGCGCACGCGGGCACGCATAAGCGTGCTAGCATAGCCCAGTGGCCCATTGAAACGTCCGGCTCGCCATGCGCGCGCGCTGGCGGGCGCGGGCGGAAGCATGCGAGTGCACGTGGGCGCCCATCCTTTGCACATGCACGCACCTGCGTGCAAAGTGCTGAGCAGTCACAAGTCAAGGCATACCCAGCATCTGCCTACCCCTCACACCCACAGCACCTCCACACATGCATGCACACAAAACACACCTGCTGGCTCATGGAGCCGTGCCACACGCTGATCAGGTGGTTGGCGGTTTTGGACTGGTTGAGAGACTTGGCGAGCTCCACCATCTTCAGGGCGGCCGCAGACATGTCCTGCGCGTGCAGCGCCACACCACAGTGCCACAAAGTCGACTGAGGCACCTGCCCGACTTGCCATTGGAGGTTGGCTTGCTCCTGCCCAAGCAGCACACGATCCCTGCGCGTCTCACGACCCAGGGGTGACCAATGTGCTGCCCAGTGTTGGGTGGCGACGTGGCGGCTCAGGCGCGCCCAGACACCTGGTTTTTGCCCCACAGCTGGCACGACGCGCGGCAGGCTCTAAAAGCGGGCCCGCTCCCTCTAAAAGTGGGCATTGCAAGCCTACCGCCGCAATGTGCTCCTGCCCCTAGGGCATGGGCGACACGTCAGCCAGGGGCCACAGGCTTCCCCCGGCCCCATCCCCCAGTCCCATCCCACCAACACCGGGCCAGCAGCCACGTGCCATGACCTGAGCAGCAAACCTGACCCACATCAGCCCGACCTGACCTGACTCATTCTGAAGTAACCAGACCTGACCTGGCCTGACCTGACCTGACCTGACATGACCTGATCTGAGCAGTTGACTTACCTAACCCTGGCCTGACCTGACTCATTCTGAAGTAACCTGACCTGACCTGGCCTGACCTGACCTGGCCTGACCTGACCTAATCTGAACACTTGACCTGACATGACCTGACCTATTCTGGCCTGACCTGACCTGACCTAACTAGACCTGACCTGACCTGACCTGGCCTGATCTGATCTGATCTGGCCCGACCTGATCTACTCTGACCCGATCTATTCTGACCTGAACTGACCTGGCCTGACGTGACCTGAGCAATTGACCTAATGTGACTTACCAGACCGGACCGGATCTGACCTGACCTGACATGACCTGACACGATTGACATGATTTGACCTGAACAATTGACCTGACCGGACCGGACCTGCCTTCCCTTGCTCACCTGCATCTCATACTCCATGCCTGTTGCCGCCCGGTTCTTGCACACATCGCATGTGCCACGGCAGGCTGCAGGGTCGAAGCGCTCCCCGAAGTGCTGCAGCAGCTGCACCCGGCGGCACTCCACCTGCTCCTCCGCGTACGTGATCTGGTAAGGCGGTCATGGCAGGCACGCACAAGCAGGTACATTGGGCAGGGTGTGTTGCTCACAAAGCAGACAGGGCAGCACAGGCAAAAGCTGGCAAATGAAGCAGGGTGTGCTGCTTGCAAGGCGGCCATGCCAGGCACGTGCAAGCAAGTGGAAAAACAGGGTGTGCAGCTTGCGTGCAAGCCCGGCTTCATTGCGTGCAGGATCTCAGACAGCAGCGGCAGAGACGGTGCACAAGCAGGCGCACAAGCAACGGACGCGGTGGAGTGCTTGCAGCAGGAAGCCGTGAGCCCTGGCCCTCTATATTCATGTTCAGGGGTAGTGGCCTTGACTAAATTGCAACCGGGCACACAAGCAGGGACAAATGCTGTAACGCCCAACTTCCGGAGAACCCTGCTCGTCAATCAAGGGCAGCAGCCACACGCGCGTGGACACCCCTGTTTACTGATCTTCATAAATGCGCAATGGCACAGCATTGAATTCCCTGAAATCTCCCGCTTGCCAATCTATAAGTACATAATGGTACGATGCTGGATTCCCTGAGTGCACCAACTTGCTGATGGCCTTGTTATATGGCACGGCACTGCATTGGATTCCATGAATGCTCCTGCTTGCTGATCTCCAGTAACTACATTATGCCACTGCACTGGAACCCTGAACCCTCGTTTGACCGCCGACCTCCATTTCCATGTCATCAACAGGACCTGATGCACGCCTGAGTGCATTTGTATACATGCACATAGTGTCCTACAATCACCCATGGCAGGGCACAGGATTGCCTACTGCTGAGGGAGCAACACAAGGTTGGTTGCACTGGATGAACACACCTGCACACAGGCACACATCGACAGTCTCGCATGCTCATGGACAGGTATCCCCACTGTGGCTCTCAGCGGTGCTAGCTTGCACCGGACCTCAGCATGTTTTGCAAGCGTTTCACGCACAAACACATGCGCGGCCGCACCATGGAGTTCAGCGACTCGAGGTTGCACTGGATCTGCTCCGCAGGCGCCTGGATGCCCTGCGTGTTGTCTTGGATCATGCTGCGCATCTTCTGGCAGTCGCCGTACGTGTAGTACAGGATGCACGCGGCCTCTCGGCCATCGCGCCCAGCCCTGCATGCAGTGGGGTAGGGTGGGAGCAGGAGCAGGTACGATGTGTTTGTGTGTCACAGAGGGTGCGCAGGATGCAAAGGAGAGCAGGATGGATGGCACGAGTCGCCCCTGACAGGCATTGAAGTGGATGGTGGATGGCACGCGCAAGTCGCTTCAGATAGCAATTGCACAGGGGAGGGTCTCCTCTGAGGTAACCATGTGCCCATTGGTCAGGGTCGATGCATGCTGGAGGCGTAAATAGAAGCGGAGCAACAAGAGTGCACGCCTCTACCTACCCGATCCTCATTCCCTTTTTTGCCTAGCGTTGCTGGTGGAGGGGTCATGTCGTGCCTTGGCCCTATGTGGCCCCTCTTCCTTCATTGATGTAGGCAGCGTTCCTTCCGTTACCTACCTGCCCGTCTCCTGGTGATAGCCCTCCAGGGACTTAGGGATGCTGTAGTGGATCACAAAGCGCACGTCAGGCTTGTTGATGCCCATGCCAAAGGCGATGGTGGCCACAATGACCTGCATCGTGCACGACCAGCCAGGTGCAAAGCAGGCATTGAGCTGGCGGCTGATGCGCATGCCAAGTGCGCAAGATGGTGGTTGTGTTTGCCTGCATCTGGCACGGCCCGGGATCTCTGACAGACTGCCGTCGCACCAGCAAACAACTCACAACACCTGCAGGGGCATTGCAAGCGCGTTGCGCAGGCAGCAGCCTCTGTCCTGCAGGCAGCCTGTGAGGCCGCTGGCAGCCTGTGAGGCTGCTGGCAGCCTGTGAGGTCGCTGGCAGCCCATGCATGCGCTGCATGATCGTCATGGCACCTACTTGGATGCGATCGTTGCTCCAGTCCACCTGCACCGCCTCTTTCTCCTCCTGGGGCAGTTGCGCATGGTAGTGCCTGCGCAGCGTGTCAGAGTGCATGTGCACCATGTGTGGATCGTGCCACCTCATCCTTCCCCTGGGGCAGTCGCGCTTGGTAGTGCCTACCCAGCATATCGATGGGGTGGTTGAGGGCAGAGCAGGTGGGTGAGTGCAGTGTGTGACGTTGAGTGTTGCCTATGTGTGGATTTCATGGGCAGCCAATGTGTGGAGCGCAGCGCGTGGTGCTGGGCATTTGGCAGAATGCACAGTCCTGCAGTTGCTGCAGCACATGCTGGGCGGCTGGCATGCGCGCAAAGCCTCACGTTGGCGCCGGCAGCAGCGTCCCCAGTACCTTGCTGCCCCCTGCACAGCGCCCAAACATCGGCAGCACGCAACAGGCGACTGCGCACACAGGTCCAGCACCGAACGCGGCACAGCGCCAGCGGCTGCCTGCCAGCAGCTGCACCCAAGCAGGCACCAGCGCCGCCTCTCAGAATCAAAGCCAGCGCTGCCTCCCAAAGTCAAAGCCAGTGTCGCCCCCCAAAGGCAGAGTCTGAGCTGGCTAGATGGCTGTCAGCGCGCATCAATGCATCCCACTGATGAGGCAAGAGCTCTCACTTTATGGATACCCGAGGGCCGGACTTCTTGTTGAAGGCGCTCTGCAGCTCCCGGGCCACCTTCTCGCAGTCGCTGCGGCTGAAGCAGTAGATGATGCCGCACTGCACGCGGTTGGTGTTGCGGTCCACGAAGCGCTGCGTGATGAGCTCGCACATGTCGTCCAGCACCGTCTTGCGCTTCTTCTGGACCTCGTACCTGCAGGGCAGGCGCGCCCGCGAGGGCGTGTGTGCATGGACCGCTGGGTGCGCGAGCGTGCGCACGTGTTAGGCTTTTGCAGCAGGGCAGGTGCGTGCAAGTGGGTGCACACACAAGCCACTGGACGTGTGCCTGAGGGTGCACACGCATAGGCCGCTGAGCAGCAAGCGTGCGCACAGGTAGGGCTCCTAGAGCAGCGCATGTGGGAGGTGTGTGCTACGCTGGTTATCCTTTGCCAGCCCCTGAGGGTTGCCCCTCAACCTGTCTGTCGTCATGGCCCTGCGTTGCGCCTGCACACAGCGCAACAAGGAATCAGATCCGCACAGCAAAGTAGGCAAGCCAGTCTCGGCCCTGCAAAGCGCCTACGGAGCAATTGGAGCAAAACAGATTTGGCGCATCAGGCAGACCAGGAGCTTTTGTGGCAGACGCATGAGATGTTGGTGGCTGCACAGCCACGAACGCAGCATGCTAGCTGCCGTCATGGAGCCAAACAGTCGTCCAGAAAGCTCTTCCCTGCACAGCATTCATGCTGCCCAGCCTGTGTCTGATTACGATTCGAGCCCTTTTGACAGCAGATCACAATCACGCGCGGCCAGCCACCTCATTTCATAATGCCCACAAGCCTGGGCTGCACGTCAGCCACCACAGGCTGGGATGGCTGCAGGAGGACTTGTCCATGATATGCAGCATGATGCAGCGCTTGATGAGCACCTGCTCACGCACGCCCCCTGCGCCCAAGCTGCACCCACCACAGGTTGGGGCGATTGAAGGAGGACTTGAACATGATGCAGCGCTTGATGAGCAGCTGCTCGCGCACGTCATGCTGCACGCGCGGGGTGGCAGTGGCCGTCAGGGCCATGAGGGGTACATCCGGGAACATGTTCTTGAAGGCGCGCAGCTCCTTGTAGTCGGGTCTGGGACAGAGTGGGTGGGAGACAGGTGATGGAGAGGGGGCCGGGGACGAGTAGAAGTGTGTGTGGATGCATTGTGCGACGTTTGTGTTCGTGCGCGCGTGCATGCGTGCGTATGTGTGTCATTGAAAGTGAAACGGTGTGAACAGGAGCCATGCCATCAGAGAGCTGTTGCTGAGAGTGTGCTTTGTGCGAGAGTGCCGTGGAGGAGTCGGTGGTCGAGGCAAGATGCACAACGACCCTTATGCTGCCTTGGGGCAAAAGTAGAAACATCGTTGCACCACTCGCATCTGCAAGCACATCCTATATCCATCAGTGACACTTCCACTTGCTTCCCTCATCGCACGTCATGTGTGCATGTGTGTGTGTACGCAAGCAGGCAGACAAGGGGGCGCTTGTACGCTGTAGTGCACTTGGAATGCTTGCACCCCCCCAGGGTGCTCAAGAACACAAAACGGCCAGGACGCAGTTCACCAATCATCCGCCCACTGTGGCCCACGCAGCATATGCACCGCATCTCCCCCAGCCGCACCTGAAGTCGTGGCCCCACTGGCTGACGCAGTGCGCCTCATCAATGACCACCCTGTCCAGCCGGCCCCCATCATGCAGCTGCTGCAGCCACCGCACGCTGGCATCGCTCTTGGCCACCTTCTCCGGCGTCATGAACACCACCTGCGGCGCAAGCAGGGCAGGTAAAGGGGTGGGCAGCGGGTGTACACAGCCAGGCGGTGTGCAAGAGGGCGGTCAAGAGCGTATTGAGCTTGTCGCAGGTGTCAGCAGCAGCAGGAGCAGCGCTTGTCGTGCTTGGCGAACGTGCATGTGTACATGCATGCACGCGCAGCCAAATTGGGGGTTATAACACGGGCACATGTGTGCCCTGACAGTGCCTCTGGCTGAGGTTGAGCACATGCGCGCACATGCTAGCATGCGCAAGATGGAGGAGCATCGGCACACCAGGTGCGGCAGCACCTCTCCATCGCCCCCCACAAGCATGCAGCACAGTGTACAACAGAGAGGATGTGAGATTCGCTCCCTAAGTTATTTCCTGAAGTTACAAGTAATGTGGGTTGTCTCCCAAAGAGCTGGCCCCCCTCTTGCTGCTTTTGGAGCAGCAAGCCCAGTTGCAGCCAGCTAGACTTCCTGCATCCCACTCGGGCCATTACTCATTACCTCAGCAAATGCTCATGCCCTGAGCGCAAGCCAGTAGCATTCACCTTGTCCTCCCGCACGCCTGAAAGAATGTCGCCCATCGTCTTGGCTGCCCCCATCCAATCCGATCCACCCGCAATTGCGCATGCCCTGATACCCGCGTTCTCAAGGTGGTGAATCTGGTCCTGCATGTGCAGGGTGCGAGGCGACCGTTGATGAAAAGAGCAGGCATGCGCATTCTCTAATTGGTGCGCTTAGTGCGCCCAGGGGGAGAAATTGAGGCACAGGCATAAGCCACACCATGCATCACGATGCGCTGGTATAGATTGCAATCAGTAGGCTGGATTCCCAGCTATTTTATGGGCACATGCAGGCAGGGGGATCTGGATTGTAGGGACGTCTTAGCATGAATCCATGATTGAGGATGCACCACCGTTCATTGAGGGGACAGCCAAGAGAGCTGCCAGTTCCCCCTACGAGGCACGCAGCCGGGCACAAGCGGGTGCACCTCGACAAAGAACACGGAATGCAAGAGCAAGGACAAACGCATGTGTAGTGTGCAATGGCGCACCTGGATCAAGGAGACCAGGGGTGAGATCACCAGGGTGACTCCGTTCCCATACACTGCAGGAAGCTGGTAGCACAGGCTCTGCGCAGACACACGAAGGAAATCAAGAGCAGGCAGCAGCAGGCTCTCTGAGGCTCCAAGCTCGGCCCAAGGGTGTTGTGAGGAGACTCAGGACCATGCAGCTCTGCATCAAGAAAAGATGCAGTCGCAGCAGTAGCGGCAGCGGCAGCGGCAGCAGCACGCAAGTCACCTTGTCATGCTGCATTTGTCCCTGACACAGCACATCACCTGAGGCAGACCAGCACCAGGTCTCTCCCTCGTCAGGGTCCACACAAAGATAAGCTTATCAATCAGAGCCAGAGCGTTGCTGACAAGCCTCCTGGGGAAGAACAACTTAGATGTACGCTGTGTGTCCAGACCTGACTTTCCAGTATGCACTCTTCAGTCAACTACAGGTACCAACAAGCTCACTGCAAGGTCCATCTTTTTCCCTATCCAAAGAAATGGAAGGAATCGTAAAACTGGTAAAGTAAGGAGTGGTATGTCAAGAAATCCTGCAATGGTATCCATCTCCTTGCATAATCCTAGCCACCTTGCCCAAAAGTGAAGTGCAAGCGAAAGCATGTTCCGGTAGGCACCCCCACATGCACACAACACACACACAAACACACAGGCTTACTAACGGCTCAATTGATGAGGTAGAGACCTATCCCTCCTGTCAGGTTGCATGGCGCAGACAGGGTCACTGTGCTCACCTTCCCTCCTCCAGTGGGCATCAGCACAAACACGTCCTTGCCGGACAGCGTGGCATTGATGATCTCCTCCTGTTGGCCCCTGCGCGTGCACCCACACGGGTTAGGCAAGCATGGGCACGCATGTGGCCAGGCAGGGATACAAGGACTCAGGTCTGCATGCACACTCCTGTGGTCGCTCCTTTCTTTGTGCAGTAAGGATGCAGCAGCCTCATGCCTGCACCACCGCACGCCCGCGTCTCTGCATGCCCCAGCTCCCCTGCCCACAAGGAAGACTTGTGCCTCCCTTGCCCACTTGAAGGGCTCGTGGCCGAAAGCACTGCTGCTTCTCTCCTGCTCAATTGGATGACCTCTGTCATCCTTGGTGCCCACCTGAACGACTTCTGGCCAAAGTACTGTTGGTTCAGCTGCTTGAGGCGCTGCGACCATGGGAACGTGCACCGCCAGGTGGCATCCTGGGAACCGTCCAGTACTTCGCTCTGCAGGTCAACTGCAGGGGCGCCTGCCACACGCGCCCTGGGCACAAGCAAAAGCGCAGGAAAGGCAGGCCAGCTGTGTAGATGGGCATGCGTAGGGACAGCAGTCAGCTGCAGAGGCGCCTGCCGCGCGTGCCCTGCATGCGATGCGGTTGAGGACGAGCGCAGGAGCTGCAGGTCAGCCTCAGGAGCGCTCGCCACGCCCGCCCTATGGGGTCACGCAGAAGGCAAAGGTGCGCTACGTGCGAAGTGCGAAGTGCGTCTGAAGTGTGGCGTCCGCCTGAGATCAGTCAACGCCTGGACTTTGAAGGCATGAGGCAAATGCTTGCGAAGTCACTGCCTGGGCACACCCCGCAATTCGCAACATGCTGCATGGTTCAGTCTATCAGGACTTGAAGGCCCATTTACGTTCCAACACTGTGGGGGTCTGAAGGGGCACAATATGTGCATGTGCACATGTGTGTGTGTGTGCGTGTGTGCACCGGTGCAGTCGAAAAAGGTTTGGAAAAGAGGTCTTGAACATGGGGTTACCCGGTGCAGGGAGATGCAGTCTCAGGCGGAGGAAAGGCCATGCAAGGCCCTAGAGAGTGTGTGTTTCCAGTGTGTCCAGTGTGCATTGTGCTTAGTGTGCCCATTGTGTTTAGTGTGTCCATCGTATTTAGTGTTTCCAGTGTGTTCAGTGTGTCCAGTGTGTGCTTGCTTAGGCGGGCTTGTGGCACTCTGCTGGCGGCCGTTACCACACGGAGCTGCATGTAGGCAGCGCCCATAACATCACGCAAGAGAATGTACTTGCAATCCTGTGCTGTGCGCATGCTGTCCACAGCAGTAAGTACACACAAACACACGCTCTCACCTGCACGTGCACACATACGGGCAGGCAGGCACGCACGCACACGCTCGCACGCGCACGCGTAAACACACACAAACACACACACCAGCATCAAAGCATACTACCTGCCTCGTCCATGAAGCCTTGCACACGGCTTCCAGGCAGCCGCCTCGAGGCTGCGCAATTGGAGGGCCATGAGGGTCTGTGCACGTGCGCACGCACCTCAGCATGGGGTCGGGGGGCTTTGGGCCGTTTGCATCGTTAAAAGGAATGCCAAAGCTTGGCGCCCCTCCTGCTGCACCAAAGCCGCCGCCACTGCCGCCGGCCACTGCGCTGTAGCCTCCGCCGCCGCCGCCGCTCCCCATGCCAAGCCCTCCGAAGGCGGCCCCGCTCATAGCTCCCGCCCCGTACGCGCCTCCACTGCTGCCATAAGGGTTCTGCTGGGGCATGCCAAACGGCGCCTGGCCTCCCATTCCAAAGCCTTGGGCGCCCCCTGCCCCTGCCCCTGCTCCTGCTCCTGATGCAACTGAGGGTGCCCCAGAGAAGTATGGTTGATGATGGTTGCCAGGCGCGCCGCCGCCAAAAGGCTGAAAGCCTGGGAATATAAGTAGGCGGGGGGGGTTGCATTCATGGCATGCCACCAATTGCGTCCATGGTGGCTGGCATGCAAGGGTTGGTGCAGTATAGTGCACCTGCGCAGCAAGTGCTGCATTGTCGCCGGCACCCTGCACAGGGTCCTCTCAGGCATGCGTGAGCTCCCTTTGATTGCACCAATTGCACCACATCCGCAAAGCCAGCTCACTCTTTGCCTCTCGCTGCTGTGGGTTCCCTGGGATGCACGCAGCCCCTCCATCACCTGCGGACAGGTGCTGGCCTCGCCAGGGCCCAGCCCCATGCCCTTGCTGCTGCTGCTGCTGCTTGCTCATGACTTCAGCCTGCAAATGAAATCAAGGCAGATGAGTCTGTAGGGCACATTTGAGGGGTTCTACGCGCCTAGCTTGAGAAAGAGGACCTGGGAAGGTATGAATTGATTTCCCATTACATCATGCAACGTCACGTGCGCTGGTGCGTGCCAAGGCACAAGAGAAAACCAAAAGTTAGGCTTCAGGTCTGCCTCTTGCATGCAACAACCTCCTACAATGTGCAAGTCTGTACTGCATATCTGGTGAGCATGATGCTGCATTTCAAAGAGGCGCACATACCTCGACAGCGTCCAAATCCAGGTTCGAGAGGAACGCATCCTCATCTGCGTCAGCCTCCAGGCCTCCTGCTGCTCCCACTTGGACGCCACCAGCATCATCCTGTTCATTATTCAAGCATGGGGTCAAGCATGGGTGTGGCTGGCCACAACCTCAAGGCGCTGCACCAAGGCCTACCCAAATGGAAGCACTGCAAGCCACAGACCACACCGGAAAAAAAGGCTGCAAGCAAAAAATAGTGGAGCACACCTGGCGCTGTTGCTGTTGTAAGGGTCCAGGAGGAAGGAGTATGGGGCCAGCCTGGGCAGCCTGAACGCTGAGAGAGATCCTGAGAGGGCAACACAGATGAGCACTCAGCTGTCAATGATGACAGCCAGCCGATGACCTGTTCATTCTTTGGCCCCCGTGACACACTCACTTTGGAAGGTTTGAGGCAGAAGTGTCCTTGAAAGTAGGTGGCGGACTGACACCTACGTGAGGCAGTGACGGGCAAGGTGCTGCATGCTTTGGACGCTGTGCTCCAAAGCGCGGCATGGTCTGGGTACTTGCACGCTACAAAGTCGAGCCGAACCCTCACCTGTAAAGTTCCTCAGTGTGTGAAAAGCCTGAAAAGGAAGCAAGGACCAGCCGGTTGGGAGGCAGAGTTCGGGGCGCTTGGGTATTATTAGGACCCAATGGAGCCAAATTTTCCACCCTCCTGCCTCACCTTTCTCCCTAGATCAACTGGTATATCTGTAACAAAGCTGCTGCCCCTGCAAGTGCAGCAGGGCGTGCACATAGACAAGAGAGAGCTGCTGATGCAAGCCTAACGGGCGATCAGTAAGAGTGTACAGTGGTTGCAGTTTAGGAGCTTGAAGATTGCAGCGCATATACTACACTCACTGTGCAGAGGTAGGCAGCGGGTGAGCAGGGTCGGAGTACACCCAGTTCCAGTTGCCATTGCCATTAGCTAGCACATTTTCAACATCAGACGTCTTAGTATTCGTCGGCATATCTTAAAGCATAATGAAAAAGGAAAGAGAAAGACGGAAGACGAACGTACACACGTCTGCAATTCAAATGAATGATTTTAATTTTCAGCTTATAGAAATATAAAGATGAAGCACCATGTCCACACTTGAGATAGAAGGGCAGGGCAAGGGCTTGCTTAGCACATGCCCTGAGGCCATAAATCAGGGTAAAGATGGTAAAAGGAGCAATGAACATGTGCATGTGCACCTGAAACAGCGCAAGAAACTGAAGCGAGGCAGCTGGACGCCCAATGCTGCTGTGGGGTCCCCGAGGTCTGCCTTCGAAACGCGCTATGGCCTGTGCCACTTCTGTTGATGTGCCTGCTTATTTTTGATCCATTCCATGTCCTGGCCTCTGCCCGCAGCTGGCTCAAAATCCAAGAGGATCGGAGGCAGCTTCCGGCATGGAGTTGCAAGGACAAGTTCCTGGAGCTGGTAGGGGCGGCTTGCACACACACACACACACACACACAC
>LKMJ01003981.1_pt1 | contig 13844 bp, 9 predicted proteins | sample 643391 | NCBI WGS metagenome assembly LKMJ01 (sample SAMN04112250, study PRJNA286221) | soda lake metagenome | biome: soda lake; feature: Kulunda Steppe; material: water; isolation source: sample PL-Br10 brine of Picturesque Lake | place: Russia: Kulunda steppe | collected 2010-07
CCACCGCCTCGTCCGACAGCGGCGAGAACCGGAAGACCGCACACCGCGACTGGATCGGATCGATGATCTTCGAGGAGTAGTTACACGAGAGGATGAACCGGGTGTTATCGGAGAACTGCTCCATCGTGCGGCGAAGCGCTGACTGGGCGTCGGAGGTAAGCGAGTCGGCCTCGTCAAGAAACACGATCCGGAAGTCGCCGCCGAACGACGACCGCGCGAACCCCTTGATCCGGTCGCGGACGACGTCGATCCCGCGCTGGTCGGAGGCGTTGAGCTCGAGGAAGTTGCCGCGCCAGTCCTCGCCGTAGATCTCGCGGGCAATGGCCGTGGCCGCGGTCGTGTTATGCATGACCGTAGGAATCGATCCCGCGACGTAGCTACGCGTTCCGGGGACCGTCAGATCGTACACACGCTCGTCCGTCTCGATCCGTTCGACGTGGTCGACACGGTCGTAGTGGAGGTCCGCGTTTGCGATCCGGTCCACCTCATCGAGGAGTTCGACCGTCTCCAGTGTGAGTCGTTTCGTCGCGAGTTCGCGAAGTCGATCACGAATCGAGCCGAACCGAACAAGCGAGGCAAGCGAAGGCTCGCCGGAGCCGAGGAGCTTCGACATCTCCGAGGAGTGCATCGAGAGGCCCTCACCGACCGACGAATAGTTCGCGCCGACCATCTCGACACACGTATCGAGTTCACGTTTCACGTGAGAGACGCGGGCGTTTTCGATCGGATCGTCGATCTCCTCGAGTATCCGAAGGATCCGCTCGGTTCTCGGCGTACGTCGCCCGTCGCTATACTCCAGTAAACGATCCGTTCGTGTACCGACGGATTCGGAGACGGATTTTCGTGTCTCGATGGGTCCGAGCCGTTCCCGCTCTCCGACCCAAACGGCGGGGATGCTGGTTACCGTACCGATCATGGGGGCCAACTCGTCCAATCGCTCGATGGCCCGTTGGATCTCGTCGATGCGCTCGCTCGCGGCATCCACGGCATCGTTGAGTACGTCACAATATCGATCTCGTGATGGGGATTCCGGATCAAGCGACGCCGGGAGATGCGCCGTCACGGGAACGTCGAGTCGATCACACAGTTCACGAAGCGCGTGCTGTGTCGGGATCGTGTCGTAGTTTGGGTTCCCATCCTTCGCGGCGTGTTCGGCGAGGCGTTCGGATTTCGCCGCGATCGAGAAGCCGATCTCGTCGCGGAACCTTCGAAGCGTTCCGGCGCCGGAGACGTTAAGGACGTGATACGTCCGCTTGATGCCGCTTCCGTTCGTTGCGGCCTTGCGTACGGTTCGACGTCGAGACGCGATCCCGAACGTCGAAAGCAGGTACGCGAGAAGCGTGATGTGGTCCTCGTTTCGTTGCGTGAGTTCGATGGTTCCCCCCGACCCGACATGGGCTTCGGAGTCGAACATGGCCCGAAGAAACGCGGAGCGAGACTCCGCGTCGGCCGTCACGAACGCCGATCCGATCCCGGGCTCATCCGTCGCACTCGCGAACACGTCGAGGACCGACTCCAAGTAGTGCGTCAACGTTCGGGATCCGATCCGGACGAACGGGACGTCCTTCTGTACTCCACGGGTAGTTTCGACGCCGAATACGTCACGTGCGACCGTTTCAAAGGTTCCCAGTAGGTCTTCGTCCGTGTTGTAAAACTTGATCCGTCCGCCATCTATTCGGGCTTCGCTGATCGTGAGCCCCACGAAGGTGGCGAGCGCCGGGCTCATTCTCGTTGGCGGAGTGATCGGGCGCGAGCGAGCGTTTCGCGTGTTCACGTACTCGATCCGATCGACGGCATCGATCCATCGATCGGTCCCGATGTCCGCCCTCTGCAGTCGTGAGAGCGTGGTCGGTCGGTCGAATCCGAGGTCGGTGGCACGTTCGGGATCGAGAGTCACCTCGGTACGTTCCGGATCCATCCCTTCGTACCACCTGAGGTCGGAGTCCTCGGACGGCACCGGGAGCTTCGTCGGTCTCGCGATCCGATCACCCTCGCCGATCTCGTCCGCACGAACCCAATCGAAACCGTCGTGGGTGATGATACGCAGTTTATGTTCGGGCGTGACCCGGTGGGTGGCACCGTCACGAGTGCGGATCTCTATGAGTTCCGTAGCCTCCTTACCGAACACGTGGGACGGCTCGACGTACTCGAAGCCGTTCCGGTCGGTCAACGTCGCGACCTCGAGTCCGTCGTCCGGTTCATCAAACCCTTCTACGTCACGGCCGACGACGTCGCCGATCGGTCGGATCCCGTCGTTGGTCAACACGGGCGTCTCGCCGGTTACGCACTTCCCGACGCCCGCCTGCCCTGAAAATAAAAGGTGCGGCACGTCGTCCTGTTCGATGTAGCTGGAGAGGCGTTCGACGATCTCCTCCTGGCCGTGGATCTCCTCGAGCGTCTGTGGGCGGTACTTCTCGATCCAGATCTCCCGTCCGGTGGCGGTCGCCGCCGCCGACTCCTCACCCTCGCTCATACGAATCGAAGGGGACGGTGGGGTGATAAACGCCCCGAGAGCGCGGCGACCACGCCGACGTCGCCGGGGGGCGTCACGGTGCCGATCGCCCGCTCGTAACGTATCGATCGCATGGCCCGACCGCGCGTCCGCGTTCGGCCTCAGTCGGTCGCCTCGATGGGATCCACCGCGGACCGCGTCGCGCGTGCGAGCGCCTCGATTCCACGCTCGATGTCGTCGGGGGTGGCCTCGCTGAACGAGAGGCGGGCGTACCGTCGGCCGCGGTCGTCGGGATAAAAGAAGGATCCCGGCAGATAGGTGACCCCTTCCTCCATCGCGTCCTCGAGCATCGCCTCGGCGTCGACGCCCTCGGGGAAGGTGATCCAGAGGAAGAAGCCGCCCGCCGGCTCGCTCCACGTCGTCCCCGCGGGCATGTGTGCTTCGAGTGCCGCGAGCATCCGATCTCGACGAGGTTCATAGCCCGCACACAGCTTCTCGACCGCGCGTTCGAGCCGACCGTCCTCACAGTACCGGCCGATCACCCCCTGTGTGAACCGGTTCTCGCCGCCGGCATTCACCCGATCGAACTGCTCTATCAGCGGCTCGTCCGCGATGATCCAGCCGGTTCGCACGCCGGGGGCGATCGTCTTCGAGAAGGTGTCGACGCGCACCACCCGGCCGTCGACGTCGAACGACTTGATCGGCGGCGGCTCCGAGCCGTCGTACCGCAGCCGGCCGTAGGGATCGTCTTCGAGGATCACGAAGTCGTACTCGACGGCGAGCTCGACGAGTCGTTCCCGTCGATCATGAGAAAGCGTCACGCCCGTCGGGTTCTGGAAGTTCGGAATGGTGTAAAGCAGCTTCGGCAGCGCCTCGTCCGCGGCCGCTCGCGAGGCGAGATCCTCGGCAAGCGCCGCGACGTCGAGTCCGTCGTCGTCCACCTCGACGCCCTCGAGGTCGACGCCGTAGTTCCGAAAGAGCCGTAACGCGCCCATGAACGTCGGCGCCTCGACCACCACGAGGTCGTCCCGGTCGAGGAACGTCTGACAGACCGTGTCGATCGCGTGGGTCGCGCCGTTGGCCAGGTGGATCCCGTCGGCGGTGCAGTCGATCCCGCGGTCGCGGGCCCGTTCGGCGATCAGCTCGGGAAGGTCGTCGGCGTAGCCCGAACCGGCGTACTGGAGGGCGGTGTCGGGTTCGGCCTCGAAGAGCGCGTCGACCGCGTCGCTCAGGTCGTCGAGCGGAAAGGAATCCGGATAGGGAAAACCGAAGGCGAGCTGGACCGCACCGGGGTGCAGCAGCGACCGCCACGCGCCGTACCCCTCGTCGGCCATCGTCTCCCGAACGGTGGTCGAGAGGAGATGCTCGACGCCGGTTGGTTCGTCATCGTCGGTCATTCATGCCTACCTGATGGCCCGAGTCTAAAAGCTGCGTCCGTCGGCGACCACCTTGCCGGATCCTCACCTCGATCGCGTGAGTGCCGTACGTTCGTTCGATGAATCACGCCGTGCACCTGACGATCCGATCATCTCCGACGGCGTCCCCTCAATCGGCCGCCGAGAATCGCCGAAGCTCGTAGGCGAACACCCAGATGCTCATGAGCACGCCGAACGGAACGAGGACCTCCGCGATCGCCTCGGGAACCGGCAGTCCGGCGACCTCGAGGATCAGCCACGTCGTCGCCGTGGAGACCGTCTCGAACACCTCGAACTGCTCGCGAACCGTTACCGTGAGGACCGACCCGACTATCAGCATCGCCATCGAGGCGAGTCCGTGCACCACGCTTCGAACGTGCGGCATACACGACACGATTTGGAGACGACACATAACTCTTGTTCCGCCGACGGCGGCGATCCGGTTCCGTTCCCGAAGCTCCGGTTTCGTTCCCGAAGCTCCGGTTTCGTTCCCGGACGTCGCCGCCGCGACGGATCGGGACGCGGGGCGTCAGGGAGGGAATCCGGAGAGAAGCGGAGGATCCGTCCGACTACTCGAACTGGTCGATCAGCGCGGGAACGACGTCGAAGAGGTCGCCGACGATCCCGTAGTCGGCGATGTCGAAGATCGGCGCGTTCGGGTCGGTGTTGATCGCGACGATCGTCTCCGAGCCCTTCATGCCGGCGACGTGCTGGACCGCCCCGGAGATGCCGACGGCGAGGTAGACGTCGGGCGTGACGACCTTCCCGGACTGGCCGACCTGCCGATTCTTCGGCAGCCAGCCGTTGTCGACGATCGGCCGGGAGGCCGACAGCGTCGCGCCGAGCGCCTCGGCCAAGTTCTCGACGAGTTCGAGGTTCTCCTCGTCCTCGATGCCGCGACCGACCGAGACGAGCACGTCGGCGTCGGCGATGTCGACGTCGCCGCCGGCCACCTCCTCGAAGCCCGTCACGCGGGCGCCCGACTCGGGCAGGTCGACGTCGACCGTCTCGATCGTCGCGTCGCCGACGCCCTCCGCGGCGGGCCACTCGCCCTCGCGGATCGTGAGCGCGAAGCGGTCGCCGGCGACGTCGACCGTCGTCTCGACCTTCGAGCCGTACATCTCGCGGGTGACGGTCAGTCCGTCGTCGTACGCGAACCCGATCGCGTCCGTCACGAGCGGGAGGTCGTGGCGCTCGGCGACCGCGGGCGCGTAGTCGAGCCCGTTGACGGAGTTCGGCGTCACCACGGCGTCCGCCTCGGTTCGCGCGAGCAGTGTCTCGATCGCCGCCCCGTAGACGTTGTGATCGAACTCCTCGCCGTTCGTGACGGCGTGGATCGCGTCGACGCCGTCGCGGTTGAGGTCCTCGGCGAACCGCTCGACGTCGCCGGCGATGACCGCGAGGTGCAGGTCGCCGCCGAGCGCGTCCGCCAGTTCGCGGCCGGCGGTGATGACCTCGTAGGAGACGTCCCGTAGTTCTCCCCGACGGTGTTCGGCGACGGCGAGCACGTCGCTCATGACGCGCCCACCCCCTTCTCCCGCAGGACCTCCGCAAGGCGAGCCGCGGCCTCCCCGGCGTCACCCTCGATGAGCTCCGCGTCGGAGTCGCTTTCGGGCTCGTACATCGACGTCAGCGTCAACGCGCTCTCGACGTCCGCGGCGGTCAACCCGAGGTCGGCGAGGCTCGTCGCCGTGATCTCCTTGCGCTGGGCCTGCCGGATCCCGCGAAGGCTCGCGTAGCGGGGCTCGTTAAGCCCGGTTTGAACCGTGAGCACGGCCGGGAGGTCGACTTCGGTCAGCTCCTCGACGCCGCCTTCGAGCTCGCGGTGTACGTTCACAACGCTCGCGTCCGCGTCGACCTCGAGATCGTTGACGACCGCGGCATGTTCGAAGCCGATCCGTTCGGCGAGCGCGACGCCGGTCGCGCCGAAGGCGTCGTCGGACGCCTGTACGCCCGAGAACACGAGGTCGGGATCCTCCTCGTCGACGACCGCCTCGAGGACGTCGACCTTCGAGGCGACGTCGGCGAACCCCTCCTCGAAGGCGTCGTCCCAGACGCGTACCGCCCGGTCGACGCCCTTCGCGAGCGCCATTCGGATCGTCTCCTCGGCGCGTTCGGGGCCGATGGTGACGCAGACGACCTCGTCGGCGATGCCGGCCTCGGCGAGCTGGACCGCCCCCTCGATCGCGTAATCGTCCCACTCGTTGAGATCGTACTCGAGGTCGCGCTCGGCGATCCCGGTCCCCTCGATCGTGAAGTCGTCGCCGACCTCGGCGATCTCCTTGACGGTTACGAGAATCTTCATGATCGATACTCCGACCGTCGAGATGTAAGGGTTTTCGGAACGCCTCCGCGGTGGTCGATCGTCGTCCGTGGTGCCGCCGGCACCGACGGCGGGACGACGATCACCGGTCAGGCCGTACCGCTGCCGGCGTCGCCCGCTTCGCTTTCGGACTCCTCGACGTCGTCCGTCCCGTCCGGCAGCGAGATGAGGTTCTCCCGCCCGAGCCGGAGCTTCTCGACGCGGCCCTCGTCGGCCATCCGCGAGAGAAGCTGTGAGACTTTCGCGTCCGACCAGCCGGTCTCGTCGACGATGTCCGCCTGTCGCATCCGCCCGCCGTTGCGCTCCAATAGCCGCTCAACGCGCTCCTCGTCGGAGAGCAACGAGAGGTCCTCCTCGGCTTCGTCCGCCGGTGCCGGCCCCCCACCGACCGCGGCTCCGGCACCGCCGTCGTCTCCCGTCTCGACCGCGTCGGTCGGCGATGATCCGGAGGCGCCGGGAGCGGCACCGTCCCCGTTCGATCCGAACCGCCGGTACCCAAGAAGGCCGCCGGCGATGAGCAGCGCGGCGAGCACGATGGCACCCGCAAGCAGGGTCCACGGCGGGGCGCTCGCCGTGCCCGTCGGCGAGTAGACGACGGCGACCCGCTCGTCCTCGTCGAACGCTCTCGGGCCGTCGATGATCACGGCGTTGTCACGCAACGGAACGGTGGCGCCGGGCGTCCCGGAAACCGTGTAGCCGCTCGGCGTCGTGACCTCGATCGACTGTCCGTCCTCGAGCGACCGGAGCCACGTCCCGTTCGTCGGCGTCGTGAGCGCGTCACCCAACACGAGGTTCGCACCGTCCTCCGCTAAAAACGCCGTCCACGTGAACGTCAGCCGTAGCTCCGCGACCGCGACCGCGTCGTCGGAGACGTCCATCCCGTCGACCGCCTCCGGATCGTCGTGAACGGTCACCGTTCGCTCGGTGTCCTCGATCCGCATCTCCCGGCCCGCGTTCTCGCTCGCTCCCGCCGCGAAGTTCTCGAAGCGCGTCACGGTCGGACCGATCTCGCCGTCGAGGAACCGATCGCTGACCGTCTCGAAGGCGGCCGTCTCGTTCGCGTCGGTGAGCTCGTACCGGACGGTCACCGTCCAGTCGGCGTCGCGGTTCGGATCGAGATCGATCCGGATGTCCGTGTGTGCACGCGGAGCGAACTCGACCGAACGGATGCCGGACTCGGGGGTCATGGCGGGAGAAATCATCGAGTCAGCAGCCGAGACGGTCGTGGAGTCGGAGGGAGCGGCCGTGGAGTCGGAGGGTGCGGCCGTGGAGTCGGATGGAGCGGCCGTGGAGTCGGAGGGAGCGGTCGTGGAACCGACAGGGAACGTCTCCATGAAGGCCGTCGGTTCCTCCGACGTGGTCGGCGAGGCGGCCGCGTCGGTCACGGCACCGCCGCCCACGGCCAGAGCGACGGCGAGGAACGCGACGAGGAGGAGGTGAAGGGCGAAACGCCGCATGTAAAAGGTCGTCTCGGCCCCCCGGCAAAACGCTTTCCATAGATCACGGTTGACACGAAGCAGGCGGGCAGGTGGAACCGGTGGCGGCGGTCCGAGGGCACCCACGAGCGTCGGGAGTCGCTTGCGTCCGCCGCACGTTGGGCAGGTTTTTTGAGAGATGGACACGGAGGGGCGGACGATGAAGGCCCTCCCCGTGGTCGTCGCGTTGCTGATGGTGGTCGCGCCGATCGCCGGCGCGGTCGCTCCCGCCGGAGCGTCGGTCCCCGCCGTCGAACAGCCGACGGACGGTTCCACCGTCGCACAGACCGACGACGGCGAAAGCGCCGATGACGGATCCGAGTCGGCGGACGACGAGGATAACGGCGTGAACGACGGGAGCGGAGATGACGAAAACGGCGATGAAGGCGACGAAGGCGGCACGATGGAGCCGGCCGAGGCGGAAGACGAGCTCACCTTCCGCGTTCTGTCGACCCCGCCGGATGCGGATCCCCGAACGGGAACCACGGTGCACGGCGCGAACATCGGCACGTCGCTCGGGCTGGACGTGGCCGACGTCGACGCCGCACTGGAGACGGAGGCGGTGGTTCGGGGGATCGAGAACGCTGACACGAGCGCGGATCGCCAACGCCGCATCCTCGCCGCCGTGAACCAGGTCGAACAGGACGAGGTGAGCCTCCACAGCCGACAGCTGGCCGCGATCAACGCACACGCCGCCGGCGACCTCTCCGACCGTGAGCTGCTCGACGAGCTGGTAACGATCGCTGCGGTCGCCCGCGAGTACGACGAGCGGCTCGACGTGCTGGACGATCTGGCCGCCGAGACGGACGGATTCAGCTCCCCGAGCAGGCTCGACGAGCTACAGGTCCAACTGCAGGTCTACGAGGGGCCGGTCCGTGCCGAGGCGCTCGCGGCCGTCCGCGGCGAAACGGGCGGCAGCAACCTGCACGTCGAGACGAGCGACGGGGCAGTCGTGCTCGCGACCGTCGACGAGACCGAGAACCAGTACGTCCGTGAGGTCGTCCGTGACGACCGCTGGGACCGCGGAGGCGGGTCGGTCTCAAGCGAGGACGCGATCAACGTGACCGCGGCCAGCTATCCGGAGACGGCCGCGCTCAGGGAGGCTGACGCCTTCGGTGCGGGGTCGGTCCACCGAGTCACCGTCGCCCACGACTTCGGCGAGCTTCGGACCTTCGTCAGCGGCGGCACCGACCAGGTGTTCATCGAGTATCAGCGGATCGACCTCGAGACGTTCCCCGACTTCGAGTCGGTCAGCACGACGGGGGACGGCTTCAACGTGACCGTCGACCGAAGCTACGCCGGAGGCCCGGTGGTGGTCTCCGTCACGGACGCCGAGGACGGGATCCCGGTCGACGGCGTGACGGTGACGAAAAGCGTCGGTGGCGGCGACAGCGAGGCGATCGGAACGACGGACGCCGACGGGACGATCCGCACGCTCTCGCCCGCCGATAGCTATCGGATCACCGTCGTCGACGAGCCGCGCGTCGCCGTGGTCGACGGCATCACGCCGACCGAGACGCCGCGGCTCGTCGACGATCAACCGTCGGAGGAGAGCGAGACGGATTGATCCGCAGCGATCGGGTGACCCCTTTTATTCGATGCCGGCACACCCCGGCGTGTGAACGGCGACGCCTCCCGACGGAACGATCGACGAACGAAGCTGGGCGAGCGTGGGGTCGCGCCGATCGGAGTCGTGCTCCTCGTCGCCGTCGCGGTCGTGCTCGCGGCCGCCGTCGCCACCATGGCGCTAGGGATGACGACCGCGTTGCCGGACGGCTCGGCGACGACGGCCGCGGTCGACGTGACTGCGGACGGGGACCGGCTGACCCTGACGCATCGTTCCGGCGACCGCATCGACGTGCGGGAGCTCGACGTGCGGATCCGCGTCGACGGCGAGCCGCTCGCGAACCAGCCGCCCGTCCCGTTCTTTTCCGCGACGGGATTTAAACCGGGGCCGACCGGCCCGTTCAACGCCGCCAGCAACGACGACTGGACGGCCGGCGAGTCCGCGTCGCTGACCGTCGCAGCAACCAACGACCCCGCCTTCCGTCCGGGACGAACCGTCGAGGTCCGGTTGATCGTGGACGGGCGGACAGTGACGACCGCCGAAACCGTCGTGTGACCCGTCGAAACCGTCGGCTGATCCGGCTCGAAAGTGCCAGAACCGATGGCGGACGGTGCGACCGGCGACCTATATTCATGCCTTCGCTTCGGGTCGCACGTTCCGGGCCTCATGCTCCACGCCCCGCGTTCGTTCCACCGTGGCCCGGCCCCGTCGACCGCTCGGTTCCGTGGAACTCCGCCGATCACAAGCCATATTTCCGTATAGGGGTATGTAACTGTATGACACGCAACCGGACGCCCCGGCGAGCGGTCGACGGGCTCCGTTCCCGATCTCGACGGCACCTGTTGCAGGTGATGGGGGCGGGCGCCGTCGTCGGCGCTGCGGGCTGTCTCGGTGAGGAAAACGGTGGTGGCGCGGATCCTAGCGAAGCGCTCCCGGCGGTGGAACTGTACGACGAGGAGGGCGAGCACGTCTCGCTCACGCTCACCTACGATCCCGGCAGCACGAACGGCCCGGACATCGCGGCACAGATCCGTCGTGACCTCGGCCGGATCGGAATCGACGTCGATTTGTCTGAGGAGCCGAACGTACTCCAGGTGCTCGATTCGGAGCCGCTCGACGACGCGGATACGGACGCCTTCGAGTGGGGGCCTGTCGGCCGCAACGCGGGACCGCCCGAGGAAACCCGCATCGTCGGCGACTGGGATCTCCTCATCGGGATCGGCGGCAACACCTTCCCACGAACGCCGAGCAACACCGACACGTTCTGGACGCGGGACGGCCCGGCGAACGCCTTCGGCTACGTCCCCACGGAAGACCATCGAGCCCTCTACGACGAGGCGACCGTCGAGCCCGACGACGAGCGTCGTCGCGAGCTGTTCGGCCAGCTCTTTGCCAACCTCACGGTGGACGCCGCCGCGAACTTCCTTTCGCAGTCGTTCGACCACGTCGGGTTCCGCGAGGCGATCAACACCGCTCCCGCGTTCAACGAGTTCGGGGCCGAACTCTCGACGATCAACCGCTACCGCGGGGAACGGACGGTGAGCGGTGACTTCGTTTCGCTCGGAAGCACCCAGATGCAGACCTCCTACCCGCCGGAGGCGGACGACACGGCGTCCGGCGCCCGCCTCGATCTCCTCACCGACGGCAGCTACGACGTCGACCCGGATGACGAGATCGTGCCGCTCCACATGGACGTCGAGGACGTCGGTGACGGACAGATGTTCGTCTGCACTCTTCGGGACAACTTGGAGTGGGGAACCGACGCCGACGGCAACGATTACGGCGAGTTCACCGCCGAGGACTACGTCTTCCACCTGGAGTACGTCCACGGGATCGCCGAAGACGCGGAGGACTTCTGGGAGGGATCGCCGCCGAGCGCGGACGTGTCGGATTTCGGGATCGTCGAGAACGTCGAGCACACGGGTACCTACGAGTTCCAACTGGAACTCGTCGGGCCTGACCCGTCGTTCCCGCTCCGTCCGATCCTCTGGGGCGACCAGTGTCTCCCGCGGGAGCTCTACGAGACGTACGCACCCGACGCGGCGGCGCTTCGGGAATCGACCGAGATCCGCGAGTTCACCTGGACCGGCAACCTCGGCCCGTACACCTTCGAGGACCGGACCCCGGGCGTCGCCGGCGACTTCACCGTCTCGCGCAACCCCGACTACTACATGCGCGAACACGTCGAGGAGAGCAACGTGCAGATCATGGACGACGCGTGGGCGGACGCCCCATACTTCGAGCGCTACCGGATCGACATCGAAGAAGAGAGTTCCACGGTCGTCGAGCGAATGCGCGCGGGCGAGGGCGACTCGCTCACGCTACCGACGGAGAACGTCGAGGAGTTCCGGCAGGCGGTCGAGGACGTGCGGGTCGAGGAGACGCCGAGCCCGTTCATCAGCATGCTGAACTTCAACATGCGCGCGAACGGCCATCCGTTGCTCGACGAACGCGACGGGCGCCGAGCGATCTGTATGGTCGTCGATAAGGTTACCATCTCCGAGGAGATCCAGCGCGGCCTCACCGAGCCGGCGGTGACCTGGCAGCCCACGTGGTCCCGGTACTACGACGACGACGAGGCGATCGAGTACGGCCTCGACGTGACGACGGACGTCGTCCGGGAGGCACGCGAGACGCTGCATGAGCTCGACGGCTTCGACCTCGAAGACGCCGAATGAGACGCTACGTCGCCCGTCGAGTGGCCTGGGCGGCGTTCGCGAGCCTCGTGGTCCTCACGGTCACGTTCCTGCTGATGGACGTCGTCCCCGACCAGCGGCTCCTCTCGGCGGAATGGCAGGCGGCACAGGCTGGCGCCGACGTCGAGGAGGCGGTCGCCGCGGAGGAGGCACGACTCGGTGTCGACCGACCGCTTCACGAGCGCTACCTCGCCTTTCTACTCAACTTCGTTCAGGGCAACTGGGGGTGGTCACACGAGTACGAGCGCCCGGTTCTCGACACGATCATCGCGACCACACCGTACTCGATGATGTACGCGGTCCCGGCGCTCGTAATCTCGACGGTGCTCGGAACCGCCATCGGCCTCTACTCGGCCGTCAACCAGTACACGCCGAGCGACTACGCCGCGACGTTCGTCGCCTTCTTCGGCGTCAGCATCCCCAACTGGTGGTTCGCCATCGTCCTGCTCGTGGTCTTCGGCACCTTCCTCGGCTGGGTCGACGTCGGCTGGAACCACTACCTCGTCCAGTCGGAGTCGGGCGGCTTGACGCTCCTGGAGACCGCGGGCGACGACCACCCCGCGTTCCTCGGCCGGGAGTTCGAGGGCGAACGCTACGTCGGGGTGTTGAGCCCGGCGAACCTGAAACAGCTGATCCTCCCGATCTTCGTCATGACCACCGGCGCGATGGCGTCGGTGATGCGGTACGCCCGGGCGGAGGCGCTGGAGTACGTCGACGCCGAGTTCGTCAAGACCGCCCGTGCGAAGGGCGTGAGCGCGCGCGACGTCGTGACGAAACACGTGTTCCGGCCCGCATCGGTCCCGCTGATGACCATCTTCGTCGGCCGAATTCTCGGACTCTTTCTCGCCGGCTCGTACCTGATCGAGGTCGTCTTCGGCATTCCGGGGATCGGACTCGCCTCCTTCCGGGCGATCATCACCCAGGACCACGATCTCGTGATGGTGACTGTCCTCATTCCGACGTTTCTCGTGTTGATCGGCAACCTCATCGAGGACGTGACCTACGCGATCCTCGATCCGCGGATCGAGTACGGTGATCGGCGATGAGCCCTGAGGATGGCGAAACGAACACGGGCGATGACGACGGCGTCGTCGACGGCGGAACGGTTCTGGAGACGTTCGAGGGGGTCGACTGGGAATCGATCGACGCGACCGAGACGGAGCGGCGGCCGAAGGCGGTCGTCTGGACGGCGATGCTCCTCTGCTGGTCGTTCGGATTCCTCGCGAACCTCGTCGCCATCTACGCTCTCGACGCGGGGCCGATCGCGTGGCCGATCCTCGGCCCCGTCTCGCTCGTCGACTGGCTGTGGGTGCTCACGCTCGCCGTCATCGGCTACTACGTCGTCCTCCCGCTGTGGGAGCGCCCGCGGTTGGCGCGGTACTACTGGCGGTCGTTCCGGCGGAACGCCGCCGCCGTGGTGAGCGGGGCCTTCCTGCTCGTCGTCTTTCTCGTCGGCGTCGTCGGATCGAGGGTCACGCCGGAACCGGAGCCGCAGCCGGGCCTGGAGAACCAGCCGCCCGTCTGGGGGGAGGCGCCCTCGTTCGTCGTCGGCACCCAGTGTCCCGGCGGGTTCTCCGGTGAGGGCTCCGACCGGGTGTGTGAGGGTAGTTGGGCGCACCCGTTCGGTACCACGCCCTCCGGCGAGGACCTCCTTCTCGGGGTGATCCACGGGATGGAGGTGACGATGCAGGTCGGGCTCATCGCCACGCTCATGAGCGTCGTCATCGCGACGACGGTGGCGCTCACGGCGGCCCACTACGGTGGGATCGTCGACGAGGTCCTCTTCAGATACGTCGACCTGCAGATGACGTTTCCCGCCTTCTTCCTCTATCTCCTCTTGGTCTACACGATCGGCGGCAGCCTCTTCATGCTCGTCGTGATCCTCGGCGTGCTCGGCTGGGGCGGCGGCGCCCGAC